>Ga0315288_10000174_pt1 | contig 74864 bp, 91 predicted proteins | sample YL17G11_20_MG_FD_203454 | JGI IMG/M metagenome (GOLD analysis project Ga0315288, IMG submission 203454) | Sediment microbial communities from Yellowstone Lake, YNP, Wyoming, USA - YL17G11_20 | ecosystem: Environmental > Aquatic > Freshwater > Lake > Sediment | place: USA: Wyoming | collected... | reverse complement strand
CATCCGGCGCATCCCACACGTCCCGCACATCCGGGCAGAGAGGGCCGCCGGGCAGGGCGGGGCATCGGGCAGGGCATCGGGCAGGGCATCGGGCAGGGCATCGGGCAGGGCATCGGGCGGGGCATCGGGCGGGGCAGGGCATCGGGCGGACCCCGACAACTGTTTCAACCCGCAAGATTGATACTGCTACTATTTTAGGCACAACCAACTTATACTGTGTAACCATTACTATTAGCATAACTGAATCTTGCAGGTGGCAACGATTATGGCGCAAGCGCTTGCGCTAACAGTAGTTACGTCTGGACACATTGCAGCGAGAAGGTGGAATTTAACAGACACGGTTATGGCCATGATTATGCGGGATTTGACGATTGCCCGGAATCGGGCAGGGCGTGCCTAAATAATAGGCATAACCCCGACAACCCGCAAGATGCAAAGAATCATTACAATCATTACAATCATACTCATGCTGGGCAGGGCAGGGCATCCGATACAATCATCGGACAACAATTAAACGTAAGTAGTTCTGATTATAACAGTTATAACGACAGAATCTTGCAGGTTATGCCGGTTATCGGGGTCCGGCCATGCCGGGTGGGGTCAAATCCGGCACGACCGATACAACCGGCACAACCGGCAAACCGCCATGCTCCTTCGACCGTGGTATACCACCTTAGAGGGAGTCTGACGCGGCAGTGAAAACTGACGCGAGGAATACCCCTCGGGTGAATTAGGGGTCAAATCCCTCATAAGTAGTAAGTGAGAAAACTGACAAATTCCTCACCAAGCAGTTACCCGTCCCAAGTGTAATCTGGTGAACCATAAAGGAGGGGGATCAGGAAAAGTGATTTACCGGAAGTCCTTCACACGATTCAGGTTATGTCAATTTGGAGTCGTTGGTATTTTGGTGAACTTCACCCTCTCCTTTATATGTACATAGTGGACCCAAATGGTGAAGAAATCTTAGAAATCATCACAAATTACAAATCCTATAATACAGATAATGGCGCGCTGGTAGTTCACCTAACCAGGTTTGCCGGAGCAATTTGTCATAACCAGCAAGCTGCAATATACTTAGGACAATCTTTGTCAAAACAACTCGTCTGGGGTACTGGTGTCTTGCAGGTATAAGTCGTTTGTACTAAGTGACTTGCAACATTACCCCCTCGGGTGAATTAGGGGTCGAATCCCCCGTCAGAGGCGAGGGCGTCTTGCAGGTGAAATTGCAAGGCGTTTACACGATTCTTGGTCCAAGGCCGTTTGAGTGTCGCTTAGATGGGTATGACCGACTACATTGTTTACTATCGTGTGAGCAGTCCAAAACAGGACAAACGGAAGGGCAGCAAGATTCGTTTTACCGGTCTCGGTCTGGAAGCCCAACGGACGATGGTAGACCGATTCCCGAAGGAAGGCCCCATCCTCGCTACGTATACCGAGGTCGAGACCGGGAGACACAATAATCGTCCTGAACTGCAAAAGGCCCTGGCTCATGCGAAGGCCGTGGGAGCGACATTGCTCATTGCGAAGCTCGACCGGCTGGCCCGGAATGTCGCTTTCACGGCCAATCTCATGGATTCGGATGTTCCCTTTATCTGTTGTGACCATCCGAGTGCGACCAGATTGACTCTACATATTCTGGCGGCCGTCGCCGAAGAGGAGTCCCGTCTCATTTCAGAAAGAACAAAAGCCGCTTTGGCTGAGGCGAAGAAACAGGGCGTGAAACTGGGAAGCGCCAGACCGGGGCATTGGGACGGAAAGGAACGCGGCTGGAAGAAGGCTGTGGCTGCGGCGACAGAAAAGAGACGCCGGGAGATGGCGAGCCAGTACGAGATTCTCATTCCCATGATCCGCGAGCAAAGAGAAGCCGGGCAGACGATGGCTCAAATCCGGGATTGGCTCAATGAACGGGGATTCAAGACTACCCGCAAGCTGCCATTTACCGAGGGGCGGGTGTGGTGCATCATCAATCGTTATCTTGGAAAGGAATATCTTGGGAAGTCCAAGAAACTGGGAGTCATGCGATGAACCCTAAGTATGTTTGTTTTGAGTGTGGTCGGCATTTATGGGGTGCCTCAAAGTGTCCAAAGTGTCAGACCTGCACGCTTGTTGGGCAATACTTTAAGACGCCGGGAACAAATCTGGCTTGGCAAGGTGCGAAAGAACTTGCTCAAATGGGTGAGATGTTCGAGGCAAAGAATCTTTCATTTATGCGAATCCGCCGCTTTGTCAAGGCGATGGCATCTCCGGCTGTTCGGGAGTACCTGAAACTATGGCCGGTCTGGTATCGGCATTTTGAGTATTTTGTCACACACCCGGAGGAGACGCCATGAAACCCTATGACTGGATTCAAATTGCGATCAAGGATGCCAGCCAGAGTCCGGGCGGGCCGTTCGGAGCAATTATCATCAAAGATGACAAATTGGTTGCCCGAGCCACCAATCTGGTTGTCCCGAACCGTGACCCGACCGCCCATGCCGAGATCAATGCGATTCGGGCCGCCTGTCAGATTCTCGAAACATACAACCTGCAAGGCTGCACACTATACAGCAGTTGCGAGCCGTGCCCGATGTGTCTGGCCGCCATCCTGTGGGCAAACGTGAGCGAGTTGTACTTTGCGGCCACGCGGAAAGATGCCAGTTCCATTGGATTTCAGGACGGCGCACTCCACGATCTTTTCCGAATCAAGCCGAGAACGAAGTGGCCGCTTCCGACAAATCCACAGTGGCCGAGTTGGCGGGCAAGAAATGAGGCTGTCGCCATGATGCGAAATTGGAAGGGAGAGACATACTGATGTATCCAATCTATCATGTCAAGGTACGTTGGTCCGAACGGTATCCGCCCGAGACGGCGGCGCACAACATGCGTGCGTCTGAGTTGCCTGCGGGTCGATTTTGGAATGGCAGTAGTTGGGATACAATGGAACGTGAAGAAACGGACGTTGTTGAACGGCTGTTGCGGGATTGGTGGCCGGAGTATTCCAAGAAACTCTTAGAACCGGCCGACCTGACGCTTATCGTCGAGTTGCGTTGTCGAGATACTTGGTGCTCGGGCTGGTTTTCGCATTGGACCTTTGATACAGGCCAATCAGATCAAGAAGTGTTGGACAGTTTCCGGGAGTACGTGGATCGTATTCAATACTCTGACCGGCCAGAGGACGAAATTGGCAGTCTTCTCATGGGTGCCGAGGATGAATGGCGCTGGCATGGTGGTGAGCGAACCGAGGCACCTTGCCGGTGTCCGGTCTGCAAGGAACGTGGCGTGGTGAGGATCGACCATTGAACCGTGTAAACAGATACTTCCGACTTGCTAAAGTGGTTGCTGAGAAAGGTGACTCGAAAGACGCCCGGCGGCATTTTCGCTTTGGGGCGGTCGGTGTCCGAACGGATGGAGCCGTCGTCACGGCGAGCAATGTCCCGGTGCGCGGGCCGGAGAGACGCGCACATGCGGAAGTCCGCGTGACTCGGAAATTGAATTTTGCCTCGGTGGTCTATGTCGTCAGAATCCTACGAAATGGACGACTGGCAAATGCCCGGCCGTGTTCCAAGTGCCAGGCGGCAATGCAACAGCGTGGCGTTATTTGTTACTACTCGATCAGTGAGAATGAATACGGAGTCCTGCAATGATTCTCTGCGTTGACGTGACAAAAGTGATTGTTCTGACTGGCCGGGGAGCCGATAAGGTTTCTCTTTTCACGACTGAGGATAGTTCGTTCTTCGGGGATGGACCCCTGGTGCTGAACTTTGCTGTGTCGGCTGGACAGGGATTCAAGTATGTAACCGAGGTTCTGAGGATTGATGACGAGTACGTGGAGGTCATCAATGCCTAGCAAGATTTGCCCGAGTTGCAATACAGCACATGGCGCACGCAAACTGGTCTGTGAGTGTGGCCACGACTTCGGCTGCAAGCACAAAACGACGCCTGGTACGCATGACTTCCCCTACCCCGAGCCTGGAAAGTGGGTCTGGGTGTTGCCAAAAGGGATGCCGCCGATTCATTCACCCGACGTACCGCCTGGTCCGTTGTCGGCAAGCGTGGTCAAGGAACAAATTTCATACGAAGGACTTGGCTTTTGCGTCTATAGTCTCATTCCACCCGATCATGTTGCGGATGAACGCCTGCGGGAATTGTGGGTGGCGGCGCGGGCTGCGATGCGGGAAATCGTTGATTACCTGGATCAAGTAGAATGAATGACTACTACGTCTACTGCTACTGGGACGGCGATGTACCCATTTACATTGGGGCGGGCCGTGGGAGACGTGACGTGCGGCATGGTCGTTCAAGTGAACGAGGTTGTCGCTACTTTTGTTGGAGACTTTGTAGGATACGACAAGAAGGCCGCAAATCAAGTATGTGTCACTTGCTCGACAATCTCACACGTCAAGAATCACGTCGTTGGGAACGGTTCTTCATTGCCGCCATTGGTCGTGAAGATTTACAAACAGGCCCACTTTGTAATTTAACCGGTGGTGGCGATGGGGTGACAAATGTGTCGATTGCTACAAGACAACGGATGTCTGCGTCAAGGAAGGCAGTGATGATGCAGCCTGAAATGAAAGAACGATACTCCAAAGCAATAAAAGCGGCGAGTGCTCGACCGGAAGTGAAACAACGGCAGTCAGAGGCGGCGAAAGTGGCATTGGCGCGTCCAGGTGTGAAGCAGCAGAGGATTGCAGCACAACATGCAGCGTCGATTCGTCCTGATGTGAAACTGCGACGATCAATGGCACAGAAAGTAGCTCACAATCGGCCCGAAGTGAAGCAGCACCAGTCTGAGGCGGCAAAAGCGGTTTCTGCTCGACCCGAAGTGAAACAACGAAGGTCTGAGGCTGCAAAAGCGGCAAATCGTTATAAACCACCTAAAGGGCGATTCAAGGGTGTGTTTCCAAAACGAAAGAAATGGTTTGCCCGAATTGATCGTCAATATTTTGGTACTTTTGGGTCGCCAGAATTAGCCGCTCAAGCCTATAATGATGGGGTGGATAAATACTGGGGCGGTGATGGGTACAAGAATCAGATTCCAGTTGTGGAGAAACAATGATCCCTGTATTTCTCTCGATAGATTTAGACTATTGGGCACATGGCCGGAAGCATCAGTGTGATGTTTTCTTCAAGAAAGTGTACGCATTGGGTCTTCCGATTCATGCTGCATACGAGCATGACCACTTGCTAGATGTGATAAATTCATCCCAATGCACAACCTTAATCAATGTGGATTTCCACTCGGATTTGTGCGACACGCCTGCTGAGGGCTGGGAGTTAAGCGATCTTAATGAGGGCACTTGGGGCAACTTTGTGTCATGGCGGGAGCGGGGCACCTTCATCTGGCGGTATCCGAGTTCACTTTGCTTGAAGCCAGGCAACGGATATTGCCACAATGATGTCAACCCGTTCGAGAAACCGGCATCCGGGTGGCGTGAGGCACGAAAGCGACAGGGTGTGGCGGGCATCCCGTGGGACAGCATCAAGGCGGTTGGTGTGTGCTTGAGTCCTGACTGGATTGGTCGAACGTCCGTGATTCGGGAGCCGATTGACCGACTTGGGATGCAGGATTGGCTTGATCTTGACGAGATCGGGTTGTGTTTATCCGGTGTGACCGTCAAAATCGTGCAATCACGCGAGAAAAACACACACAAAATGAGAAAAATGCTTGCAAAACGCCAGGGACGTGGTAGGATTAAGTAGAAAGGGAGACACGATGACAAACTACTGGCCGATTGCAATGCAGCCGACATCTCAACAGCGAGCCACGGCCGCTGCGGTTGCCGACTGGTTTGATACTGTGGTCAATACTATCCTGGTCCTGTCAGTCCTGACCTTGGGAGTGCTGCTGTGGTAGTTGCAAGCGAACATACTGAAACCATCCGGTGTGAGACCTTGGCGCGAATCTCCGGGTTGCCGGTGACGTGTTACATCCGACTTGGCGTGCGGTTCTTTGTCTTTGGAACCGTCAAGACAGTCTGCACCTATCGAAAGGCCAAAGTCTTTGCCGAGGGAGTGGCGGTCGGGAGACAATTATGTTCGTAGCAACACATACTGGCTTTCTTCATGGTGACGCACGAGTCGGCGACCAGCGGCCGAAAGTTTTACTGCGTGAAACGAAGTGCTACTGGGTTTCACGGCAGGGAACGAAGTATTGTAAGACGACAGGCAGACCAGCCGGTGACGATCATTGGCCGTTGTGGACACTCGACATCAAAACGGTGGCAAAGATATGAACGCTGAACCAGGCAAACTGTATCTTGCCATCATGCACCATTGGCTCTGGCGGCCTTCGGCCATCCGGGGTAGCAACTTGGAACAACGTGAGTGTAAGATTGCCCGAGTGTTCGATTCCACCACGGCAAACTTAATCGGCGTCAAAGTGACGGACCTGCAAGAAATCGCGGAGTTCGTTATCACTCTTGCAAATTCGTGGCAGCCAATCAACAAAGAACAACGCATCCGACTGGAAGTATACGAAGTCACCAACCCTATTCTGGTATCATGTTAATCCCATCTTTCAATCTACCGCATCTGCAAGACGCAATCGAAGCGATGAATCGTCGTTGTCGTAAACTCGGTCAATCTGAGATCAGATTGACGACTGGCGCGACGATTTTCGAGGAACGTCGGCATGAAACGGGTGTGAAGTACAAGATCGAGATGGTCAATGTTGATGTCGTCGGCGAATCTCCGGTTCTTGACGGTTGGAAACTGGTTGGCGTCATTGAGAGGATCGAAGAAGAGAACATGGTTCGTTGTGTGCCGGGCGAGACGGTGCCATCTGATTATCGACTCGCCGATAATCACTGCGATCATTGCAAGACGAGTCGGATGCGGAAAGAAGTCTTCGTACTCAGACACATTGATGGAAGGCACGTTCAGGTTGGCCGCCAGTGTATCGCCGACTTCCTTGGGCATGTCAGCGTTGAGTCGATGATCGCGCGTGCCGAGTGGGAAATCTCAGCCGTGAGTGAAGTGCGGGATGCGTGCGACGAGAACTATGGGCATGTCGAAAGAACCATTCCACTTGGCTTGTTTGTCGCCACGACTGCTATCGTGATTAGGCGTCTCGGCTGGGTCAGCCGGAAAATGGCAGAGGATGCCACGCGGGAGACACTGACAACGGCCCATCTCGTGTGGCAGGTGCTCACGTCGAATGATAAGTTCACCAAGGAATTGGTTGAGAGCAATCAACTTTATGTTGAGTCACGCGATGAAGAATTGGCCGAGAGGGCAACAGTATGGGCCGCGAGTCTGCCGACTGATGAAGGTGACTACCTCTACAACCTGGGTGTGGCCTGCCGGTGTGCGAGTGTCACGTATCGAACGCGGGGCACCGTGGCAAGCGTGATTGCTGCCTATAACCGCGTCTTGGATTCGGGAAAGAAGACGCCTTGTGTCCACGTCGGCACAGTCGGGAAGAGAGAGGAATTTGCGGTCACGGTCAAGAAACTTAGCTACTTTGATTCCCAGTATGGGGTCAAAACGCTTGTGCGATTTGATGCTGCTGGCAACGTGTTGATATGGTGGGCCAGCGGTAACACGGATTGGCTGCATGAGGGTGACGAGTTGAAGATCGTCGGCACCGTTGCCAAGCACGACGACTACAAGGGCACACCACAAACCGTCTTGAAGCGCGTGAGGAAAGCATGAAGAAGGGCGACAGGTTTGGACGGTTGACTGTTGTTGTGACACCACAAGGACGCGCTGTTTCTGTGGTGTGTTCTTGTGGTGTCTGTAAAGTGGTTAATTGTGATAAACTTGTGACCGGGCATACTCGTTCATGTGGTTGTTTGAGAAATGAAAAGATAGGTGCTGTGAATCGGCGGCATTGTCTCACAGGTTCAAGACTTTATGCTTGCTGGAAAAGTATGAAGTACCGATGTAGCAATCCTCGGGCCGCCGGTTGGCATAATTATGGTGGCCGAGGGATATGTGTCTGTCGGGAATGGCAGTCATTTGACGTTTTTGCTTACTGGGCGTTTGCGAATGGATACAATGATGAATTAACATTGGATCGTAAACGGACAAATCGAAATTATTGTCCATCAAATTGTCGGTGGGCAACATACAAGCAACAGTCCCAAAGCCGACGAAAACGACGTGGAATGTCAACACCCTATCTTGGTGTCTGTCGATGTGTGGGTGAGACTTTATATTCAGCCTATGCTAATCGAAAACGTCTTGGACGTTTTGTTGATTCTTTCTCAGCGGCTTGGGTTCGGGATGTATACGTGAAACAACATAGTGATCCGTATGTCACACTCAATAGTTTGAGGGATCGACGTAAGAAACAAAAGCGAGTAAAATTGGAGCGGCGCGGAACTTTTGATTGGGACATGCTTCTAAACAAGTAATACTGATATAATATGAGGAAGACATGAAGTACACTTTGACTATTGACGATGCACAGGTTCGCACGATTCTTCACGCCTTGGACCTGTATTCGCGGATTGGTTGCGGCCAGTTTGATGAAATCCGGCGTCTCTTTCAGTTTGATTCGCGCAAGCGCGAGGGCGCGGATAAGGTGGACATTGGTTGGACGTTGGACGCAATCAAACAGTCATTACTCCCGCTTGAACGGGGCGTCGGTTACAGTATCAACAATCGTGACGTGCCACAAACCTATCGGATGGCTTACGACATTCTCCAAGTGCTTCGGCATTGTAAAGCCTGGCACGATAGACCCGAGGGTGGCCCCTTTGTGCAATTCGATTCACCGTTCCAGACTGGCGACCATGAATTTTGTACCGTAGAGGCTGTGGTGGACACACGCAAGGAACTGGAAGGACTTCGGGTTTCGATGGCACGGGTCGCTCAAGTTGTCGGGGTTGAGACGACGGAGTGCCCCGTCTTGGACAAGGGCTACTCGGACCTGTGCAAGATGGCTGCACAGGATCGGGGTTGGAACAATCTTGCGGGCGCGATCTGTGAGAAGGCGGGCGAAAATCTCGACCGTTGACTTGACTTTCTACGCCTGTGATGTATAGTTGAATAGAAAGGGACACTGATGTTAAGAGAACAGTGGTTACTGACGCTGATTGAAAAGTTGCGGCCGGTCTTTGAGGGGAAGGGTGCAACCCTACCTGCAAAGATTCGTGCGTCGTGCAGTTTTCCGTCGAAGATGGCTCTCGCCAACAAGAACAAGCGAATCGGCGAAGCGTGGAGCGACAAGAACAGCGAAGATCAGACTTTTGAGGTTTTTATCAGCCCGTTGCTGAAAGACCCTATCGAGGTCGGCGGTGTCGTGGTTCACGAGTTGGTTCACGTTGCAGTCGGTCTTGAGTGCGGTCATCGGGGCGCGTTCAAGCAACTGGCAAAGTCAGTCGGTCTTGAAGGCAAGATGACGGCTACGACGGTCGGTGACGAGTTGAAGATCAAACTTCAAGTGTTGACGGACGAGATCGGGGAGTATCCACATGCCCGGCTTGTCGCCAGCAATCGGCCAAAGACACAGACTACCCGCATGTTGAAAGTCACCTGCAAAGAGTGTGGATGCGTTGTTCGCATGACGCGCAAGTGGCTTGAAGAAGCAGGCGCACCGACTTGCGCTTGTGGCGGCGAGATGGTTGAGGGTGATGGCGATGCTGACTGACGCAAAGGTTGGGGACGTGTTATTGGTTGGTGGCAGTAACCCGTATCTGTCCACAGTGACCAAGACAACTAAGACGTTAGTGTGTTGCGGGAGCACGAAGTTCAATCGACAAGGGAGGTTGACCCCGCGACAGAAATGGGACTATACGCACGCACGGATTGCAACAGAGATTGATGTTGCTCAAGTGAAGGAGGAAATCCACAGGCGGCAGTGCATCAATGTTATCCTGGCGAAGACTGGGAACATCAATGACTTGCGGGCGTTCAGTACGAAGAAACTCATTTGTTTGGTTGCAGTTTTGGAGAATGACTGATGAATAGACTAGCTGAAACCTTCCAGAAAGTGCTCATGGAGGCTCAGAAACTCCGGCCACAGAAATCCAAATGGATCGGTGACGAGTTGGAGTGGATCATCTACGAGCGCAAGATTATGCTGGATGTGGTCAACGCTGAGCGTTTTCGTCGGGGTCTGCCAGCCGTGGTGGACGTGGGCAAGGCAGAACGATGTGCGATGGGGCATATCGACTACACACAGAAGTTCGCGCTGTATTGCGCGGAGTTGGCGGTGCAACCATGATTATCCGGCCGACCGAAGTGCATGAGAACTGGGACAAGGCATTGATGGGTGTCTTGCAGACCGCCAAGGATTTGGGCATTGAGTGCAACTGCAAGTTGTCGTCGCAGTGGCTCGTCAAGATCGACGGCAACGAGCGGGAAACTTTCCTGGCATTAGCACGCGAGGCGGCAAATGCTTCATAGTGAAGACTTGCAAGGCCGCTCGAAGCAGTGGATTGCTAACCGACTCGGCCAGAAGGTTGAGACCTACGCCGCCGGAATCGGTACACTGGTCATCATCAAAGATGGCGGGTGGGCGATTTGCGTGCGGCTGCAATGCACTCACGGCTGCAAGCGCACGCACACTGTCTACCTGCGGCGTGGTTGCGGCGGCCCGGATCATTATGCACACAACTTCAAGGGCGAGTACGTCGCCGATCTACGGGACCAGGTATTCAACTGTGGCAACCACGCATGAACGATTGGTGAAGGAAGCCGAGGCGGCGATCAGCCGACTCCATGCTGATACTTCGGTCTCACGGGAGCAAACGTTGGACTCGTTGGAGAACGTGCGGGAGTTGATCCTTGACTTGATTCGAGACTTGAAATGAAGATCGAACGGTGGAAGGATGTTCCGGGTTACGAGGGTTTGTATCAGGTCTCAGACAAGGGACGTGTTCGCAGTGTTGATAGGGTCGTTGAATACGTTGACGGGCGTGTTCCATTCTTGGCCGGACGCATTTTACGTCAACGAATGGCTGGGTCGCGTCGGGATTATGCTGTGGTCAATTTGTGGCGAGGCAAACAACGGCGCACACGGTATGTTCACGATTTGGTACTTTCGGCGTTTGTAGGCTTGAAACCAATAGGTAAAGAGGTTTGCCACGGGCCGCAAGGGCAGGGTGATAACCATTTGCGGAATCTTTCCTATGGGACACATTCACAGAATATGCGTGATTGTCGTCGAGATGGGACGGGTATAAATAAACCCGTCCGCCGTTCGGACGGGAAGGAGTATGATAGCATTGATGAAGCAGCAAGAGACATAGGCGCTTGTCCGCAGAATATCACTCACGTACTTCATGGCCGCCTGAAACAATGTAAGGGGTTTACTTGGGAGTTCATCAATGACTAAGATTTGTTATGTTCCGAAGTCGTTTCGTGCGGTCGCGTTGGAACGCATCGCTCAAGCCAACAAGATTATTGTTGAGTACCAGGCACAAGGATTCAAGTTGACTTTACGCCAACTTTTTTACCAATTTGTTTCGAGAGACTTGATTCCCAACACCGTGCAATCGTACAAGGGTCTTGGTGAGATCATCAACGATGGTCGTTTGGCGGGTTTGATTGACTGGGATGCGATTGAAGACCGCACACGGAACTTACGTGGTTTGTCACATTGGTCCAGTCCACGCAACATCATACGTGCTTGTGCGAATCAGTACACCGAGGATTTGTGGGCCGGTCAAGAAAATTATGTGGAAGTTTTCATTGAGAAGGACGCTTTGATCGGTGTGATTGAAGGCGTCTGTACTCAGATGGATGTACCATACTTTTCTTGTCGTGGATATGTGAGCCAGAGTGAGATGTGGGGAGCATCTCAACGCCTGATTGGGCGCGAAGAGGCGGGCAAACGGACGATCATCATTCATCTTGGCGACCACGACCCAAGTGGTATCGACATGTCGCGCGACATCCAGGATCGCTTGAATCTGTTTGGTTCGACGGTCTCTGTCAGACGCATTGCGTTGAACTTCGATCAGATTGAGAATTTGCCACCGAATCCTGCCAAAGTCACGGACTCCCGCTACGAGGGATACCGGGCGTTGTATGGTGACGAGTCGTTCGAGTTGGATGCTTTGGAACCGCGCGTCATTGTTGCCTTGATTCAGGACAACATTGACGACTTGATCGACACTGATCTGTGGGAGGCGGCAGTCGCCCGACAACAACTCGGACGCGATCAATTGGAGAAGGTGTCAAAACGATGGGATGATGTAACGGAGTTTCTAAATGGCTGACGTGCCTAAGATGCGCTGCAAGAAGCGAGACGGTGAGTGGTGGATACTCGGTGTGCCTGAGATGGACCCCGAAGGTTGTGGTCCTTACGGCACGAAGGCGGACGCAGAAGATGACATGCACGGCATGGAGCGGTTTTATGAACATTATGACGAACCGGGTTACTTTACAGTGGACCCGCCACGGGAGAAACAATGAGTCCAGTTGAAATTCAAGTTGGCGTGACATACGTGAATCGTGGGGCCGGGCGCACGCAGCGCACCGTTCTGGCGATTGGTGACGAGCATCGGCCGCCGCATTGGCTCGGGGCGTGGGGGACCAAACCGCCGGATGAACCGGGCGTCCTTTTCGAGCAGAAGGGGAAACAGTACACCCTCTACCTCTCGTCTTTTGCCCAGTGGGCAAAGCGGCCGGTGGAGTGCGATCATCCGTGGCATCGGAATCCTGGCCTGATTACGGATTGCCCTGGGTGCGGGGCAAAATTGATTTGACTTCTCCGAAACACATGGTATGATTGAGTAGGTTCAAGAACAAACCGGAGAACAAACGATGTATCTGATGGTCCAAAATCCTGGGATTGCGTGTGTCGAGGGTTTCATATTACTGGGTGTTAGCACAACCCGTGACTGTGGAGTATCCGGTACAATCGGACAATTCGGCAGCGGGGCGAAGCACGCCATCAACACGTTGCTTCGGGCTGGGTTGACGGTGACGATTTACTGCGGTAAGACGAAGTTGGACTTCCAGACGCGCGATGAAGTGATTGACGATGGCCTGGTGAAGACGCCGATCAAACGAGTGTACTGTAAGCTGGGTGGCACCAGTACCCGGACGGTTGATACTGGTTGGGTCTTGGACTTTGGGGCACTCGACTGGACGAACCTGGCGATGGCCTTGCGGGAGTTTGTCAGCAACGCCATCGACCGAACGATCCGCGAGAAGGGCGACATCGGACCAGCCATATTGAGTGAGGATTTGCGAGTGTCCTTGGTTGATGAACCACGGGCACGCGACGGCTACACGCGAGTCTACGTGCAAGTCAATGAAGACGTGCAACGCTATTATGGTGAACTGCCTCGGCGGTTCTTGCATTTTTCGTCTGATCCTTCGCAAGTCAAGAAGTCGATTCTGCCGAAGACCAACCGTAATATCGGGGACGGTCAGACAGCGATGATCTACCGCGAGGGCGTCTTGGTGCGCGAGGTTGGCGAGTGCAAGAAGCGATCTTTGTTCGACTACAATTTCCGGGCGTCAGAGTTGCACATCGACGAGAGTCGCAACAGTAGTGAGTACGAGGTCAAGGCGGCTTGTTCCCGACTCATGGCCGGGGCTGATTCGGGTCTCTTGGCGGCCGTTTTCAAGAGTCTGACGGATGGTGAAGAGACGTTCGAGGCTGAGTTGGACCCTTACTACATCTGCCCGTCGTGGCAGACACCGAAACCCGAACAGAAGAAAGCCTGGCAGCAAGCCTGGCAGGTAACGGCTGGGGACGCCGTACTGGTGCGTGATGTGGGGCAGATTGACTTCGTGCAACGCAAGGGACGCCCGGCCGCTGTGGTCAAGGCCCCTGGTTGGGCTGAGGTCGCTGAACGCTTCGAGTTGCCGACTGCCAAGCGCCTTCTCTCTGAGAACGAACAGAAGGGCCGCGAGATTCTGCCCGCGACCGACTATGCTCAGCACGCCGTTGACATGGCGTGGGGCTGGTTGGAAGGTTTGAATCTGACAAACGGCAAAACGAAACCGCCGGTGGGTTGTTTCCGAGATATTATGGATGCAGGCAGCCGAGTGTTTGGGTTCTGTGACAGCACAGGAGTCTACCTGGCGGACGACCACGCGAGCGGCATGAGCAAGACGCTGGTGAAGACGGCCCTTGAAGAGTGTGTGCATTGGTGTACAAAAGCGACAGATTGTAGTCGGGATTTTCAAGACTTTTTACTGCGGATGGTGGTGGAGATTGCATTGTGACGCAAGGCGACCAGTTTGGACGTTTGACCGTGCTTGCTAAACCCTATTGGGTTCCAGGTGTTCACTATAAAGTGAAAGTTCGGTGTGCGTGTGGTGTGGTTAAAGACGTGTGGGCAAGTGACTTGCGGTGTGGGAAGATTGTTTCATGTGGCGGTTTGGCGTGCCGACGATTGGGTAAGACAACTCGTACACATGGTCGGTCGCACACAAAGTTGTATCGACTTTGGCAAGATATGTTCACACGTTGCTATAATCCAAACTTTAAGCAGTTTAAGGATTATGGCGGCCGTGGAATAAGGGTCGCTAAAGTGTGGTGGGATTTCGTGTCATTTTATCAATGGGCGATGGCTAATGGATACGTGGAAAGCAAATTCCTGTTGGATCACATCAATAATGACGGGGATTACAAACCATCAAATTGTCGGTGGGCGACACGTTCACAATCAAATAAGAATCGTCGGAGTAACGGACTTTTAGGAACTAAACGTTCACGGGGTCAGTAGCCCAATGTAGAGGCGCGCAGACAATGCAGTCCAGTGTGAGTTCGAGTCTCACCTGACCCCTTTCTTGAAAGAAACCAATGACACCCGCCCAAGAACTACTTGAGTCAATCAAAGCGAAACGGGCCGAACAAGCGAAGTTGCTTGCCGAGTTGGACCTGTGGGCGGCGGTGCAGGCGCAGGGAATTGACATCAGTACCGTGGCGACCTTTGGGTTCAAGCCCGAGTGGCTGACGCGAATTGAGCGGTTGCAACGTGACAATGCTATGCGGGCGCGGCGGCCGGACCCATTTGACGGCCCGCGTGATGTCAATGGGCATTATGCGTGCATGGTATACAACTTTGTGCGGCACAAGGATGGGACAACCACGAGACTTCAACCTTCACTGAGAGCACCATAATGGATACGATACGAGATGCGGTAGCCCGCCACAATAATCTGCAAGGCGTGAAACGGGTTCAGGATTTGCGCCGTTACCTGCGTCAACGGATGGATTTGGAGACACAGGAACGCCATGACCGATGGCGGTTAGGTTGCCGTATTGTGGCCGCGAGCATCGCGTTGTTGGTGTGGTGTGCTGGATACCCGACGACGGCTCTTTTCGTTGGTGTCTTGATTTATGCCAGCGGGTATAGTGCTGTGGACCCATATCGGTTGGCGGTACGGCGCTGGCAGGCTGAGTTGGACGAGGAGTTATGCCGGTGAGAGTCTATTCGGCTTTCTACAAAGACGATCATTCTGAGATTATCTTTCGTTTCGTGCCGCGTGGGGACGTTCGGAAGCGTTTGCCACTGGGCACCCGTGTCCATGTGGATGGGCACAGTACCCTTGGCCGTCTTGACGGCGGGGACGAGTTCGAGCACGCTTACTTTGAGTTGGGCGGCCGGATCATCGTGGTTCAAGGCTTTGACCGCGATACTCAGTGCGTGTAAACGCATCTTCTTTTGCCATCTCTTAACCCATTAGATGGGTATTTCTTGGATGGCGTATAAACCAGCGCGATTTTGCTAGATTCGATGCAGGTTTTGACGCTTTTGGCCGATATTGTATGTAGAGAGGATTATGTGTGGACCACGTTACCGACTTAGCTGACCCCCGGCGTTGTAAGGCAGGCACTCGTGCCGGGCAATGTGTGTGCGTGGCCCCGGATGGGTCAGAATTTTGTGTACTACATTCAGGGGTAGACCGGGCACCTAGTCGTAGTCTGCGACAGTATCTTCTCGCCAAGGCTGATGATCGAACGCGGTTGGCTCAGTTTGCTGAACACGAGGATGTCAAGTCACTCCGGGACGAGATCGCACTTGCTCGGATGTTGATTGAACGACGTTTCAACTTGATCCAAACAGACGCCGACTTACTCAATGCTTGTGGCTCACTTAACCAACTTTTCATTACGGTTGAACGCCTCGTCAAGTCCGCTCACGCCATCGAGCAAAGTCTTGGTGCTCTTTTGGCTCGTCAATCCGTGCTTCGATTAGGTCAACAAATTTGTCAGATCATCGTGGATCGGTTGGAAGGCGTCCCGAATTACGAACAGTTGGTGGACACGATTATTCTTGACATCATTGCAACGATTCAACACGCGGGCAACACTGAGACTTCAACACCCCGCGCTTTGTCCGCACCAATTGAGTAAAGAATGTCATTGAATCCGGTTTGGTGTGAGATTTGTACCATCCATCCGGCAATGTTCAATGAGCGACGTTGTGAGGATTGTTGGGCATCCGATCAAGCTGTGAGTGATAAAAGGCGTGTTGCCAACATCAATACACTGGTTCAATCGAGTCGAGTGACGAATGATCTTTCGATACCGCCCACAACTCGCAAGCATCGACCAACTCGCTCCGGGTGACATTGTTGGGTACTCGGGCGACCATTGGTTGAGTTGGATAATCAACATTGCGACGTATGGCGTGCCGTGGTGGGGTTTGAGTCATATCGGGATTGTTGGAGAGTACACATTTCCAGGTAAAACCGATCCTGAACTTTTGCTCTTTGAGTCTACTGAATCAACATCCGACTTGCCATGTGCAATCAACGGTAAACCATTTCGCGGGTCACAGGCGTTTCATATTGGCCCTCGATTACAGGAATACCGAGGGAAGGTTTGGCACTATCCACTTTACCGGCCACTCTATGATTTTGAGCGTGTGCGGCTTAATAAGTTTTTGTTGGACACACTTCACACACCATACGATGAAATGGGCGCATTTCGTTCGGCCGGTGTTGGTTTGTCATGGATCGAGGGTCTTTTGCGAGAGCAGGATTTGACTTCGATTTTTTGTTCCGAAATGGTAATGGCGGCATATTCGGTCGTGGGTTTGTGTGCGACGGATAATGTTTCGCGTTGGTCGCCTAATCGACTGGTTCGACATTTACGTCACCATGAGATTTTGCGAAAACGTCGGAGACTGAAGTAGTGAAGACAGTCCAATTGGTCGGTGGCGAGACCGTGTTAGTTGATGATTGTGACTATGCAGATTTGTCACAATGGAAATGGCAATTTCACCGTCGCCGACGAACGGGTTACGCTGAGCGAATCCAATAAACGGGTAAAGTACGTCGGCATATTTTCATGCACCGACTTATTGTTGAACGGCGTGGCTTAAATGTTCAGGGTGTGGACGTGGATCATGTGGATGGCAATGGGTTGAACAATCAATTTTGTAACTTGCGTGTTGCAACGCGGTCACAGAATAATGTGAATTCAAATAAGCCGGACACAAATACGTCAGGTTACAAGGGTGTGTATCCGCACAGTACCGTGAATAAATGGGTCGCACAAATAGGTGTTGATGGCCACCGACAATATTTTGGCTACTTTGACGATCCACAGGCTGCCGCAAGAGCCTATAACGAAGCTGCCTTGAAACATTACGGAGAATTTGCATGTCTAAATTCATTGTAGCTTTTTTCCTGTTTGTGTCCTTAATAGGATGCGACGGGATGTTATCCGGGGTATCTCGTCCGGTCACGAAGGAGTATCCCACAGTCAATGTGCCTCTTGGTATGCGACAGAGCAATTGGCTCGGGAGTCAAGGTGAGGGTTCATGCGTCCATGCCACAATGATCTCACTCTTTCGCTGGCAAGGTCGCTATAAGACGGCTGATCGCTGGCGGCAGACGCAGGGGAATGGTGAGTGGCCGGATGATTTGGCCGCCAAGTTTGACCACGAAAAAATCCGTTACGCATACACGATCAATGGAGACGTGAGGTTCCTGGAATGGGCCTGTCAAACACGCCGAGGTTGCGGAATCACGGTCATGGGGGGTGCCCACATGATCGCTCTTGTCCACCTGGACGCAAAGTGGGCTGCAATTTTGGATAATAACAATGTCTCCAAGTACCGCTGGGTTCCGCGTGAAACCCTGATAGCTGAGTGGAAAGCCAGCCACGGTTGGGCCGTGACGCCGATCTATACTCCGGCGGCTCCACTCTCACAGTAACAGTTAAACTCCTAACAAAGAGGAAAACCCATGAATCGACTGATTCTGCTTGTGTGTGTGTTGCTCGCTTCGTTTGCGAGCGTCTATCCGTGTGTTGCGGATGGTGTGAATGGTGTGATCTGCGAAGAGCGCGTCATCAATCTGCCCCAAGACCAGGGTGGATGGTATATCAGTGTGGTTGGTGCCATCGGTGATGCCAACTACCAGCGCGTGCTGGGGTGGTTCAATACCGACGCCAAGATGAAGAAATTGCGTGACACCGTTCATTTTTGCCCGGTCGCTACGGATACGGCCATTTACCGCGAACGGTATGCGATGACCACTGGCTTGTACAAGATTACGGCTCTGCCTTGCGTGCGTTTGCAACGTTCGGACGGCTCCGTGGTTTATCAGGCTTGTGGTAAGAATATCCCGATGACTTCACAGGGCCTTTACGGTGCGCTTGCTAACGGTGTCCAGATGTCGGAAGGTATCTTCCCTATTCTGCCGTGGCGGCGAGAGATGGAACGACGTTGCCCGTGTCCGCAACCGAATCCCAATCCCAATCCCAATCCTGATCCTGATCCTGAACCGCAACCGATTGGACCGCCCGATGCGCCGGACGTTCCCGAAGTGGAATCCGACCTACCGCCTGTTTGGCTGATTGTTCTCATGCTCGTTGCCGGGGTTGGCGCGGGCGTGGCGTATCAGTGGAAGAAAACTTACGCGAAGAAGTAGTCCACTGCTGCCGGTCCCGTGTCTCCACGTTCCTTTCAACTGTCCGAAACAAACTGAGGTACAAACATGATCTCTCTCGTGCATCTTGTCATTCTTGTTCTCGTCGTGGCTGTGGGCTTTCTGGCTGCCAAGTGGTTCTTTCAGAAGGACACCGAAGTCGAGGATCGTCGGCGCGGTGCAGCCCATCTGGCTGCCGCTCTGACCAATTACGGTCTCGTGCAGATTCCGAACTTTCTGATCGACTATTCGGTCGGCGACTACTCTGGCATGGCTGAAAAGATGAAGCAGCTTGCCAAGATGTTTCTGACTGGTGAAGACGCCGTGGTCAAGGAATTTGACCAGGTGTTCGAGCGCGTGTTGGTCAAGAAGTTGCAGACCGAAGCCGGTCGTGCATTGATCGCCGCGAAGTTGGCCGACGCCGTGAAACCGAGTGATCCGACTGCGGTCCAAACCGCGCCGGTCGCCAAGGTTTCGTAAGCGACTCAAAGCATCTTCGTCCCGGCACAAGAAATTGTGCCGGGACGTTCTCTCTTGACTTCCGAAAGCAAGTCCAGAGAAAACGGTAGGAGATTCCAATGAAACAATTCCGAACATTCACTTGTTTGTTTGTATTGCCAATGTGTTTTGTGTTGGCAGCCGTGTTGTGGGCAGGTGGTTGTATCCGGCCGTCTCCTGTGGCTCCAATACCGATTGATAATAGGTGTGCGCAGGTCAAAGTGCTTGTGTTTTCAGCGTCATGGTGTGCCCCATGCCAACGTGATAAGGCGGTCTTGGTTCAAGTGGCGGCGATGGGCGTTGAAGTTCAAGTCGTTGACATCGACGCACGCCCTGATTTAGCACGAAAGTATGGTGTGACCAGTGTGCCGACTTATTTCGTCTATGTTGGCGGTCGCAATGTTCAACGGACGAATGACATATCGGTGGTGGTCAACATCGTGCGGCGGTAACTATGAGACGCAAACGTCGTTGTCGCAATTGTCCTGAGAAACCAGAACCAGTGAAACCCGATCCGGTGGTGTCTGCCAGCTTCTTGGAGACGGAGAGTAAACGACTTTGGCAACAAGCCATCATGGGATGCAATGCGACAATTGATATGCTCGGAAATTACGCGACGGTCGGCGTACCGGGCGCACCGGTGTCGCAAATGCAACGGCTGGTGACAAAATTACAAGAGACTATTGTGACTTGCAAGTCGCAAAGTGAGGCCGATGGGGCGAACGCCAAGCAACCAGCCGCATCGCCGCCGCTGACCAACGCGAACCCAAACGGCCTCTTAAACCATGAGCAATCTTCTGGATGAATTGAAACAGAGTATTGCCGAGGGGTTGAAAAGCAAGACTCTTACGTCTTGTAGTCGGTGGGCTGAAAATCGTCGCGTGATGGGATCACCATTTGAGGGGCCGTATAGTTTCAAGTGGCATCCGTGGTGCCGTGCAATCCATGACAGCCATGCGGCGTACACGATTGCGATGAAGGCGGCACAGTTGGGAATCACGGAAGTAGGAATCAATCGGGCATTTTTTACACTCGACCAGTCAAAGAGGGATGTGCTTTACGTCTTGCCGACAACGATCAATGCGAGTGATTTTTCCAAGGCGAGGTTCACGACTGCATTGAAGTTGAGTCCCCACTTAAAAAATCTGTTTGTGGACACGAATACGGTGGGGTTGAAATCGACGGGTACGAATGTCCTGTATATCCGTGGGAGTCGAGGCGATAGTAACCTGAAATCCATCCCGGTGTCCGAGTTGATCTTGGATGAATTGGACGAGATGGATACTCATGCGGTGTGGTTGGCCCTGGAACGACTTTCAGGGCAGATTGAGAAACACGTTGTTGCAATCTCCACACCGACTGTTCCGAAGTATGGTGTTCACAAACTCTTTCTGACAAGTACGCAAGAACACTTTTACTTCCAATGTCCGCACTGTAACCGATGGACAGAGTTCACTTGGCCGGATTGCATTGAGATCATTGGGGAGTCCGTCAATGATCCACGGTGTTATGAGTCGTTCTTGAAATGTCGGGAATGTAAGGTCCGACTTGAACACAAAGAGAAACCGATCTTTCTGGCAACAGGTGAATGGAAAGCAACTGAACACACGACATCAGCGGATGAAGCACGGGGCTTCTACATCAATCAGATGTATTCGTCAACTGTGTCGCCGGGTGAGTTGGTGATCGCCTATCACCGTGGGTTGGGTGACGAAGCGGCAAGTAAGGAGTTTAACAATAGCAAGTTGGGACTTCCATTTGTTGGGGAAGGCGCGCAAGTTACGGATGCAATGATTGATGCCTGTGTTCGGGGACATACAATCAACGATCAGCGGCCAATGATTGGTGGCCACCGCTTGATAACGATGGGCGTGGATCAAGGAAAGACAGGATTCATTTCGGTTGTGGAATGGTTGTTTGACCAACATCCGGGTGCAGACATTAGTGCGGCAGCCATCGGTAAGTTGTTGTGGTTTGGCAAATTTCAGGAGGATGACTGGGGTTATGTTGGGGAGTTGATGCGGGAGTGGCAGGTATTGGCGGCTGTGGCGGATGCGGACCCGAATGTTAATGACGCTCGCCGGTTTGCTCGGAAGTTTCATGGCTATGCGTGGTTGACACGATACCGACGTGGAATTACAGCGAAGGAAATCTCGATTCAGGAGGAAGAATCAGGGGCACCATTCGCCATCGTAGATCGAACCAGTTGGTTGTCGTGTTCACTTGGGCGCTTTAAGACGAATCCCCCTCGAATCTTGTTGCCTCGTGATATTACACTCGAATACCGAGAACACATTAAGAACTTGGTGCGGACTTACGAGAAGGATGACACTGGCAACCCGGCCGCAGTGTACGTAAATACTGGCCCGGATCACTTTGCCCATTCATTGGTGTACGCTGATATTGGTTTGGTGTTAGCGGCTGTCACGCCTGGTGGGGAAGACATCGGCAAGGTAACATGAGTCTTAAGTGGTGCGCGAAGTGTGATACTGAGAAGTTGTTGAGTGAGTTTCACCGGGCATCAAATCAACAGGATGGTTTTCAACGATACTGTAAGAGTTGTCAATTGACATACAAACGTCAGCGGCAACCATTGTCTGAGAAATACCGACAACGTGAGTGTGAGACAGATTCAACGACTTGAAGTTGCTGCCCGGTATCTTCGCGCGTTCAAGAGGGAATAAACGATGGCGAATCAAACAGTCAATCTGGTAGACAGCCGACATCCCGGCTACATCAGTGGGATGACGGATTGGGCCAAGTGGCGGTTGACTTATGAAGGCGGGGATATGTTCCGGGAAACGTACCTGGAAAAGTTCTCCGGGCGGGAAGACCCGACTGATTATGCCACGCGCAAGAACATGACGCCGGTGCCGAAGTTTGCTGGTGCTGCCATCAACGATATTCGGAACGCGATCTATCAACGGATGCGAGACATCACACGTAAGGGCGGCAGCAAGACATACCAGAACGCAGTCAACGGGTTGGACCTTGGTGTAGACCGCCGGGGTGCGACCATGAACGCATTTGTCGGTGTTAAGGTTTTGACTGAACTGTTGGTCATGGGACGGGTTGGGATTTTCGTGGATTCCCCGCCAGTTCCGGCAGTGGCAACCTTAGCGGATGTTGGCGCGGCGTTGCCGTATCTTTACAAATATGACATTGAAGACATCCTCTCGTGGACGTGCAACAAACCGGATGAACCGAGTGAGTTTCAAGCGGTCCTATTGCGTGATACAGTCATGCAATATGACCAGGCAACGTTGCTTCCGACATTGGAAGTCAAACGGTATCGGCATCTTTGGATCGAGAATAGCAAGGTCAATTTGCAATTCTACAACCCGAAAGGTGAAACTGTCAATCAATTTGACGCGCCGGGCGGCCCAATTCAGTTGGAATTGACGCGCATCCCATTCGTATTGTTGGATATTGGCAGTGGATTGATTAAGGACGTATGCCAACAACAGATTGCACTCTTGAATTTGGGTTCAAGTGATGTAAGTTATGCGTTGCGGTCAAACTTTCCGTTCTACGTTGAACAAAAGGATTTACGAGCGGTTGGTTCACACTTGAAACAAGTAGCGACAGCCGATGGTACGGCCACCACAGGTGGCCAAGGCGCGGCTGAGACTGACATCAAGGTTGGTGCAACCCACGGTCGAGCCTATGATAAGGGAATGAATACGCCGTCATTCATCAATCCATCCTCTGAACCGTTGAGGGCGAGTTTAGAGTTACAAGCACGACTCAAAGGGGACATCCGCGAATTGGTTAATTTGGCGGTTTCGGCATTGGCCGTGCGGGTGTCGGCTGAATCAAAACAGATGGACAACCAAGGTCTTGAAGCCGGGTTGTCATATATCGGTCTGTTATTGGAAAGTGCCGAACGACAGGTCGCTGGGTACTGGTCGGCTTATGAGGAACGGCAACCAAGTAAACGCGAAATTGCAACAATCAAGTACCCGGATCGGTACAGCTTGAAGTCAGACGCAGATCGGGTCAAGGAGGCTCAAGACCTGACGAAACTGATGTCGGCCGTACCAGGTCGCAGAGTGAAACGTGAGTTGGCGAAGGGTGTGGTTCAGGCGTTATTGGGTGGGAAGATCAGTGTTGATGATTTGGACGCCATCCATAAAGAGATTGATGCAGCACATTATACAACCAGTGACCCAGTGACGATAACGGCTGCGGTGGAAGCTGGACTGGTTGGTGAACAAACGGCATCGGTTGCACTTGGTTTTGACGAGGATGAATACAAGAAAGCACGGGACGACCATGCGGCACGTTTGGCACGGATTGCTGAGTCACAAGGCGCGAAAGGGGATATGGGAGCACGCGGCATCGGTGATCTGTCAGCCAATCCCAAGGCCGGGGAGGAAGAGAAGGCAGCCAGCCGTGACACCACATTGCAAGGGTCCGTCGCTCCGCGTGTGCGTGGCGCAGGCAAACCAAAGTTGGTGTAAGTATGGCCTACGCAAAACCACAATTTCCTGTCCAAGTTTGGGATGGTACAAGTTCCAATACGGAAAGACATCACCGGTCAGATATTCGTGATCCCAATTCGCAAGACAGGGATCAGGTGGTGTCCGAAGTCTGTGCAATTCAGGCAGTATTGTTACAGCGGGATCAAGAGGAAATATTTGGTCAGACCAGTTCAATAGGTCCGAGTGGTCCAATAGGTCTAATTGGTCCGAGTGGTCCGAGTGGTCCGAGTGGTCCGAGTGGTCCGAGTGGTTCGAGTGGTTCGAGTGGTTCGAGTGGTCTCGATGGCCCCAGTGGTCCGAGTGGGTCAAATGCAACAAATCAAGTTCGGATCGGTTGTTTTACGTGTCCGGCTGCCACAGGAAACTACTTAGTTACCGGACTTGGTTTTCGGCCGAAGGCAGTGAAGTTTTGGGTGTCGAAGGGACCAGGCGTCCAGACACATTTTTGTTGTTGTCAAGGTATGATGGATGCTGCCGGGAATCAAAACTCCATGACATGGGCGGGCGTATTCAGCAACATTTTTAAGGGAGATAGTCGAATTGATTTGTGCATCTACACGATCAATTCGTCCGGTAACTCACAAGTGACAGGTGGTTTTGTTTCGATGGATGCAGATGGATTCACCCTCAATTTTACAGTGGTGAATACTGCGTTCATTGTTCGTTGGGAAGCAATCGGTTAAGGAACAAATATAATGGCATACACGACACCACAATTCCCCGATCAGGTTTGGGATGGTAATTCCATCAATCCTGAACGTCAGGGCACAATAAGTGACCGTGATCCCAATTCACAAGACTGGGATCAGATTGTGGCAGAAGTACGTGCCACGCAGACGAAGGTATTGGAACTTGCAGCCGGAGAGGTTGGGGAATTTGCGACGGGTCCAAGTGGCCCGAGTGGCCCGACTGGCCCTAGTGGTCCCAATGGTCCCAGTGGTCCCAATGGTCCCAGCGGTCCCGATGGCCCCAGTGGTCCGAGTGGTGCGGATTCATCTGTGAGCGGTCCTAGTGGTCCAACAGGTCCGAGCGGCCCGAGTGGTGCAGATTCATCTGTGAGCGGTCCTAGCGGCCCGGATGGCCCGAGCGGCCCGGATGGCCCGAGCGGCCCGGATGGCCCGAGCGGCCCGGATGGCCCGAGCGGTCCCGATGGCCCCAGCGGCCCGGACGGCCCGAGTGGCCCGGATGGCCCGAGTGGTCCTAGCGGCCCCAGTGGTCCCGATGGACCCAGTGGTCCTAGCGGCCCGGATGGCCCGAGTGGCCCGGATGGCCCGAGTGGCCCGGATGGCCCGAGTGGTCCTAGCGGTCCTAGCGGCCCGGACGGCCCGGACGGCCCGGATGGCCCGAGTGGCCCGGATGGCCCGAGTGGCCCGGATGGCCCGAGTGGTCCCGATGGTCCGAGTGGCCCTAGCGGTCCTAGCGGCCCGGACGGCCCGGATGGACCCAGCGGTCCTGATGGCCCGAGCGGTCCCGATGGTCCTAGCGGTCCTGATGGCCCGAGCGGTCCTAGCGGTCCTGATGGACCCAGCGGCCCGGATGGACCCAGCGGCCCGGATGGACCCAGCGGTCCCGATGGTCCTAGCGGCCCGGATGGCCCGAGTGGCCCGGATGGCCCGAGCGGTCCCGATGGACCCAGCGGTCCTAGCGGCCCGGATGGCCCGAGCGGCCCGGATGGCCCGAGTGGCCCGGATGGCCCGAGCGGCCCGGATGGCCCGAGTGGCCCGGATGGCCCGAGCGGTCCCGATGGACCCAGCGGTCCTAGCGGCCCGGATGGCCCGAGTGGCCCGAGTGGCCCGAGTGGCCCGAGTGGTGCGGATTCGTTTGTGAGTGGTCCAAGTGGCCCAGACGGACCCAGCGGACCAAGTGGCCCGGAAGGTCCAAGTGGCGGGCCAACAGGTCCGAGTGGTCCCGATGGTCCGACTGGTCCCAGTGGTCCGAGCGGTCCTGATGGCCCGACTGGCCCCAGTGGTCCGAGTGGTCCAGCAAATGTTCCTGATTCTTCGGGTTTGGGTGATGGGGATTGGATGTTGAATGTCACCAGTGGTGTGGCAACTTGGGTCGCACATACGTAAACAATCAGAGAGGCGGCCGGAGTATGTATACTCCGGCCGCCTAAAGGACGCCTATGTTTCATGTCGTCGGGTTGCCGAGTACGCGGACATCAGGACAAAGTGAATGTCAGTTTACAGCATTGACGGGCAACTTCATTCGGATGATGAAGTCCTTGGGGCATCAAGTCATTCACTATGGTATGGGATGTGATGAAGTCTGTGACGAGGATGTTGTGCTTGGACAAGCGGTGCCGATGGATTGGACCGGGAAGTTTGCTTACTGGCCAGTATTTAACAAGGCTGTGGCAACTGAGATCAATAAACGAAAACAACGAGGCGACTTTGTTTGCGTCATCAATGGTCGATTGAATCAAGTATTGGCTTCGATTGCTGACGTGATGGTTGTCGAATACGCCATAGGTTACAATGGCACTTTTGCCAAGTATCGCGTATTCGCGTCATACGCACACATGCACAAGGTTTGGGGTGCCGAAGGTAGTTTTGATCCTGACGGTAAATTCTATGACGTGTCGATTCCACATTATCTGGACCCGGCCGCATACCCGATGGGAGAGAAGGGGGATTATTACCTTTACATTGGACGTTTGACACATCGGAAAGGTGTTGACATCGCAGTTGAAACCTGCAAGCGCCTTGGACTCGGACTGAAATTGGCCGGGTTGGGTGAACGATACGATGCTGAACACGTTGGGTTTGTGACGGGAGCAGAACGGCTTCGTTTATATCAAGGTGCAATTGCAACTTTTGCTCCAACCTTGTATGTCGAGCCTTTTAACATGACGGTGCTGGAAGCACAGATGACTGGTACGCCAGTTATCTCGACTGACTGGGGAAGTTATCCTGAATTAGTTGAACACGGTAAGACAGGATACCGTTGCCGGACGTTGGAACAATTCATGTGGGCGGCCCAACACGTACAAGAACTGAACCCAGAGTACATTCGACAACGAGCCATTGCGAATTACAGTCTGGATCGGGTTCGTTGGATGTACGACGAATACTTCAAGATGCTTTTTGACCTGTGGGACAAAGGGTGGTACACGGAACGCAAACGAACTGAATTGGATTGGTTGGTGAAGGCATGATCGACTCGACCTTCTACGGTACGCTGCTTGAAGCGGATGATTACTTCGCCCACCGTCTCCATGAGACGGCTTGGACGGATGCGTCTGCTGCCAATCACACCAAGGCGTTGTTCGCGGCCCGATGCGTCATTGACGCCTTGAATTACAAGGGATACAAAGCAACCGTTTACACACTCTTGCAGGCAAATCCGTCTGCAACGCAGACGGAGATTCAGACCGCCGAAGCGGCTCAACCATTGGAGTTTCCAAGGGGCGCTGACGCAGTAGTCCCGGAAGCCATCCGCATTGCAGCGTATGAGATTGCGTACGCGCTGCTTGACGGTAAAGACCCTGAGTTGGAGTTGGAGAATCTGGCGGTCAGTGCGATGGGGTACGGGGCGGTGAAGACCAGCTACGAGCGGTCACAACTGCCAATTGAGCATGTGATAAATCTTTGCCCCTCGTCATCGGCTTGGCGACTTCTCAGACCATTTTTAAGAGACAGTGACGCGCTCAAGATGAGTCGGTTGTCGTAATGCACTGTCTTTACATTGTCACGAACCTTGTCAATTGGAAGATGTACGTTGGCATCACGACTAATCCAGCATTGCGATGGTGTAAGCATCGAAATGGACATGGTTCATATCTTGTAAAAGCGGCGATTGCCAAATATGGTATTGAAAATTTCCGCTTTACTGTGATCTATCAGAGTTGCGACGGAGAGTGTGTGAAATGGATGGAACAACAGGCGATTGCCGAGTTAAAGACTGAGGCACCATTTGGATACAATCGCAATTCTGGTGGAGGCGGCGCACCAAAAGGTGTAAAACCATCGGTAGAGATTGTGGCTCGACGGGCGGCGTCAAATCGTGGAAAGAAACGAGTTGCAGGTTTCGGGGAGCGGATGGCTGCAATTAACAAAGGGCGTAAACGAACAATTGGCGTGCGGCAACGATTATCAGAGATTCATCGAGGGCATCCAGGTTATCAACGACAACGTGATGCGGCAAGGCAGTTAATGAGTCGTTGTGTGCTTGTTGATAATGTGGCGTATCCCTCCATGAAAATAGCGGCGAGTCAAAATGGACTATCCTACTCGTCATTGCATAAGAGGTTTCGACGTTACGAAAAGTCTGGTTCCTTTCCTACGGGTTGGGCTTACTTATCGTGACTGAGTGTTCGTTACCAGCTTTCGCTGGGTCAGGGCCACCGAGACTCGAATCGGCGGGATACCTGCTAGAATCATTCGAGGGTTTGGAGAAATGCTATGTATCAGTCTCGTCCGTGGGAGTCTTGTTTTGAGGGTGAAGATGCTGCCGCCGCTGCCGCTGCCGCTGCCGTTGCTGCTGCCGCTGCTGTTGCTGCCACTGCTGGTGCCGTTACTGGCGGCACGACCTTTACCCAGGATGACCTGAATCGTATTCTTGCCGAGGATAAGCGCAAGCATCAGGTGCAGTTGCAAAAGATGGAGTTGCAACTGACGGAATTGACGAAGAGCAAGAGTTTGACCGATCAGGAGCGAGCGACCTTGAAGGAGAATCTGGACGCCATCGCCGGTCAGTTGCGTACCAAGGAACAACAGGCTCAGTTGGAAAAGCGTCAGATGGAAGAGGCGCACGCAGCCAAGATGACTGAGGCTGACGAGAAGGCCCGTGTGTGGGAGTCTTTGTATCGAGATTCCACTATCGACCGTTCATTGCAGGATGCGGCTGTGAAGCATGAGGCTTTCAATACGGCGCAGATGATTACACAATTGCGGCCGTGGACCCGTCTCATTGAGGTCATGGAGGAGAAGACGGGTAAAGGCACGGGCAAGTATAAGCCCGTGGTTGACATGCCGGACGTGGATGCCACCACGAACGAGCAAGTGATTATGACCCGCTCACCCGAGGAAGCCGTGAAGCGTATGAAGGAGTTGCCCGAGTGGGCCAACCTCTTCAAGTCCGGGGTGGTTTCGGGGATCGGTTCGAGTTCGGCTACCGGTGGCCTCATACCGGGTCAAGGCGGCAAGATCGACGTGCGGAAATTGACTCCGCAACAGTATCGTGAAATCCGAAGCAAGAACCCTGAATTGCTCGGACTCGCTCCCAAGCGCCGCTAGTCCCCAGGGGAGTGGTGAACTGAGTCAAACAAAACAAGGAGATTCACATGAATCGTCTGTACCAAAACCGGGCTTTCGTGGCTTGCTACGAGAACGTCCTGGATGCCTACATTCCTGAGCTTGATTAACCCAAGGCTCCTTTGGTTGGTGACAATCAATGAAACAACAGGGCTATATGCTGGAAACACCGAGTATGCACCAGTACGCGATGCGTGAAAATCTGAGTGCTGCGGTCAATCAGCAGGGAAGACCCGAAAGGGAACCCTCAACGACTGAACGCCCTGCCCCGAAACGAAAGAGAGTTGCAACGAAGATTAGCGAAGGTTTCCACTATGACATTCCGACAAGAGGTTGGAAGCGCACAATCAAGGATGGACGAGCGTGGTGTACGGATTGTTCGACGTGGAAATTGGTGACAGAGTTTTGCAGTGTTAAGGATTGTCCGTATCATTACTGTAAAGTTTGTCAACGGTTGCATAAAGCAATGTCTCGGTATTCAATGACGCGAGATGAAGTTGTGCGACTGTACGCGATTGGTCAGTGTGAATGTTGTGGTTCAGGATTCAAGAATCAACAACATAAACATATCCACCATGTTGATGGAGTTGTTCGCGGCGTGATATGTTTAACGTGCAATCATCTTTTACGGGATGAATCAACAGAACATCTTCAACGGTTGGAGTGTTGTGTAAGATTTATCAAAGATCGGGTGAAGATATAGTCTGAACCTTGCAGCGATGCAAGGAGGCGGACAGAAATGATCCGCCCGACTCGAAAGAGTTGGTAACAGATTGTTGGGCACAGGAAGGCTTGGCCATTCTCGAAGAGAACATGGTCATGGCTAACCTCGTCCATCGTGACTTTGAGAACGAAATCGCCAAGTTCGGCGATGTCGTGAACACCCGTCGTCCGGGTGAGTTCAAGATTCGCCGGAAGACCGATGGGACCACCCTCGTCCAGCAAGACGCCACCGCGACCAATGTGCCGGTGACTTTGGACCAGTGGTTCTATCAGAGTTTCGTGATCCGTGACGGGGAAGGCAGCAAGTCCTTCCAAGAATTGACCGACATTTACCTCCGACCCGCCATGCTGTCCATCAGCCGTGGCATCGACCGCGCCTTGCTCGGTCGCGTTCACGCTTACCTCGGCACTCCTGCCGCTGGTCGTGTGGGTCGGTTGGGTGGCTTGGCGGCTGCGACGGCCAGGGACTACTGCCTGGATGCTCGTGAGCGGTTGAACGTCAACAAGGCTCCCGTGGATGGGCGTCGGCTCGTCCTGGCTCCGGGTAGCGAGACTGCCATGCTCAAGACGGAACTGTTCATCAGGGCCGATCAGCGTGGTGATGGTGGATCAGCGTTGGAAAACGCCATCCTCGGCCGTATCCTCGGTTTCGACACCTACATGGATCAGAACGTGAACAACGTCCTGACGGGTGCGGATGTTGACGCAGGCCCCCTGACACTCGTTGCTGGTCAGGATGCCGGTTACGCCGGGGCTTTCAATATCGTGGTCACTGGGTTCGCTGGCGAGTATCTGAATATCGCTGGCAACGATCAACCCACCTGGATGCTCGATAAGACTTCCGGCGCGGTTGTTCTCAACGAACCCCTCAAGAATACCGTGCTGACCAGTGCGGTAGTCACGCGCTACAAGAAGATTGGTGTAGCGGCTGATTACGCCAAGGGTTGGAGCAAGGGTATCGTCCTTGATACCTACACCACGGCCAAGGCTCCGCAAGTTGGCCAGTTGCTCTCCTTTGGGGTAACCCTCAATGGGCGGCATACCTATACGGTCATCGAGTCTGAGGACGCTGGTACGACTTGCACGGTGTACCTGGATCGGCCATTGGAGATTGCGGTGGTCAACACGGACGCCGCATACCCCGGCCCATACGGTGCGTTGAACCTGGCGTTCCATCGGGACGCCCTGGCGCTCATCACCCGGCCGTTGGCTCTGCCCGACAGCCGCATGGGTGTCATGGCCGCCGTGGTTCCTCACAACGGCATCGGGATGCGCGTGCTCATGCAGTACGACATCAACGCCGGTGGCACCGTGGTCAACTGCGACATCCTCGCGGGTGTGGCGGTTCTGAACGCTGCCCTCTGCGTTCCGGTGCTCGGCTAATCCTGTCTGAGCGAGTTTCCGGCCGCCCGGCCGGACCTACCGACCGGGCGGCTTTACCATCAACTGCGGTGAATGGAGACACCAATGGACGTGTTTATCGACGCCATTTCATTGCTCAAGCAATATGGCCCTCTGGTTCTGGTTGTTGCCTTCTTTCTTTGGCAAAACTGGGTCCGTGAGTGCCGTATGACTAAGCGCATCGAGAAATTGGAAGACGAGCAGCGAAACGTGTTGATGCCGCTTGTCGAACGATGCGCAGACGTGATTGCTCAAAACACGATGATGATGGAACGATTGGAGAAGGCTCTGGAAAAGTAATGACGTATCCCGCTAACTACAGCTTGAATCAACAGATTCGTCACGTATTGTACGCCTTGAAGCGGCAGTACGGGGGTGCGATTACCGTATACCAGAATGGCACGGTGACTACGGATACGAAAACCGGTGAAGTGACTCGAACGAAGACGGCAACCCGGATTCATCGAGCGGTCGTTCTGCCTGTTACGATCAGTCGAGAATTGAAGCAGAGCATTTCGGTGATTTCTGCCAATAAGATGACGGTGACGGGTGGATATTTTGAGGTTGGAAAACGGTTGTTCATCATCGAACGCCGCGATGCTCCCAATCTCGCGTTACAAGAGTGTGATTGGATTGGTTACAACAGCAGGAAGTATGCCATTGAGAATTTTGAGGAGTACGAGTTTGATACGGCATACGTCGTTACCGGGAAAGAAATGCCCGGTGAACCACTTGGTATTGAAGGCTCCGTTATGGAGATCAATGCTGACGATGATCTTGCTCTTAACTCGGTTGCAAGGAGGATATAATGTCTGCCAATCCTAATTGGGCACGCTGGGTTTTCGCATCCGTAGCCACCTACTTGAAAGGTATCGCGGACAGTCAGACTCTTCCAGTTTTGGTGGAGGGTCTGCATGAGCGCACGACTGCATTTACACACGCCACGGATCGGTGTGAAGTGCGCATTACAGGGCCTTTTACGAAGGAACTGAGTCGCAATTATTTCCGTGTTGAAGTAATTGTGAACGTCTTGTTCCAAAGTCGTAACGACGAGGGCAAGAATCAGTACGACATCATCAAGAAGGTTGGCGTGTTTCACGAAGCAATGGATGGCTCCATCGCAATCTTCAAGTATGGAAATGAACCTGGTGACGACGAGCATGAATTGGTTGGTTGTTTGTCGCCAGCGCAGGGACGCAATGACACCATTCGCGTCATGCACTTTGGGCAAGTTGATCCGACCAACAAGTTGAAGCAGTCAATGGTTGACGCTCGCTACGTGATGGAACTTTCCAACAACGAATAACAGGAGAAACTGAACATGGCTCGCATTGAACTACGCGATTGCGATGTCATTTTCCAAGACGGTCTCGCGGGGGTGGGAGCATTGACGGCTTCCCCGCCTGTGGCAACCGATACGGATTTGGACATCGACTCTGTTGTCTTGAACACCGTGGACACTGATAAAGTGCCCCTGGGTGCTCGTTTTACCGTGGACGGCGAGACAGCCGACACGATTCACGTCGTCACCGCGCGCACTGCCGCCCCATCTGGTGGTGTCAACGCTAAGCAGTCAGTCGGCATCTCGGCGACTGGCGGCCATTTCCATTTGACATGGGGTGGTAAGACGACTGATGCCATTACCTTTGAGGCCGATGTGGCAGCCGTTAAGACGGCTCTCGTGGCAATGGAAGATGGTTACACGACTGACGACTGGGCTGTTACTGGCACAGCCGGAGCGTGGGTCGTCGAGTTCAAGGGTGTCTTGGGTGCAACACCCCAACCTCTCTTGGTCGGCGACGGTTCGGCTCTTACTGGTGGAACCACGGTTGTAACCGTGGCGACTACGCAGGCTGGTGTCGTGCCTTTGGCGACAACCAACATTGCTTTCACTCCCGCTCTTGGAGCAGGCACGTATGTCGATGATGGCGTCGTGACTTTCTTGCCACAACAGTTGGACATCAAAGTGGGTGACGGCAATATCACTTACACCGAGCACAAGACTCACGAATACCTGTTGGACCGAGGCGACTTGGATACCGTCAGGGAAGGGAATCAAGTGCCGATGGACGTGAAGATGGAGGCTGTTTACGAACACATCACTCAAGGAACGAGTGAACCAGTCAGTCCGATGGATGCGTTGAAGGGTATTGGCGGTGCGGCTGAGTGGGTCAGCGCATCCACCGATCAGTGTGAACCCTATGCCATCGACCTGATTGTTCTTCACACGCCGCCGTGTGGCACGTCTGAGAATGAGCGAACCACATTCCCGGACTTCCGCGCCGACACGAAGGAAGTGAATTTCAAGGAAGCGTCGATTTCGGTTACGGGCAAATGCAACGTGACTGAACCGATTGTGGAGCGGGACGTGGAATAGTCCTGTGAACGCTGAATACGGTAAGGTTGGCACGATGTCAACCTTACCTTTCTTTCTCCGCGAGGGAAATGAACATGAAGATCGCTGGTGTTGATCCTAAGTCTCTGAGTACAGAAATCATCTTGGTGCTACCGCGTGGTGAACAGAACCTCGTGTTTCGTGCCAAGGGTCTGCCGAATATGGACGAGTTTACGGCACTGTGCCCGACGCCGAAACCGCCAGGAAAACTTACCAAGGACGGTTGGGTTGCTAATGTAAACGATCCTACCTATCAACAGATTCTCGGTGAGTGGGCAAAGAAGCGACTTGGCTACATGGTCGTCAAGTCTCTGACTCCATCCGAGATTGAATGGGATACAGTCAAGGAGGGTGATCCCCGTACCTGGTCGAATTGGGAAAAGGATTTGAGTGCGGCGATGCTAACACAGGTTGAATCCAACCGTGTGTTGGCTCTTGTCTTGGAGGCAAATGCACTTGACGACGATAAACTGGCAAAGGCCCGCGAGGTTTTTCTTGCTGGTCAGGGACCAATGCCCGCCGAATACTCTGGCCCCCAGAACGAACCGGCGAGTACGCTGTCTGGCGAGCCTGTGAACGGCTAGGCATACGACCACCTGGCGTCAAAGACTCATGGGATGACTGTGGTGTTGAGACGCAAGCACTCGTTATTGCTTACAATCAGATTTGTAGCCATGACGAGGCAGAGTGGGAGGCTCAATTGGCTGGGGCACGGACGCCTTTTGGGGTTGCCCCAGTGCCGAAAGGTTCCTGACCATGAAGTTTGTGCCAAAGTTCGTCGCGCCTCGCTTGAATTTGTCTTCTTATCGGAAGGCCCTTCATCGACACATGATGGATATTGTATCTCAAGCAATTAGTGTGTGGCTTGAGGCTGTGTTGATGGAGATTCCGGTATGGAGTGGTGCATCGCGTGCAACATTTATGCACCTGGCACAAGTGATTCATTACAACATTCCAATTGCACCCGCAACGCAAAGTCGAGTTGGCACAGGCATTGGTGAAGGGGCCGGTGGATTGGAGGCGGACGACGGCAAAGGACGGTATGTTTTCAGTTACAGTACATCATTACCGTGGCTGATTTGGAACGAATATCATAATGCGAATGTCGATCCTGACCCAACACTCTTCTATCGTGTGTTAAAGGAAGGTCCATACAACTTTCAGATGAAAGGTTTCCAGGCGTTCCGTAGTTTTGCATCCACAGTGGATTTACCACCCGTCGCACCGCATATTCAGGCCGTGCGAGTCAAGGTGTAGTGGAGCCTTTATGGCCGACGAAATTCTCAATAAACTTGGCTTTGATGTGTCCCAAGCGCTCGATGCGCTGGCGAAGTTAGATGGTGCGCTTCAAGGTATTACGAGTGCATTGTCGAGTTCTGGGGCCGCGATGTCTGCTTGGAACAGTAAGGCCGAGCAGACTGTCAACATTCTGCGCGACATGGCAACACAGGCTGGTCGGGCGGCGTCAGCAATGGCGCGAGTCAATACTTCGGCGATGGGGGCGGCGACTCCGGTTGCCGCCGCTGCTGCTCCTGTCTCAAAATTATGGGTGCCGCCGGATTATAGTACGGCAACCAGTTCTGTCAACGCATACGCGCAGGCGTCCAAGGCAGCCGGTGCAGCGGCTACGGCAACGGGTGCAGCCGCTACAACAGCCAGTCAGAACGCAGCCAAGAGCGCTCAACAGGCGGCAGCCGCAACCAATACCATGACGGCATCGTGGGGAACACTCGGTCGTGTCGTAATGACACAAATGGTTGTTCGCGTCTTGTCACAGATTCGGGATGCCCTTCACGAAGCAGTGTCGGAATCGCTCAAGTTTCAGCGCAGTATTGCTGAAATTCAGACAATCGCACCAAAGATTGACAAGAATTTTGCATCTCTGGGTAAAGAGGTCGCAGATTTCTCCCGCCAGTTTAATTTCCCCCTTCCGCAAGTGGCTGAGGCAACGTATCAAACGTTGTCTAATCAGTTCACCACTGTCAAACAACGTTCAGACATTATGACGGCTTCCGCCAAGTTGGCGAAAGTTGGTTGTATGGAGTTGAATGATGCTGTGTTATTGTTGACTGGGGCACTTAATGCTTATGGTATGTCAACCAGTCAGGCCGAAGATGTCGCCGCCAAATTCTTCAAGACGATTGAATTAGGCCGGTTGCGTGGTGCTGATTTGACGCCGGTACTTGGTCGTATCATCCCGATGGCGAGTCAATTGGGTGTGAGTCTGGACGAAGTTGATGCGTCGATGGTTTCATTGACTATCGGTGCAGCCAAGGTTCCCGAGGCGGCCACACAATTGCGTTCGGCAATGGCAGCGTTGGTGAAACCTTCATCAGATTTGCAACGTGAATTGAAGGCATTGGGGTACGATACCGGTCAGCAATTGATTCGTGCAAAAGGGTTGCAGGGAGCCTTTGAGTTATTGCGCGACAGTGTGGACGGGGATGTGGCAGCAACGGCTACATTATTCCGTAACATCCGGGCCTTGAACGCGGAATTGCGTTTGACCGGCACCGGGGCACAACAAGCAGAAGATGCGTTGAAGGCGTTGTCAACGACATCACGCGAAGATTTGAATAAGGCATTTGAGCAGTTCACTTCGACGGATGCTGAGCAATTCACGAAAGAGTTGAACAAACTCAAGATTGCTTTGGCAACTGATGTTGGCCCAGAATTGATTAAGTTTATCAGTCAGATGCTCAAGGCGGCTGGCGGGGCTGAAAGTCTTGCGGCGGCCTTGAAAGCAATTGTCAGTGCGGCCACGGCGTTTGGTCCACCGTTGGTGGCAATTGGAACAGGTTTAGCGGCGCTTGCTTTGCACGCAAGATTGGCGGCAGCCAATGCGTCTCTTTTAGGAGCCGCATTGAATAATGCTGTTGCACCACTTGCTTTCATTGTAGCAGGTGCAACATTTGTGGACCAAAAGTTGGCAAGTCTACTCGTGGACGCCAATGCGAATTTTAGAAAGAGTTTACAGGAGCGGTTAGCGGAAGAAGAGAAGGCGGGTGAAGCGCGTATTACGGCGGATGCAAAAGTCTACACAGAAACAGGGCGGCGTCTTGAGGAATACATGGCATTGGTGCGGCGCGCCTATAATCAACAGGTTGATGAAGCCCGCAAAACAGATGAAGATTTACTTGCAAGTAGTCGGGTGACTTTGCAACAAATGATTGCTGTGCGAGAGAAAGTTGCACAACAATTTCGAGCCGCTGCCAATGCTTCAAATCAAGCTGCCATAGATTCGGCGAAACGTCAAGTCGATTTGCAAGGTCGTTATGACGATACACGTTTCAAGCAGAGGATGCGTCAAGAATCCGATCTTGCTGAACGATCTGAACAGTACCAGCGGCGAGCCATGAGTCTGGCGATGGCGGCTGCGGGTGCATTGGCCGGAGCCAAGTCGCCTGCGGAGGCGGCTGAGGCTCAAGTCATGTTTCAGCGTGCGCAATCCTTCGCACAAGAAGCGGAGTCTATTGCGGCTTCGACTAAAGACACCTATCTGCATGAACAAGCCGAGCGGATGGTTCTTGCTGTGCTTCAACAGCAGATTGGGGCTGAAAAGACTTACGCAGGGAATAAACGTGAACAAGCGTCCGAAGCGTTGCGGGCTGCGGCGACTGAACAACAACGCATTGATCGAATGAAAGTCTTGATGAAAGGAATCTTGGAAGACTTGACACTCTTCGATAAGAAAGGCCCAATTGATGCCTCTAAACAGGCACAAAAGGCGGATGACTTAAAGAAGAAGATGTCTGAGTTGAAGGAACTGTGGGGTGCTGGTAAACAGATTGATGTTGGTGAGATGTTGAAGTTTGACCAACTTCAACGGCGCGTCCAGGGTGCCGTGGAGGGTGGCATCTCGAACGTGGAGGTTCAGAAACTCTTTGCAGCCCCCGAGACTATCGACACTTTGCGGAAACAGATTCAGACCGGCATTGGTGCTGTTGAGATTTCCTTGAAACCTTTTGTTGGGGGTAAGATCACGCAGGAGATGCTGGCCGGGAAGACTCCTTCGCAACAAGCAGAGATGGTTACGAAGGAATATCAGAAACAAGTAGATTTACTCGGTACGTTGCAACGAGAACAGAATGTCCTGACTCAATCTACCATTGTTCAGAAAGCTGCAACAGGAGCCTTGGGTGCCAATTTGGAAGTCTATAATGATGTAATGCGTCAGGGACTTCTTTATATGTCACAAATGGCAAAGAGGGGAATTGGCACGATTCTGGGTGGCGGTGATATTCAAGCGGCAACACGTTCACTTGCAGACTTGTACGTGGTGTTTGATAAGTTGTCAAAGACCGGGGCTAAGGGCTTCGGTATGGACGAATTTCTCAAACTACAAAAGATTTCTACGGAGGCATTGAAGAGTCCGTCTTTGACAGCTTTTGATAAAGCGTTTATTGAAGGCCAAATGGGATGGTTGAAATCTATCGCAGATGAAGCTGAACGGATGAAGAAAATTCAAGGGCCGACAGGAACGCGGGATATATCGGCAGAAATGAAAGCTGCTGAGGCAGAAGCCGCACGATTGAAGGCAATCATTGACCAGTTACAACCGCAAGCCAGCAAGTTAGGTGCGGGTGCTGTGGAGGCACAAGCCGCTTTAGGTACAATGCCGGACATATCGGGGTTGGCTGGACAGATTCAAGCGGCAGCCAATGCGATGTGGGAATTGGCTTGGGCTTCTGCATCAGTTGAATTTCCATCGACAGGAATGGCGGCTGCGCATGGAGGTAAAGCATGGAATTTCTTGGCTTTTGGTGGCCCACCCCAGGGCACGGATGTTGTCCCAGCGATGCTTTCGCCGGGAGAAGTTGTGATTAACGCGGAGTCGGCTCGGCGCTTCTCCGCGCAGTTGACTGCGATGAACGCCGGGGTACAACCTGTTTTCCGCAGCGACGGCGGAAGTGTCACGAACATCGGTGACATCAATGTTTCAGTTACCGGCGGCGGATCAAGCCGCCAGACGGCAAGGTCCATCGCCACAGAAATACGTCGTGAACTGCGGCGAGGCACATCAACTCTCTAAGGGAGAAACACATGATCGACACGTTGAAAATGCAGCAACAGGCGGGTTGCGAGTTGGTTCGTCCTGCCGCCAAGGTCGCTGACCAACTTCATGCTCGCGGGCGCTTCCAAGTGGAGCACTGGCGGGGTGGCAAGTTGATTGGCAAGTATGACATTCGGAACGCAATCACGAACGAGGGCAAGGACAAATTGCTCAACGTGATGTTTCATGGCGTCACTGCTATTGGGACATGGTACATTCTGCTTGTGGATGGTGCCGGTAGTCCGACACTGGCCGCAGCCGATACCTATGCCCAGATCAATGGAACGAATGGTTGGGACGAGTTCATCGCCTATACTGAGTCTGTTCGTGGAGAGTGGACTGAGGGTGCGGCGGCGAGTCAGTCGATTACCAATTCGTCTCCGGTGGTCTTCAACATCAATGGTTCAGGCAGTGTTTACGGTCTGGGCGTAGTTGGTGGCGGCTCGACTCCCTCGACGAAGAATGATGCCGCCGGTGGCGGTTCGCTTTGGGCGGCTGCTCAGTTTAGCAGCGGCACGGTCTCCGTGTTGAATGGCGACCAATTGAAGGTTACGTACACGGTCAACGCCTAACCGGTACTCCCTCGCCACGGTTGGGTCGGGACTTCGGTCCCGACCTGACCGATTTTATTCCGAAGGAGATTTCACATGAGTCTGGTCTGGATGGATGGGTTTGAGTCATACGGCGTTGGCGACGGTGCAGATATTAGCGCACTGCTTGCTCAACGATACGTCGTATACGCCTTGACTTATTTCAGCACTCAAACGGGCCGGACAGGCGGTTACGCGATGAAGAGTGTTGACGGTAGTTATTGGATGCGGACACCCGCATTGACAACGGACCCCACGTTAATTGTCAACTTCGGATTTAGGGCGGATCGTTTTGTGCCGTCCAATGCCGGTATTTGTTCACTATACAACGGCACTGGAACGGAGGGCATGTCTCTTCATTGGCTTTCAGATGACATTGCCGTTTATAAAGGAGGTTCACAAGTTGATGTCACGAGTGCTTTGGGTCTCACGTATGATACATGGTACTTCATTGAGTTCAAGGTTGTGACTGGGGAACACGGTAGTTATGTGTTGAAGGTCAATGGTGTTATTGTTCTTCAAGATGATGACTATGATACGCGCCCCGGTGGAACCGAAGCATACCATGACCGTGTAAAGTTTTGGGGAGGTTCCTACCTGAATCCTCGTGTTGATGATCTTTTCATTTTTGACGGTACAGGTAGTACCAATAATGACTTTGTAGGCGATCATCGAATTTTGGCAATCTTACCAAATGAAGCCGGGGACGTGGCTGAGTGGGCAGGTAGTGGTGCATCGGCTCACTATACCTACGTGGATGAAAACCCGTATAATACATCCGATTATGTACAGGATGACGTGACCGGCCATCAGGAATTGTATGGGTATGATAATCTGGCGGACATCGGCGAGATTCTTGGGATCACGATTTTTACTGAGGCTGTAGTCTTGGATGTAACACCCTTCACATTAAAGACTCTGGTAAAACTTTCAGGTGGTTCTGTTAATGCCGATGCCGGACAAACGGTTTCAAAATTGCTTTACGGGGTATTTCCACGGCAGATGGAGACCGACCCCAATGGTTCAGCCTGGACCATGACATCCATCAATGCCGCGCAATTTGGCGTGGAAATTGGTTAAAGGGGCGTGACACATGGCGAGTAGTCTTCGCGTGACCCGTCAGATGGTCGAAGTGCTTACGTGTTCCGCTCAAAGGTTGCGCGTTACACGTCAGATGGTCGAAGTTCTGACGTGTGCCTATACGGCTACAGAGTATGAAGTCACTTCGACGCATACGTTAGTAGTCTCGCATCAGGCAACCCGTAATCTGGTGCGTGATGTTTCAGCCGGACATAGTTTGGCGCTGTCGGATGGGGCGGTTGGGGCGTTTGTTATTGAAGCATCTGTCGAACATACATTAACCTTGAACCATGAGGCACTGGTTACATGCCTCAAAATTGTCACAGATACACTCAGTCTTTCACAAGAGGCATTGGCCGAGTGCATTAAGTCTGCGTCAGTCTTGCATACAATTGTTTTGACTCAGACCGCAATTGTTGCAGTGGTATACGACCGACTGGCCGTGCATAATTTAGACTTGAGTGAAGAAGCAATTGTAGCATACACCAAGTATGTCAACGGCATCAATCTTTTGGAGATTGGGGACACTGCGACGGGTGCCGTCATTAAGCCGGTTCAGCACACGTTATCGTTGACGCATCTGGCAACATTGGAAGTGATTCGGCGTAGTAGTGATACTTGGACGCCAACCCATGAGGCGGGCGTCCTAGTTGTTTATGCACGTTTAACTTCCGATACACTTTCGATTGGGCAACAAGCAACTCGTCAGATTGATATTGGGCGCGGGGTTGAACAGACTTTAACGTTGGGGCAGAGTGCGGTTGGTGATTATTGTCGTGTTGTATCCACAACGATTGTTTTGTCGGATGAAGCGGTTGTTGAACTGATTCGGCAAGCGCACGATGACTTGACGGTAACGCATCTTGTAGAATCAAATTGGGTTTTTACACGACGCCGAACAGATAATTTGACGCTGACGCATGTTGCTGCCAAGGTGGTATCGTGGTCGCGTAGTGGTGTGTCATCGCTGGCATTGACACATACTGCAACGGTGACTAAGAGTAAAAGTGTCGTTGATACATTAACACTGTCGCAGGTGGCGACTGCGGATAACATCCGCCGGGTATCATCAACTTTGACTTTGACGCATACAGCGATAGTCACCAACACGAGGTTGAGTGTTCACGATGACTTATTGAGTCTTTCGCACGTAGCGACAGTTGGCTTTGTAAAACAGGTGTCAGCGGCCAGTACCCTGCATCTGACGCAATTGGCTGGGTCGGGTGTTAAGGTTGGTGCGGCAATCAGTGTTTTGCAGGAGCAATACACAATAGACCCGGAAACTGGGGAGGAAACACCATACTATGTTGGCTTACAGGATACAGCAACCGTAGCGGTGATTCGGAACACGCCGTATGCAGTAAGCCACATTATTTCGTTTGCAGAACATGCAGTTGGAATTGTGGTTCATGCGGATGCAATTGCGGTGGATGCCACGGACGCACTGAGCCTTGCGCACGCGGCATACGCAAACAAGGCTCCGACAGCCATTCATACACTTGCCATAACGGATTCGGCTGTTGTGGTGGCATCAAAAGTGGTGAATGATACTTTGACGCTGACGGATGCAGCAACTTTTAATGTGTTTCGAGCCACATTGGTTGTGATCGACACACTGGTATTGGATCAATCGGTAGCTGTGATTGGTGGCATATCTTCATCTACTTTGTACCAGTACCATCCATTCGTAGGTGTGGGGGCAGTTGGGAATCCAACACCGCCTTCGGCTATGTTATCAGGTCCGATGTCTGGAATCGAAGCCCCATTCCAGTTGGTCTATCCGGCTGAGGGCACTGTTACTGATTCAGTGACGTTACGGGCACCTGAATTGGGAAACAAGGATCGTTTGGGTTTCAACCGTGTTATACGGGAAACGCGAGGCGGAACGCTTGTTGTGTTTGCTGATCCGATGTGGCCGAAGATTCAGACACTCGCGCTGAGTTTCATTGGTTTACGCCGGAGTGAAGCACAAGACTTGCTTGACTTCTTTGACGATTATCTCGGATTGGAAATCGGGATGATCGACTGGGAACAACGGTATTGGGTCGGCATTGTTACGACACCCGAGGAACAAATTGTTGAAGATAGTTTCAATAGTTACTCGGTCAAGTTTGAGTTTGAGGGTGAATTGGACCCAACATGGATGCCACAAGTGATTCCATATATCCCTGGGACACCGTTACGACGGACGCGACGTGATCGTTTTCGTTCAGGACTTGAAAATCCTGAACAACCGGCACCGCCTGAGATTCCCGAAGACTCGTATTATGCTTTGGCAGACGTGGATATGTCGGCTGGGCAGGTACTTTACATCAAATCCAATGGACATATCGCTCTGGCACGAGCCAATGCAGCAGCGACAATGGGAGCCGTTGGTTTGGTGTTTGCAGACGTGGATACAGGTGAGACTGCCTGTTACATCACGGAAGGTCACATCACATTGGCAGATTGGTCGGCTGTAGCAGGAGTAGTTTCTTTGACTCCGGGCAGCAACTACTTTTTATCAACGAGTGTTGCTGGAAGGATTATGGCAGTGGCACCCACGGCGCAGGGAGATTATGTAGTTCGCATTGGGCGCGCTACATCGGGCACGACTTTGGACATCGAAATCGGTTTGCCGATTAGACTCTAGGAGAAATCAACATGGCTGAGCGTCTTCCTCTCGTAATTGATGAAGGTTTGATTCGCCAATTTGCAACAGGCGATCAACTCAAATTTCCTCCATTCACGTTTCCGGCATCGGATGGTCCTACCGGCAGTGTTCTGACTACGGATGGTGAGGGTAATCTGGGGTGGACTTTGGAGGTCGGCCCGAGTGGTCCAACAGGTCCGAGTGGTCCGACTGGTCCTAGTGGTCCAACAGGTCCGAGTGGCCCGGATGGTCCCAGTGGTCCAACAGGTCCGAGTGGCCCAAGTGGTCCGACTGGTCCCAGTGGCCCCAGTGGTCCCGAGGGTCCAACTGGCCCGAGCGGTCCAAGTGGTCCGACTGGCCCAAGTGGTCCGAGCGGCCCAGAAGGCCCAACTGGTCCTAGTGGTCCTAGTGGTCCGAGCGGCCCGGAAGGCCCAACTGGTCCTAGTGGTCCCAGTGGTCCCAGTGGTCCCAGTGGTCCCGAGGGTCCGACTGGCCCGAGTGGTCCAAGTGGTCCGACTGGCCCAAGTGGTCCGAGCGGCCCGGAAGGTCCGACTGGCCCCAGTGGCCCAAGTGGCCCGACTGGTCCAAGTGGTCCAAGTGGCCCGGAAGGTCCGACCGGTCCTAGTGGTCCTAGTGGTCCAAGTGGCCCAACTGGTCCTAGTGGTCCTAGTGGCCCGGAAGGGGCAACTGGTCCCAGTGGCCCCAGTGGTCCAACAGGTCCGAGCGGCCCGAGTGGTCCGCAGGGTGAAAGTGGTGTAGATGACATCATCCTGACTAATGACAACGCCGGAAGTCTCGTGATTGGGATGCCGGTTTACGTCAAGTCGAATGGCAACGTAGATAAAGCGCAAGCGAACGCCATTGCAACCGTGGAGGTTCTTGGTCTTGCGACAGAGACCATTTTGACCACTACACCTGGTACGATCAAGATGGATGGTATCTTGACAGCTACTACAGGAGAATGGGACGCAGTAGCAGGCACCAGTGGCGGTTTGACACCGGGTAAAGTGTATTACCTGGACCCAACGACCCCCGGCAAAATGACGGGGACTGCCCCAATCGCAGCCACACAGTTTGTGACACGTCTGGGGATTGCTTTGAGTGCGACACAGTTCGACATCGACACTGAGTTGCCGATTGGACTGTAATCGAAACTGAATTGTCTGGCCGCCTTCGGGCGGCCAGACGGTTCTTTGCTTGGGAGACAATGATGGCTGCACCATTGATTATCGACAACGGTATCATCCGCCAGTTTGCGGCTGGGGATCAGTTAGAGGTTGCGCCGTGGACATTTCCGGCGGCCGATGGTGACACCAATCAAGTTTTAACAACGGATGGTGAAGGGCAATTATCATGGGTCACACAAGTTGATTCAATGGCAGGTGAATACTGCCGGTATAATCAAGCATTTGTTGAAGAAATCGGGAAACGGTGGGTTGATTTCGGGCAACAATCAGGTGCAACATCCGTCAATGCTTTATGTTATCTTGGCGACGGAATTGTTCTTGCTGGGACTGGAATTGTCGGTAAGATTTTACGTTCCACGGATTCTGGTTTAACGTGGATTGATCTTGGGTCACAATTTAGTCAAATAGAAATTTGGAGTCTCTGTTATCTTGGTGACGGAATTGTTTTGGCTGGAACGTCCAATGGTGGTAAGATTCTTCGGTCCACTGATTATGGTGCGACCTGGTCTGATCTTGGGCAACAATTTGGTCAGTCGGATATTTGGAGTCTTTGTTATCTCGGTGGAGGCGTCGTGTTGGCGGGTACGGGGACGGGTGGTAAGATTTTGCGGTCCACTAATTATGGTGTGACTTGGTCTGATCTCGGGCAGCAAGGCGATCAGGTAGCGATTCTTACTCTCTGTTATCTTGGTAACGGGATTGTTCTTGCCGGGAATGGTGGTTTAGAAGGTCATATTCTACGGTCTGTCAACTATGGTTTGACATGGACCGATCTCGGGCGTCAGAATAATCAAGACAGCGTCAAAAGTCTCTGTTATCTTGGTAATGGGGTTGCTTTAGCTGGAACTTATGACTCGACTTATGATTCGGCAAGTAGACTCTTGCGGTCCACGGATTTCGGCGCAACATGGGTTGTTGTCGATCTTGGAGGATCATTTGACCAGTTTAGTATAAATGGTCTCTGTTACCTTGGTGACGGGGTTGTTTTGGCCGGAACAGGTGATGATGCCCATATTTTACGGTCTATGGATATTGGTTTGACCTGGACTGATCTTGGACAACAATTCAGTGAAATTGTGGTTTGGAGTCTCTGTTATCTTGGCAACGGAGTTATTTTGGCTGGAACTTGTAATGGTGGCAAGATTCTGCACTCTTGCGTTGTTGATATAAGTGTCATTGGGCCGACAGGCCCCAGTGGCCCCAGTGGCCCCAGTGGGCCGACAGGTCCAACAGGCCCCAGTGGCCCCAGTGGTCCCAGTGGGCCGACAGGTCCAACAGGCCCCAGTGGCCCCAGTGGGCCGACAGGTCCAACAGGCCCCAGTGGGCCGAGTGGGCCGAGCGGCCCTAGCGGGCCGAGTGGCCCAACAGGCCCGACTGGCCCCAGTGGCCCCAGTGGGCCGACAGGTCCAACCGGTCCTAGCGGGCCGACAGGTCCAACCGGTCCCAGCGGCCCCAGCGGCCCCAGCGGCCCAACAGGCCCGACAGGCCCTAGCGGGCCGAGTGGGCCGAGCGGTCCCAGTGGTCCCAGCGGGCCGACAGGTCCGACCGGCCCTAGCGGGCCGAGTGGGCCGAGCGGTCCCAGTGGTCCCAGCGGGCCGACAGGTCCGACCGGCCCTAGCGGGCCGAGTGGGCCGACAGGTCCAACCGGTCCCAGCGGCCCCAGCGGCCCCAGCGGCCCAACAGGCCCGACAGGCCCTAGCGGGCCGAGTGGGCCGAGCGGTCCCAGTGGTCCCAGTGGGCCGACAGGTCCAACAGGCCCCAGTGGCCCCAGTGGGCCGACAGGTCCAACAGGCCCCAGTGGCCCCAGTGGGCCGACAGGTCCAACAGGCCCCAGTGGGCCGAGTGGGCCGAGCGGCCCTAGCGGGCCGAGTGGCCCAACAGGCCCGACAGGCCCCAGTGGTCCCAGCGGGCCGACAGGCCCCAGTGGTCCCAGTGGACCATTAGGTAGTAGTGTCACCATTACAAACAATAGTGGCGGGGCGGCGGCCATTGGCACCCCAGTTTATACCAGTGCTGCAAGTCAGTTTTCTCTTGCAAAGGCGGATAGCGCAACAACAACGTATGTTGACGGGCTGGTTCAGGATACAAGCATTGCAAATGGCGCACCAGGGAAAATCCAAACCAATGGAGTCTTAACAGCGACTACTGGACAATGGGATGCGGTTACTGGGGATACAGGCGGCTTGACTGCGGGTAGTATGTATTATCTGAGCGCAGCGACCGCAGGACGGCTAACAAAAACGGCTCCGAGTACCGATGGTCAATTTGTCGCTCAAATTGGCATTGCTATCAGCACTACTGAGTTGGATATTATTCTTGGCCCCGCGATCAAGTTAGAGGCAATAAGTGGTGCCAGTGGGCCTGCGCCAAGCATTGGTCTTATGATTGCGGCTGATGTCACTTTGCATCTTGCAACGACTGGTAATGATGTAACCGGTGACGGAACAAGTGGAAATCCGTGGGCGACCATTCAACACGCATTTGACTATCTACGGGATAAATGGATTCCGAGTAATGTGGTGGTCAATATCTCTTTGTACGCGGGTACTTATACATTTACTGCAACTCAAGTTTGCGGGCATCCGTGTGGTGAGCAAATCCAAATCATAGGTGCAGTAACGTATACAAAGACTTTGACATCAATCCAATCCACGGGTGGTCCACCGTATCAAAATTATGTCCTCAATTTGAACAACGTCACTAACATTGCAGTCGGCGATTATGTGATTATTACGGGTACGACCGGGGGGACATATCCTGAACTTTTACTCGGATGCTGGCCGGTGACAAACGTGGATGCAGTAAATAGTCGCATCACAATTGATCCAGTGACTACGTCTCCAAGTGCCGGGCAACTTGCCAGTGGGAATGTAACTACAACTTCATTGGTGGTTCTAAAAGCAATTTGCTATTTTTCCGGCGGTGTTAATGGGATAACTGCTAACTACGCTACAATACGTGCTATTGGGAATGTGGCACTTGTGGGAAATACCCGTGCGAGCGGTTCCGGTCTCGTAGCTGCCAACCAAGGTTACATTATCCTAGCGGCTAATGTCGGTGTATCGGGTTTCAACACTGGTTTCAGTGCAACAAATCAGTCTGGCATTGTAAATAATGCGCCTTCTATTGCAGTTAGCAACTGTTATCATGGCGTTGTGTGTCATGATGGAAGTTTTATAAACTTCAACTATGGAGTTTCAAGTGGACACCAGCAGACATATTCAGTCGGAATTTATGTATACAATAAGTCGTATGTTACGTGTTATGCCTCATACGTTATTGCATGTGTAAATATTGGCGTCTATGCCTATGAGGATTCGATGATTGCTGCAAATGGCAGTAGTTTAGTTGCTTGGGTGGCGACAGGCATCTTGTCGTCAGTTGGCAGCACTATTGATTCAGTAACAACTACCGTGTCACACTATATCAGTCAGTATTCTCCGGCGCTTAACACAATTGGCAATTCTAACTCGACCATCACAGGGTAAATCATAATGGCTGCAAAACGCCCTTTAGTCTTGACGAGCGGTAAGATCGAAGAATTGCAATCTTCGGATACGCTTGATCCCGGTGTATTCGTCACTGGCGGCGGTGTCATTAGTGGTCTAACTGCCGGGCGGGTGCCCTATGCGTCCAGTTCAACAACATTGGCGGACAGTGCAAATCTAACATTTAATGGGACCACTTTAACTGTATCAGCGATCACTGTAACGGCTGGTTTTTCAGGCGGATTCACAAATGTAACAGGTGGAACTGCAACGGCCTTTACCCACATCTGTATGCCACGCAATCAGTATGTCACGGATACTTGTATCTTGGATTATCAGGATGCGTTTGCGTTCATTGATAAGAGCGGTACGACTGTAACATTAACACCTGTTCAGGATTCGGGTTACGCATTGAGTATGTTTCGGGATGATGACCTGGGACCATATTGGGGTACTGGTACGTCACCTGGAACGTCTGTTGTTGTTGAGATTGATCCTGGGTTTGCGATTGAGAACAGTCTTGTCTTCAATTTGGGTGTGACTTTTAGCAATACGGCGACCACAAGACCCACTCACATCAAGATTGAGAACTGGGATAATAGTGGCAGTCACTATCATACTGTCTATGATGCGGATGTAACACCGGGGGAGTCGTGGATCAGTCCGAGTTTTGCCGGTCAAGGTAATCTACCGTTGCTCGGAAAAGTTAAAGTTACGTTTACGATTCCCAATCCATTGCCAGATGCCTTTTCTATTGTGCGGTTGTGTCTGTACTCGCATGATTCAACCTTTGACCCGTGGCATCTGCATACAGGTGGCGGTACAGTATGGGGTGGTGTTGGGATCAACAAGGCATGTGGCGCATTTGATCTGGATGTAGCCGGTGCCATCAACTGTGATTCAACGATCACGGCTGTCGGTATCAATGTGGGAACTTGTCCTGTCCTACCCCGCATCAATGTTGACACCAATTTCTACATTGATCCTGCGGGAAGTGATGTGACGGGGAATGGTAGTAGCGGTACTCCGTGGGCGACGATTGGTAAATTTCTGACGTACCTTGACGGCTTTTACATTCCTCGTGGTATCACTGTTACACTTTACGTCAACGATGGTCACTACACCAACTTGGCTGCGATTACTATTAACCATGCGTGTAGTACACAGGTCAAGATTACGGGTGTTCATACGTATGACAAAACAATGTCGTCGGTGCAAAGTTCAAGTGGGGGTAGTGCTGCATGGGCCATCATTATCAATCTTAATACAGTTACCAACATTGCGGTTGGTGATTATGTGCTGATTAAGACAGCCTCGGGTGGAACATTGCCATTGTTGATGGCGGGGTGTCATCAAGTGACGAATGTTGATACAGGTAACAACCGCATCACTATAACCAGTCTGAATCGGCATACGGCGGCTCCCAGTGGCGCTGTAACTTGCACAGTTCGGGTTATCAAGAGCATACTGAGTTTTACGGGGGCGGCTTTTACAATTTTGTCTTCAATTGCAATTGGAGATTTTGTTGCCGTTGTCCCAACTGCCAATCCTGCCTTCTATTCGAGTGTGGGTAATGACCAAGTTGGTGGCAACATTCCATATTGTCGGTGCCGTAATTTGGGGATTTCAGGTGGCAGCATCGGTCTTTATTGGGGACGTGGAAGTTTTTCTGTTGTGGACGCTGCTAATGACATCGTATGTATAAGTGGTTCGGTAACGGGCATCTATTGTTTTGGCAGTGGTGCCAACTTATACCTGCGCTATCAAGTATTAAGTGGTTGCAGTTCATCTGGGACCAATTGTTACTTTGGCGCGGTGTACCTTGACGGTGGTGTAATTACCGGCAACAATATAGGTGCTTGGGCAGCCCAGAAAGGTATCAATTGTTTCATAGGTGCTTCTTTCCAAAGCAACGGAACGAATTGTACCCCGGCGCTGGATACTCAGGGGAATGGTTTTGCTGTGAACACGTCGGTATAGGGAGTCTAACATGCAAATTGTACTGAAAAATGGCACCGTACTGGCGACACATGAAGATCATCAGAATGTTGCCAACTTGTATTCTGGTTGCGAGATTCGGTTTACAGCAATACGTTGTCAGCCAGGCGACCCAGACCCACGCACGGATGCCGAAAAGAATAGCGAGTATCGGGACCAAAGGCAAGTCACGTATCCGTCTTTGACCGATCAACTCGACATGATCTACTGGGATCAGGTCAACGGTACTACCACTTGGCGTGATGCCGTTGCTGCAATCAAGGCACAGTATCCGAAGGTGTAATGTGTTCACACTCCAAGCACCATACCCTCGACTGCAAACGACAACACTACTGCCTAATCCGCAGTTTAGTGACGGTGAGAATTTGCAAGTGGCGGTGATGCGCAAGACGGCGATGGATGGGACACGCTATACTTATGTCAAACGTAAGGAACGGCGTAAATTGAAGTGGTCCTTTCGCCTCTCACGCAACAAGGGGTTGGAGTTGCGGGCATTTGTCTACGCTTACTTTGCGTCCAAGATTGTGATTACCGATCATCTTGATCGGGTCTGGATTGGCAACCTTGTCAACAATCCATTCGAGTTTGATACCACGACTCGGGCGGGACCGGCAATTTCTCCGATGCCTCGTGGTGAAACGCAGATGATTGAACTGGAATTTGAGGGAGTTGAAAATGCGTAGCATATCAGTAGCCGGGCTGGCAAAATTGGCGACTCGGTACGGCAATGAACCCATTACCATCATCGAAGTCGATTGGGTGACGGGGCGTGCGCGTTCGTATGCTGACCGCGATGTGAGCGGAATCCCTGGGAGGATCGTTGATCTTGGCGACCTTGACAATGTTGTTGGAGTGTCCAACAACAGTTCTTCCCAGTCCCTTGACGTAACCCTAGACGATACGGATGGCACCATTAAAACCATCTTTGATGGACACGACGTACATAAGCGCGATGTTCGTGTTTACCAATGGTTCGAGGGTCTTGCCCTCACGGATAAGTTTCTGCTTTTCTCGGGTAAGGTTAGTTCTCCAATTACTTGGAATGAACGCGACCGTACAGTGAAGTTCACGATCATCTCGCAACTTGAGGATAAGGAGATTGGTTTCTCGGCTGAGGAAGGTCAGTTTCCGTATTTGCCTGCTGAGATGGTTGGCAAGGCGTGGCCGATGATCTTTGGGACCGTGCAAGATAGTCCAGCTTTGCAAGTGAACCACGCGGTAACAGGAACTACTTTGACGCCCGTAGGGATCGTTGCAGGACAGTCTCACTACAATTCACAACCGTTATTGGGGAACGGTGGCAATTCCGATTCGGGTGCCTATAAGCAATTGGCGCAGATTGCGGCCCAGTCTAACGTTCTTTGGTGTGCTAAGGCTTGCTGGGATGCAGCGGGAGATGGTGTTAAGGCTGCGGACTATCTTGACCAGATCAATAAGTTGGAAGAACAACGTTTCAAGACAAGCGAGCAAATGGCAAGACAAGCTGCTTGTGCGCAGTGGAGTCGTGGTCAACAACTGGCAACTGCGAGTGCGCATGGTCTCGGTACAAATCCAATTAACATCTTAGGGGGTGAAGACTTCCCTCAGAATCAAACTGTTGTTCTTGACATCAATGGTGGTTTGTTTACTGGACATTTTATGGGGGCGTATTTCTACATTGAATCCCGCACCAATCCTGATCTTGAACAGACGGCTGCGAATGAGGCAGCCGACCGGAATGATGCGTGTCCGTATGAGGAACCGTCGTCTGCGGAAGCAACAGAATACGACTATCGAGTTGAAGTTCCGTGCAGTTGTATATGGGCCAATTTTGGAACGTGTGAGTGTCGTCGGTATGGATTCATCATAACAACGGCCAGCAATAAGCATAATCAACAAACAACCGACCCTATCCTACAGCAGTTTTGGGCCGAAGCTGGGGCGACTGTCAAATTGAATAGTGCCGAACCTGTGACATACATTGTGTCGATTATTCCTGGCACGGTCTTGGCTGTGAAGGCGTACAAGCAGTTTACGGGCGAGCGGCGTCTGGTTGATGTGCCAACGAGTCTTTACACGGTGAGATCAGTGGTGTATGGTACAGTGACGGCAGTGCAAATTGTATTCAATAAACCATTGAGTACAATCGCTGACCAAGGATGGAGTGATGACATCTATGTCACATTTCATTCTACGATTGGTCCAAACATTGTGGACATCCTCAAGCATTTGGTTGACACGTACACGGATTTGGATTGGGATGCAACAACGTTTAATGCTACACGGACGAAGTTGGTTAAGTTCCCGGCTAACTTTCCGATTTTGGATCGCAAGAATACACTCACTGTGTTACAAGAGATCGCCTTCCAAGCGCGGTGCGCCTTGTGGATCAGCAACGGTAAGTTTTACATCAAGTATCTGCCGGAAGTTCCAACGATCAATGATACCGTCAGTGTGAGTGACGTGGACGCAGAGAAAGGTGTCGAAGTAGACTTAACGCCGACCGAAGACCTTGTGACGAAAATGATTGTCAAGTGGCGGGTAAGTTGGGCACCTGGGCAGACTGACCGTGAGAAGGACAAGTCTGAGAAGACCATTATCCTTCGGCACAATATCAAACGGTACGGGACACAGGAAGAAGAGTATGACTTCTACATCTACAATCAACCTGACATCGTGCTCAAGTGTGCGACGTTTTGGTTGATTCGTAAGTCACACACTTGGAAGCGACTCAAGTTCAAGACGTTCTTGAACAAATTGAACTTGGAGACATTTGATTGTGTGAACCTTGATTTTGCCGGTGGTTATGTGGCAACTGGGGCGGTTAAGGCGGTTGTAAATAAGGCATCATACAATTCAACTGACAACACAGTAGACTTTGAGTGTACAGTGCCAGTGCGAGCGGGGACCATGACAACGTTTGACTTTTACTGGCCTGCTGCCCTGCCTGTATCGCGGACATGGCCGCCTTCCGAGGATATTGTCAGTGGTGATGCCGGAGGCGGTGGACTTGGCGCGGGTGCGACTGGAAATTTGCCAATTGGGGACACGACCGGCATTGAAACTGGGGATACTGTATTTGTGGGTGGGCCAAATGTGGTCTTCCGGGGACAAAGTGACCGAGGAGACCGGCATCCAACGGATGTTGGTTTTACAGCCCAGACTATTATCAATTTGAGCGTCTATGGTGAGTTGGACACGACACCCCGACCACACTTGAATCTACGGATGTACGTGGGACGCTTATTGCAACTTGATCCACTTAAACAACTCAAAGGTGCGATCAGCATTGACATTAGTGAGACGAAGGTATTTGATTCCAAGGGGGATGATCCATCGAAACACTCACATCTATCGACACTGCTTCATGGCATCAGTGAAGACGGTGATCTTGTCGTGAAAGAAGGCATGTTAATTGGCAACGACGATAACCCGGATGGCACGCCACTGACGGATGCGTTGAAGATCGGTGAGAGCGGGTATCTTTGTTTAATGGCTGACGTGTGGATCACAGAAGGTGACGGGGAGGAAACTAACTTCGACTTCAAGTATGATTCTGACGGCGAAGTTTATGGTGCAGGGACGGCTTTCTTGCAAGACTAACTTTTGAGAGGAGTGTTCCAATGGCAAAGAAGTGGATTGCCGGGGCGATTAAACACCCCGGCGCGTTGACGCGAAAAGCAAAGGCAGCGGGCATGTCGGTGAGTTCCTTCATGGCCCATCCGCCAAAGAACGTTACAACGCAGACGACACGCCAGATCAATCTGGCAAAGACACTTGCTTCCTTCCACAAGGGACGTAGCAAGTAGAAATTGGCGGCGGCGATGCTGCGGCGGGCACCCGATCTGGGTGCCCGCTTTCATGCGCAGTGTGCTAATCAGTGCGTTTGGAGCAGGTTTGGCAGAAAGTGTTAGTCACACATATATCGCTACGCACGCCCGAGGCGGAATTGGCACACTTACCCGTGATTTCGAGGTAGCCTTCCTCATGGAGTCGAACACAGTAGAGGCGGAAGGAACAAAAGACCCAAGTAGGTTTTAAGACCCATTGAGTCAAGGCTTGGTAGCCTTCGGGAACTGGGGGAACTGGCCCCTCGGGGTATTCAATGCGACCATCTGCATGAATCGTCGGGTAGGTAAAGCGGCGGATGACATCTTTGTCTGGCTTCGGAAGTGCTCGCATTGCGGCAAAGGGTGCATGTGCTGGGCCGCCAGTATAGACGATGTAATGTATACCGTCACTGTGTAATTCAGGGCAACCTTCGCAACTCATATTTTTCTCCGTTGACAAGCACGACATTGCTCGTGGCCGATGCGGTCTCCGAATTGGATGGCATCAGGGTTGTTGCAACGCATGATGATGCCGATGCACCCACAGTTTGCATACCGCACGCCAACACCATGCCGTAAACTGCACTCAGGCCACAGTGGAATAAAGTGCCACGGATTGTTGGGGTCGCGTTCATAACCGTTGATGTCGCGCGGTGATTCCCAACCTTCTTCTTGTTCATAGGTGATACTACCGTCTGTCTCGAAGCGAACTTTTCGGTCACGTTTTTCAACGTAAACTGGCAACGTGTGTTCGATGTCGGCTAACGGCGACCGTTTAATTGATTCCGGTTGCCATACTCCATGTCTTGCAACTTGTGTGTCGCTAACTGGATATACAGTGACAGTTTGAGTCCCCTGTGAATTACCGTGTTCATCTTCGAGGGGTAGAGTTTGTGTTGTTCCACTACTCTGTGCGTGCGGGCAAGATGTGCAACAATCAGCGGTTGTATTCTGGCGTGTGCGGTCACAATGGGGTGTGATTATGATTTCGACGTGGTTTGTGTGTTTGGACACCATCCGAAAACGACAAGGTTTCCAAGGCGGCACGTACCGTCCTGGTGTGTTAGGGTCGGGTATCCAACCCACGGGAATCGTGGGTGATCCTCGTGTGATTGTAAAGGCTCCATCTGGTTCAAATTTGACCGACATGACATCTCCTATGGCGGACACGGTACGGCATCTTTGCACTCTCGGTCACAGGCAGGTTTGGTGAGATAGGTTCGCATGTAGTAGGTTGTATCACAGCAATAGGGATGATCTGTGTCACATCTGTCGGCCCATTCGCAACCGCCAAAGCAAGAATACGGACTGCGACTTAAACATTCGTATCCATGATAAAGGCGCGTGCGTGTATACGGTGTTCCATCAGGACTATATGCACCGCCGCCAACTGTGGTGTAGTTTAATACTTGTACGTCACCCCAGGGATAGTGGGTGACTTGGCGTATTTGTGCCACGAGCCACCCGTCACGACATTCACGCGGATCGGCAATAGCCCATGAAGGGAAATGTTCACACTCAAAATCAACCCAAGGGTGGGCACCGATGTTATTTACCAGAGAGATGCCCGGCAGATTGTGAATGATCGCCCAACAAGCTGCGGCCTTTGCGTTACAGATGTCTCGTTGTTCCGTAGCTTCTTCTTCGTGTTGGTCACGGTCTTCTTCTGCTTGATCTAGTGCTTCATTGGCGGCATCAAGTTCACTCTGTTTCGCATCTACAGCATCTTGCGCTGCCTCACAAGCACTCGGAGGACCGTCAGCACACGCCTGGTCTCGATGGGTTTCCAACACAGTTAATTGTTGCGTCAGGTGCTCAATTTTTTTATTGAGACAGTCAATATGCCACAGATCAGTACAGTAGAGTTCCCACTTCACACTATACGTATACGCGGCTGCATCGGCTTGGTCGCCAAGATTAGCAGCATCATTTTGTGCGGTGCAAGGAGTGGCTGCTTCTGTACAACCGTGTGTAGTAAAATTCCACTCAAGTATATCCATATCGCCACAATTTGAGCACTCTTCCAGACATTCTTCTGTGGGTTCACAGTCACACCAGGCTTGCACTATTGCGGCATTGATTTCATCAATGATGGATTGTTTCCATAGGTCTGGGATGTTGTCGAAGGTAATGCCGTCGCAAGTTTGTTGGAGGGCGTCTTGGATTGATTGCACGTCACTCTTGGTCCAGATGTGGTCTGGATCAACTTCGTCGATTGAATCAATAGGATTGCAGTCAGTATCCTCGGGAGGATTCTGTAATACATCGTTCACGTCTCCAATGAGACTATTCCAATCTGTGCGTTTGTAGACATCACCCATGACTATACCAGATTCAGAGTAAGGAGTGCGCGGTAAACCTCAGCTTCCGCGATGCAATCTGACAGGGCATCGTGAGGATTCGTGTTGACAATGCCTAGTTTGTTGCAGAGTGCGCCAAGATTCATGTATGCAAAGGGCTTCTTGAGTCCGCTGAAAACTGCGCGATCATTGAGTGAGACTGCATACAACATGGAGTCGCGGGCGTGCGAATGGAACATTTGATCGACCATTGGAACACCGAGCCACGCCTTGAGGAATGACGACTCAAAGGCCCAGTTGTGGGCCAAAGGAATCAGACAACGCTTGAAAGGCAATTTTAGGTTCTCAAACCATTCCACGAGCCAGTCGGCCACCCGATCTTGTTCCGGGGCGTGAAGCATCAGTTCTACCATTGGAATCTTGTGCTTGGCGGTGGCGGCTGGTGTCTCTCGTTCAGGATGAAGCGGCCGGATGTGGGTATAGAATGGTAACACGCCATCCAGCGGCCGGAGGTTGGAATCCAACGGCAGGACGGCGATTTGCACAATTTCGTGAAATCCTGGTTGTGTACCGGTAGTTTCCAGGTCTACGGCAGCCATGAGATTTCCATCCAAGTAGGGTGGTAAGGGAATTGTGGTCATTCGGTGGACTCCGGGAAGTTGAGGCAAGCAAATGCGCCGTAGAGTTTCTTTGCTGCGTCGTCGTAAAGTTGCGCAGCGACTTTTTCATCAATTCGCAAACCAAGATAACGCCTTCTGATAAATACTTGCCACTTTTCTGTCTTTTGTGACCAACTTACTCCCTTAAAACGACTTGTAGTGTGTTGTCGTTTACGACAATTTTGGAGTTGTTGCGAACGGGTGGCTGAACGTAGATTACTTAGTTGATTGTCACAACCATTGTGATTTTGATGGTCAAGTTCCCGCGTGGGTTTACGATTAGCAAGTTTCCATACAAGACTGTGCATGTAGATAGTGTGTTTCTTGTTTGTTGAATCAACTTCTGTTCGGGATGCGTACCAAATTTGATGTTGTCGTTCAGCGTGCCACGCGCCACGACGCTGCAATGCTACATAGAATTTATCGTCTACGTAGGCGACCTTGCCTTGAGTCAAGGGGATTTCTTTCACTTACGTTCTCGTGTCTTTCGACTCGTGATCGTCTTTGCACGCCGAAGGCGGCGCGCCTCTTTCTTCATGGCTGCAAGGGCGGCTTCGCCCTCGGCGGTCAGCTTGATTGGATTGCGGGGCAGATCATTCAATCCTGTTGGCAACAAACCGTTTGCGATGCGTTCCTGGGTGTCCAGGAGGCAAAGGAAGTTCCAAGCGGCCATTGCCAGGTGCGGTTCATCTCGGTCGCCACGCAGATGTTTCATGGCGTGGCGTAGGCCGCTATCCATGAAACGGCTGAGGGGGATGCCCTTTTCCCAATTACGCGCCGCATACTTGATGGCTCCCGCCTCGAAGATTTTGGCGACTTCGATTAGGGCCGAAACCGGCAACAGGTCCATACGTCCTTTGCCTTCTTGCCCATCGCGGACTGCACCTGTCTTGAAGTTGGTTCGCTTCCCGGAATCTTTGATCTTCATGCTTTGTCCTTGAATACGAGATTTGATACGTACCGTAATCCGGCGTGACCGGTGACGAGAAGATGTCCCATTGGAAGACGCCGTTGGATCATACTGCGGGGCCATTGGTGTTTCTCTTCGGCAGGCACCCAGGCAAAGAACCGCTCGTAGAAATCCTTGAATGGCAACTTGGCTCCAATCTCTCGGATACAAAACTCGTCGATGAACCGTTCAAGATCATCTTTGGATATTTCTTCCGAATGAATCTTGTTGGCTGTGGTAATCACAGGTAGCCGCAAACGTCCTTTTACTGGTGGCATTTGCATCGTCAATAACGTGTGCATGAAATGCGGTGCTTCGTTTTCCAGATGCACCATCATTTCTTTCTTCGGGATTTCCTGGTCCGGCAACAGGTCATCAACGTAGATGACGGTGATACGAGTGTCACCGGGGAACACAGGACAGTTGTGTTGTTTGTTGGCGCACTGAACCCAATGCGTCGTATTCGGTTGCGAGTAGGCATCCGTCCGCATTTTGCGGATCGACAACATGCGGGCCGTCACCCACTCTTTCATTCGAGCGTTGGCGTGTTTCGATTGCGACAAATCTTTCTCTTCAACGTAACAGACAACGGCTCCCGCCAACTCACCATTGAAGTCACTGTTGTTGGAGAGTGCCCGGTCGGCTGATACGACGCCCTTTGTGACCAGGGCCGCCAGGGATTCGTGGAAGATGCTCTTACCACTATTCTCGGGGCCAAAGAGAAACAGGTAGGGCAATGGCTCGAAGGGGTCACGGAACGCACAGGCAACCCAGGCGCGCAAGTAATCGGCACCTGTCTTGATGTTGCACATAGCAGCGATTGTTGATTCACGGATGGCGGGTGTCAAGTCAGCGCCGACATGCTCGAAGATCATATCCCAATGCGGATGAATTGGCACTTCGTCCCCCAACTCGGCAGGCTTGAAACGAAACTGCGGGGCGTCTAGGTTCCATTGTCGCCCGCCTGGATACTCCGGTTGGAAGGGAAGGTTGACCAGTTTCCACGTCTTGGCGATGGCAACGCCCATCGTCTCTTCGCACGCTGTCTTGTCGTTGCCCATGCCTTGGAGGGTTAGTTTAATGCGGCTGTCGGTTTGCCGGACCCATTCGCCGCCTTCATGCAGAACAAATCCGGCACCTTCTTTGGCGGGTGTCTTGAGCGCACGGATCAAGTTGTCATAGACAGATTGGTCAAGTTCCTCTTCGGGTGCCGTCTTGACATCGAAGATGCGAACCCATTTGTTCTTCTTCTCAAGCCAGTCGTCAAGTGGAACGTCGCCCTTCTCGCGTTTGATTTGAACGATCAACCGGCCATCTTTGTGTGCTTTGAGTAGGATTTCACGTCCATCAAACTGTTCGTCCAATTTGATTTCTTGACCGAGAATCTTGGCAACTTCCCGAACCTGCAAGACGCTCTTAAACACGTAACCATTCTGATCCGGGTCTTCGATACCGCCCAGGGCTTTGCACAACGATGGAAGATCGGGTGCCTTGTTGAAGAGGCAGGTGGTCCAACCTTCACCATCTTGTGTCCAACTCTCGGCTTCGGCTACACCTGGCGAAAAGCGATAGACTCGCCAGCCGCCTTTCGGCAAGGGAAACAAGAAGCAATTTGGTGAGCCGGGATCGCGTCCCTCAGAGTTTGTCTTGAAGAGACCAGTCAGTCCCAGTTCCTTCTTTGATGCTGGCTCCATGAGACCTTGCAGCGCGCAGGTATGTGTCTGTAGCAGGTGGTGGTCCGTGATCCACAATGACGTGTAACCTGACCGCATGAGGGCTTCAATCTGTGCTTTGTGACTGTCATCCAGAGGAATCATCTTTCGACTGGATGCCAACGCCTCGAAGGGGTCCAGGTCGTCTTCGGCGACTTCATTGATGCGAACTTTGGTTCGGCGACGTGTGACAACTTCGATATGGTCACGCCAGTTGGCCGGAAGATCAGTGACGCCAAGAATCTTGGTGGCCGGTTTGGTTACTTGAAGTCCCAGGTTGCCCAGGTTCATTTTCCGGTGCCAAATCCACATGATGCCACCGCAACAGTCGATTTGGTTGGCGAAGTCGAATCCCGTATCGTTCGACATCATTCCCAGGATACAACGGGCCAGAGCGGCGTGCTCGGTGTGGTTGGCAGTGGGGATTCGGTCAAGATAGACGTAGAGATGGATGCCGCCGCCGCCAGTGCTCTTGCGGACTTCGACGTAGGGTAGGGCTTCGGCGGCTGTCTTGACACGCGCCAATTCAGCGTCAGCAATGCCGACGCCCTTGGCGTGACTGGTGAGGGCGTCAAAGTCGTACCCCACCCAACGGGAACAGAGTTCTCCCCAGTCCCAACCGGTGCAACCAATCCCCTCCGCATGGAGGTCCAAGGGGAAAGGAAGGGTGTAGTCATTCCAGGTGGGATCGGTTGCCGCGTTTTTGGGGATGCGGATATTGAACCACTCGTTTACACCGTCCGACCAGGTTGTCCGTTTACCAGCGACCGGCTCTCCATTCCCGGCGGCAACGTTCACCTGTGTTTCCAGGTGGGTTCCCCAACGGTCCACTAGATCAGTGTTCTGAGGCGTCTTTCGGGCTTGTAGGAAGCTGCGAAGAGCTTCACTGACCTTTATCATGGGTCATCCTCAGATACAGGTGAAGTGGATTGCAACAACAGGGATTCTTGCAAGAGTGCAAGACGTTCGAGAGTCCCGGTTGAACGCCGTACCAGAGCCAGTATGCAATTCGAGCGGCGTTTACATCACCATGATGGCATAGATAGAATGTAGGCAATGGTTCAATAATCGGTTGCCATGTCGGCCACGGCCAGCAAGCGTCGTCGTCGCCACGGGTGACGTGTCGCCAGAAGTCGTTTTCTTGTGCGGCAGTGAGAACCGGATAGAACCGGCGGCGTTGGCATCGGGTCAACTGCATAGATTTTCCCTCTACAATACAATATCGGCCAATCGAACAAAAACCTGCATGGATTCTTACTTTTGATGCAGGATTTTGCTGTTTTGGCCGATATTGTAGTTAGACGCGGAGACGTTGTTGTGCAAGATGAAACTCGCCCAATCCCATTACGCCAATTGATCGAACCGTGGGTCATTCTGCGGTTGGTCAACCGAGAATCGGTTGCGTACTTGGAACTGCGGGACTCGATTGCTGACAAGGGTTTCCTCAATTCTATCTGTGTGCGCCCAGCGCAGAAGTCTGGCTTCTATGAAGTAGTAGATGGACTTTATCGTTGGTCAGCCGCGAAGGAACTTGAATTGCGAGTTGTGCCGTGCATCGTCAAATACAACTTGACTGAGGATGACGTAATCGCGCTTCAGATTCAAGCCAATGCGATTCGACCTGAGACGACGCCGGTGGAGTTTGCGCGACAAATCAAAAAGATAATTGACGCCCGGCCACAAATTACATTGGCACAGTTGCAAGCGATTGTCCACAAAAGCCCCGCTTGGATCAATCAGATTCTTGGTCTGCTTGATTTGTCGCCACGGAATCAGAAACGGTTGGAACGGGGCGAAATGCCGGTAGATAATGCTATCAAGTTGGCATTGATTCCATTTCGACACCAACCTCGATTTGCACCGCTGGCGATGACAATGCCGCGCAATGAGTTTCGAGTTCTTGTTTCGGCGTACTTGAAACGTTACCGTGAAGCAGCAATTCAAGGTACACTTGATGTTGCTGAATTGAATGAATTTGAGCCAGTCCCACATTGCCGATCCGTGAAAGAGTTGCAACGGGAAGCAACGATGTGCGATGCCGGAGCCGTGGTTACAATGGATTGCACGCCACTTGATGCTTGGAAACGTTGTCTGCAATGGATGCTACATCTTGATTCAGAAAGTATTGCCGTTCAGAAAGAGAAATTCCGCGAACGTGCGTACACGGCTTTAATAACACGAAAGGAACCTGATGATGCCCTAGACTGCCCATTCCTACCTCCACATCTCGATCCCCTAACTCCTGAATCCACCATCCAGAATCCACTTTCCTGATCCCAACAACAACAACAACGAGGTACAACAATGTCCGACAACGCTTTGGTTCCTGTCAACCTGAATCAACTTCCGTCCACCCAGATCGGCACCGACGACCAGTTCGCGGAACTGGCGAAGGGTGGCGACTATATTGGCCGGATGCAACTGTTCACCAAGGGTAAGGCCATCAACAAGGAATTGATCCGGCCCGGCCACTATGGCATCCCGGAATCCGACGAGGAAGTCTACGACCTGGGAGTGACGGTGAACATTCTTCCATTGGCCCGCCGACCCAAGGCCATCGACATGACGGACCTGGAAGCACTCGTCATCGTGTACGACATGGAGACGCCGGAGTTCAAGCGGATTGCGGCCAAATCGGTTGAGGCGGAATCACACTGCCAGTTTGGTCCGTCCTTCTTGGTCTACGAGCAATCCACTCGTCGCTTCTTGGAGTTCTTCTGCGGCACGAAGACCAACCGCATTGAAGCCAAGAAGATTTACCCCTTCCTTCCGCTATCCGAAGGCGACATTCGGCGTCTGGCCGAAGCCGGGACGGATGTGACTGGCCTGGAACCGCACGGCCCGATTCCCTTGACGCTCAAGGTGAAGTTGGCTGAGAACCGCAAAGGTTCGTGGCACGCTCCGGTTGTCGTGATGTGCAGCACGCCCTTTGTGGCACTGCCGTCTGAGGAAGTCTTCGTCAAGGAAATCATGCGGTTCTTGACGATTCGTGATAACGGTGTCGAGAAGGTCGAAGAGAAGACCACTCGCGCCCGGTAAACATCAATTAGCCGAGGGCGGCGACGGCGACCGCCCTCGGCTATCTTTCAGAAAGGTATTGACTATGACTCAACAAATCGTGTTCGAGGGCGACGTGAAGTTGGAATACTCGGCGGGTGATACCGACCGGGAAATCATCATCACGGAACCACCCACTCCTGAAACCATGACTGCGGATGTGGTGACAGGCGGCTACCAACCGGAAGCCTTGGCTAACTACATTGCGCGGCAATTGGGTTTTCCAAGCAATGCTGAGTTCGACGAGATGTTGCAAAAGATACGAGCGCAACAGGCGTCGGGTACATATAACTGTGAGGAACGGGACGCCACACGCGAAGGTGTCCGGCTTCGGGTCACGGTTGAAGTGCTCAATCCCGGCATCGGGATTCAGCAGTAGAAACGATCTTGCCGCTCGGCTATCGGCCTGACCGTGGGGAACTGAACTAGGTGTGCCACGGCCTCAACCAGACTGTTGGTGAAGGGGAGTTCAGTGAGCGGACTTTGGGGACGAATTGGATTCGATCAGACGGATGATGTGTTTGGTTGCGTGTCGTGGTTGATCGGTGGGCCACGTTAAAAGCCGATTAAAACCTTAATTGCCAAACCGCAATTTGCTATGGCAGCCTAGCGACTGACTGCTTGTTTGTTTCGAGTTTGTGTTGAGTTCGAGTTTCGATTACACACGTAGACACCGGCATAGAAACGTCCTGACACGAGGGTTCGATTCCCTCCGTCTCCACTAATCACAAGGAAACCAAAAGGAAACTACCATGCGTTTTCATCTCTTCGGATTGGCGAATATCCCGACATGCAAGGCGAATACGTATGAACCAATGACACCATTGATTTGGAACATGGCGAAGATGCTCAAGGATAATGGGCATCATGTGACGTTTTACGGAGCCGAAGGAAGCGATGCTCCGTGCGACGAGATGGTCGTCATTGTTCCTAAACATCTTTTGCCTGATGGTTTGGTGATGGGAAGTCATGGAGTTCCGGCGGCAGCATGGAAGAACGATGGGGCAAGTGCCACTTGGCAAACGTTTATAGCGTTAGGACGCATGGCACTGCGCCGACGTTATCGGACGGGCGACATCTCGCTTATCAGTTTCGGACGGTATCAAAAGTTCGTCGCTGACGTGTCAACGCTGGCTTGTGAGTTTATCGTCGGATATTCCGGCATTTTCAGTTATCATAAGGTGTTCCCATCCTATGCGTGGATGCACTACCTTTATGGTGAGTTGAAAATGGAGCGAAACCCGAATTGGATTGATGCTGTCATTCCACACTACCTGGATTTGGATGACTTCCAAGTGCAGGAAAAGAAGGGTGACTATCTACTTTGTCTCGGGAGGTTGGATCGAGACAAGGGCACCGATATTGCGATTGACATTGCCAATCGGAGTGGATCAAAAATCATCGTGGCAGGCGTTGATATGGTAACTCACGACGTTCCTGATTGGCTCAAACAACTGCCCGGTAACGTTGAGTTTACAGGGTACGTGAACTTGGAACAGCGTCTCGAATTGTTGCGGGGGGCGAAAGCACTTTTGCATCCATGCCGTTGGTTGGAACCCTTTGGCATGGTTCTCATTGAAGCCTTGGCGTGTGGGACGCCGATCATTGCAAGCGACTGGGGTGCGTTACCTGAGATCATTCAACAGGGAGTGACAGGATTTTGTTGTCGTGACATGGAAGAGTTCGTGAGTGCTGTGAATAGTATAAAATGGATTGACCCTCTTGACTGTCGCCGTGCTGTGGAAGAACGTCACAGTCTACCTGTCGCATATCAGCAATACATGCGTTACTTTAGGCGACTCGAAAAGTTGCTTGGTGGCGGATGGTATGAAACTCGCGGGTTGTGGCGTGGGCCGGATGTCGTTGAGCGTGTGAAGTCCTTACAACATGACGGCATGTTGAAGGGTGTAGAAATCGGTGTTGACCGTGGGGCACTTTCAGGTTACTTACTGACTGAATTGCCGACCTTACAACTTGGCATGGTTGATACCTGGGGTGTCTTTGCGGAAGATTCCTCGTATGCTAAATCAGGGGACGGCATCGTTGCCCGTACACAGGAACAACGTGAAGAAGACTTGGCGGAAGCGTTGCGCGTGACAGACCACGCACGGGATCGTCGCCAAATTCTGCGAATGACTTCGGAAGAAGCAACACGGATGTTCGCACCTTGGGAATCTGCCGTTGAAGAAGGTTCACTTGATTTCGTTTTTCTCGATGCAGACCATTCATACGCAGGCATTGCTGCCGACATACAATTGTGGGCACCAAAAGTGCGAAGCGGCGGTCTGTTGTGCGGCCACGACTACGGCATGGAAGTGTTTTATCCGCAGTGGGGTGTGACACGGGCTGTGGACGAATATGCCGCCAAGATTGGTCAGACTGTACAACGAGGCGCAGATTGGACTTGGTTCATTCAAGTATAACATGCTTCCAGCCGTCATCATTATTCAACGTCCGACCGTGGATATGGCAGCCTTCATCGGCATCAGCCACAAGGTTCTTGGTCGCAGTCCGGCTGCCGCCATTGATGCGTGCCCGCGCAAGATGTCGGAAGCGGAACGTTTCCTAAGCTGCCTTGCGGCTTTGCGCGATCCCGAGGCTCGGGCGGGGTTGCAACCGAACTTGTTAGCGCATACAACATTCAGTTTGTTTATGGTTGCGGATGAGCGCGACCTACTCGACATCATTGAGTGCGCCGCCGGGATGCCAGTCGTTTTCACAGAGACACTGGGGCGAGGCGTCATGGCCGCCGTATTCACGGGGACATTGAATCAGTGGCGGGATGCCGTCAAGGCAGGATCAAATCCCGATGCTGAACATACGATTCGCCATTGCTTCAATCAGATTTACGGTCTGTTTTACAACGAAGGATTGAACGTATGGAGCGAGTTTAAGCAACGTCCTGGACCGGAACAAACATTTTACCTAGAAGATAAGAGATGAAAGACATCACGTTGTATCAAGGTGATTGCCGGGATGTTCTTGCTACGTTGCCTGAGTCATGCGTGGATTATGTAGTTACGGACCCGCCCTACGGGATAAATTTCATGGGAGAAGGTTGGGATCATGTGGTTCCAGGACCGGAGTATTGGCGGGCAATCTTGCGTGTCTGCAAACCTGGTGCGTTACTCTTGGCGTTCGGTGGCACACGAACCTATCATCGGCTGACTTGTGCGATTGAAGATGCGGGGTGGGAGATTCGAGACACCTTAATGTGGCTTTATGGGCAGGGGATGCCAAAGTGTGGTGACATCGGAAAGATGATCGACAAGTCAAAGGGAGCCAAACGCGAGATTATAGGCACCAAGTTAGGTCAACCTGGTTATTCGCTCGCCAATAATGGCCGCACGAACGAAGTCTATGGCGACCTACATAATCCCGAGGCTGAGTGCGCTATCACGGCCCCGGCCACACCCGAGGCAGCAAAGTGGACTGGTTGGGCTATGGCCCTGAAACCGGCTTGGGAACCAATCGTCCTGGCGATGAAACCGATGGACGGGACGATTGCTCACAATGCTTTGACTTGGGACGTGGCGGGGATGAACATTGAAGCCAGTCGGGTTGGCACCGAGAGTACCGTGCGCACGCGCGGGGACAGTTTGACCGTGGCTGGTTGGGCGAGTACGAAGCGCTCACCCGTAGGCGGGTCCGAGTGCGGCCGGTGGCCTGCGAACGTGTTGTTGGATGAAGAGGCTGCCGCGCAGTTGGACGAGCAGACTGGGCGGCTTAGTGTCACTGGGAAACGATCCGAGCGGAGTAAGAACGCAGTCGTGGAGGGTACGACTTGGGGTATCAACAATCATCTCAGCCGTGAATATCCCAATGATTCTGGCGGGGCAAGTCGATTTTTTTATTGTGCTAAAGCAACAACCAACGAGCGAAATAAAGGTTGTGAAAAGGTGGTGACATGGGAAGATGTGGACCTAAGCCAAGAGACGGACGAGTTGCTGAAACAGATCAGGGATATATCCGTTATTGGCACACACCGTCTGGCCGACGCCGCATGGAACACGATGTTGTCTGGGAGCAACATTACGGACCAATCCCGGATGGCTATTGCATCCATCATGTCAATTTTAATAAGATTGACAATCGAATTGAGAACCTGCAACTTCTCACCTTCCTCGAACACAAACGCATCCATTCTGGGTGCTACAGAGATGTTGCTGGCGGCTGGATTAAACCTTGTCGCCGTTGCGGACGACATCGACCGATTGCGGACTTCTACAAGCGGCACGATGGCGTCACTGCTGAGTGCCGTCAGTGCAGCATCGCGCGTGTTGTCGCGGATAAGCGCAAAAGGAAGGCGCGGCAACACGCACAGCACTGTTAAGCCCCTGACTCTGATGGAGTATTTGTTGGGTTTGCTTTCAACCCCGGATGGGGGACTTATCCTGGACCCATTTGCTGGCAGTGGTTCGACACTCGTGGCCGCCCGGCGACTAGGTCGCAGGTGCATCGGGATTGAACTGGACCCCCATAACTACGAGATTGCCACCCGAAGGATTCAATGCGAAAGTTGATTCTCGCCAGTTTACTGTTGCTTATTGGTTGCCGACCGCCCGTGTCCATGCCGCAGCCGTAGCCGCAGCCGCAGCCGCAGCCGCAACCACGGTCGCCACGGCCGCCACGGTCGCCACGGCCCGAACCTCGACCTGAGCCTCTACACAGATAATTGGAATACAGTCATGCAGTTTCCGATGTCATTGTTGATTGAACCCCCGTTGGTGGTAATTGAGAGCGAGCGTGTAAACGAACGTATCCGGCTTGCAACGGCACTGCGGCAACGAGCGATGACCCGAACGCCGCCCGAGGCATACGTCTTGATGATGGTGGCGGATTGGATCGAAAAGGACGAGATTTAGGGAAATTCATGGTCCAAAGGTGCTTGAATATCGCTTAGGTGTGTGGGAGATACCGGATGATTGAGAATATCAAAATGACCGTCCGCACGTCGAGCGGCACCCTAGTTCGGGTGCCTGCTTTGATTGAGCGAAAGGACGGTCGTATTTTCTTCGTCAAGTCTCCTTTCGCCTTGAAGGACGAGATCAAGGCCATGCGCGGCTCGAAATGGCACGGCTATGACGAGGAAGACCCGCGCAAGATGTGGTCGGTTGATGACTGCCAGCGCAACAACTTCCAACTCGCGTTCCTATGTGGTGAGGATGTCTATGCTTGGTTCGACCGGCCGTTGATCCAGCATGAGTACGAACGTCCGTTGATGCCGCACCAGTGCGATATGTCGGACAGCGGTCTCACCTATCACTATCAAATCTTTGCGGCCGAGATGGGCACCGGCAAGACACTTTCGGCCCAAGAGGTCATGGAACGGTCGGGGATTCCAGTGTGGTGGTGGGCCGGGCCGAAGACCAGTATCCCGAATATCAAACGTGAATTGAAGAAATGGCAGTTTCCCTTCGACCGGATTCAGGTGGAGTTCTTCACCTATGAAGGTCTTGTTCGCGTTATGGACGAGTGGGCACCCGACGCCATTCCGCCATTGGGTTTTATCGAGGATGAATCAAGCCGAACCAAGAATAGCACATCGCAACGTTCGCGTGCGTGCCAACGTCTTGCAGACTTGATTCGGCAGCATCATGGCTTCAAGGGTTACGTGATTGAGATGTCGGGAACGCCGTCACCGAAGACACCCGTGGACTGGTGGAGCCAATGTGAAATTGCCTGGCCTGGTTTTCTTCGAGAAGGCAGCCAACGGGCGATGGAAGAGCGCATGGCTTTCATGGTCCAGCAATCCTATGATTCTGGCACCTTCAAGAAACGTACTGGCTGGAAGGATGACGAAAAGAAGTGCGCGGAGTGCGGCGAATTGGAAGCCGAAGGTCCACACCAACTCGACGAGTGCGCAGACCCCGAAGATTACCACGCCTACAAGCCAAGCAAGAACGAAGTGGCGTACTTGAATGACCGCCTCAAAGGCTTGGTCATCGTTAAACATAAGAAAGATTGCCTCAGCTTGCCTGATAAGCGCTACCGCAAGATTGTTTGCAAACCGACTGCCAGTGCATTGCGTGTTGCCGAAGCCATCGTGCAATCGGCTCCGAACGCTATCACCGGCATGACGCTTCTGCGAGAATTGAGCGATGGGTTTCAATATCGTGAAGAGCAAGACGGTATGGTGGCGTGTCGGCAATGTACTGATGGCACGATTGCGGAGTGGAGTGATCCTGACTCACCCGAACGTACTTATCAGGCCATCGACCTTCTTGACCCGGATACCATTGCTCGACTGCAAAAGCAGTCGATCACTTGCCCGACGTGTGGTGGCACGAAGGAAGTAGTGAAGATGATTCGGGTCACCCGTGAAGTTCCATGCCCGAAGGATGCCGCTCTCAGGATGTTGCTTGACGAGAATGAGGAAGTTGGGCGGCTTGTAGTTTTTGCTGGCTTTACAGGGTCCGTTGACCGCATCGTGCGACTTTGCCTCAAGGATAAATGGAATGTTGTGCGGTGTGACCAGGGCAACTTCCAAGTGCTCACGGATGAAGGTGTGAATACCGTTGAGGAACCATTGGATTATTGGGCGAATATGGACCATCCTCGCGTGGTGTTCGCAGCAAACCCGGAATCCGGCGGCATGAGTCTCACGTTGGTCGAGGCTAGGATGTCGGTGTACTGGTCCAATAGTTGGAAACCCGAATACCGGGTTCAATCTGAGGATCGGATTCACCGAATCGGAATGGACTTGAACAAGGGTTGTACCATCGTTGACTTGATTCACTTGCCTAGCGATGAGCGCGTCTTGCAGGTGATCCGGGAGAATCGAAAGTTGGAGTTGATGACGATGGGCGAAATCATGGCGGATGTTAATTGGATGGATTCCAGTGAAGATGGCGAATTAGTAGTCATGGAGGCAACGTGAGAGTTATTCGGTTACACATTGTTCTAGCCAGAGGCCACTGGGGACGCCGCCTTACAGGTGCCTACCTCAAGATGCTTTTGGATGATGGGACAGTGACCGACGTGGAAGTCCAAACGCCCGATGCGGATACGTTATACGATTTCATTCTCTCGTATCTACGAGAAGAAGACGATAACGATGATCCTGCTGGGGACGTGTGTTGGGCTTTGGTTTGTCGCTTTCAACCTGAGTATGAAAGTATGGTAGACGTGTCGGTGGAGGAGGATTGTACCTCACCCCTTAATTTGTTGCTTCGGTAACTTACTCTTTTCATGTGGAGTCCAAACAATGAAGTACGTGTTGTTGGTTCTTATTCTGATCGCTCTTGCCGTTCCCACGGCGGCGCTGGCTGGTGTCCCTGATGACTTGCAAGCCGTCAGTGTCACGATTAAGGCTGATCGTGCCCAAGGTTCGGGTACACTTGTCACTCGGAAGGTTGGCGATGAAACCATTACCTTCGTCTGGACGGCGGGCCACGTCGTTGACGGTCTCCGCACTACGCGGACGGTGATTTCGTCTACAGGTACTCCGAAGATTCTCATTGAATACAAAGACGCTGAAATCGTTCAAGAGCGACAACAGAACGGCCGCGCGGTTGGCGAGGTCAAGTATGCTTGCAAGGTGGTTAAAGTCAGCGGTGCTGATTACGGCGAAGACTTGGCCGTATTGATGGTTCGTTGCAAGAGCGCCTATCCCCTTTCCATCTGTGCCAAGTTCCAGCAAGACATCAACTACATCCCGCCTATCGGTATCGAGTTGAGCCATTGCGGTAGTCTCCTCGGTCAATTCGGGGCCAATAGCTATACCACCGGCGTCTTGAGCCAGACGGGTCGTATGCTCCCGATGAAGGGTGCCAATGTCAAGGTTTTCGATCAAGTGACGGCGGTTGCTTTCCCTGGGTCGTCTGGCGGCGGCATGTTCTTGAAGGCAGACGGTGCCTATGTCGGCATGTTGACGCAAGGTGTGATGCAGTTGCAAGGTTTCAACTTCATCGTCCCTGTGCGGCGCATCCATACGTTTGCCAGGGACGCGAAGATGGAGTGGGCCATCAATCCGACCGTTGAGATGCCAACGATGAAAGAGATTGACGCGATTCCGGTCGAGGATGAAGGTTCATCGCCGGGTGGCTATCCACAACGCGCCTCGGGTGGCGGGGAGGAACCGGGTGCTCCGGCTTTCAAGCCGCCGTTCAACTTCGACAATGCCATCAACTGGGTCAAGCAATTCATTCGCTAAACCCCTGTTGGGCCGGGCGGGGAGTTTACGCCACTCCCCGCCCGGCACGCGGAGATTGTCATGCACATTGTCCCAACTGATGCTTTGACGTTTTTACGGGGTCTGCCGGAGAAGTCTGTAGACTTGTTCTTGACAGACCCGCCCTTCTTTGGCATCGTCAAAGATGAATGGGATAATCAATGGCGCACGGCGGACGAGTTTGTGGACTGGCTCTTTGGCGTCTTTCAAGCGGCTCACTCTTGTCTCAAAGACACGGGGAGCCTGGTGTTCTTTGGGGGCATCGGGAAACACGGCGCACATCCGCTGTTGAATCTGATGCAGCGGCTTGAAAGTCTCTACACGTATCGCAACTGGATTACTTGGGGCAAACGTCGGGCATACGGTAAACAACGTGATTACCTCTTTTGCCGTGAGGAAATTCTGTGGTACACTTGCTCGGATCAATGGACCTTCAACATTCCCTACCTAGCCGAGAAGCGTGGCTATGCGGGTTTCAATCCGAAGTACCCGGCCAAGTCTGAGTACAAGCGAGTCTCTAATGTTTGGACGGATATTACTGAATTGTTCCGGCCTGAGAGATCGTGTCAGAAGCCGGACCCACTTATGACCCGGCTGGTGGCGACCCACTCGAATCCGGGCGACCTAGTAGTGGACCCGTTTGCAGGAATGGGGACAACGGGAGTGGCTGCCTTGCGACTGGGGCGACGGTTTCAGGGTTGTGAGATCGAAGTGGCAACTGCAATACTTGCGGAGGGACGGTGCAATGGGGCGACTCAGCAAGTCCAACAGTTGGAAACGAACGGCGCAGATGCTCGATGCACCAACGCTGAAACGTTGGTACAAGAAATTGGTGCGCCGTCAGAATCGACGGAAAGCCAAACAAAACCCGGATGCCAAGGATAAGCCCCTTGATCCCTGGGCCATAGACTAGGAGATGAACGGATGAAGAAACTTAGCAACGAGCAGGTTACACAGATCAAGGTGCAGATAGGCAAGATACCCCAACCGGAAATCGCCAAACAATTTGGTGTCAGCCGGTCCATCATTTCAGATATTGCGACAGGGCGTGTTCACAAAGACATCGCATGGCCGGATGGGCAGCCGACACCGAAGTCCGCAGGCGGGCAACATAAACCAATTCCTGACTTTGACCCAACTGATGCCAAGGTCATGGAATTGGAAGCCGAGATCGTTCACTTGACTGACGAGCGCAACCGCGAACGGCAGAAGGTTAAGGCGGGGGCGAAGATTGCCGGGTTGTTCAAGGCCATCACCACTGAGATGGGACAACGGATTAAACCATTTGCAGCCTTGCCGACTGCATTGGATTTTCGTCGCAAAGCGCAGATTACCGAACATGTCGTCATGCACCTGAGCGACGGCCACCACGATCAAGTCGTGCGGCCCGAGGAAGTAGGCGGCTTGGAAGAGTACAACTTTCCGATCAGTTGCGCGCGTGCCGAACGGTACGTGGATACTGTGGTCGAGTGGACACAGGATACCCTCGTGCCCAAGTTCTACTTCCCGGTACTCTGGGTGCTAGCCTACGGCGACTACACCAGCGGTGAAATCCACAAGGCGTGCGAGCGGTCTTACTATCGCAACCAATTCAAGAACTGCCTGGCCATCGGCCAACTCCATGCTTTGATGTTACGTGACTTGGCTCCTCACTTCGAGCAGGTCAACATCCTGTATCTGGCAGGCAATCACGGGCGACGGACGCCGAAGAAAGATTACGGCGGGGCACAAGACAACTGGGACTATCTTGTGGCTGAGGTCGCCAAGTTGCATTGCCGGGAGATTGCGAATATCAATTTCAGTATTCCTGATGCGTGGAGCGCCAATGTCAACATCAATGGCGTCGGTTTCAACATTTCACATGGGGACGATGTTCGCTCGAATAATTCCATTCCCTGGTACGGAATGGTTCGACGGCAAAAGGGTTTGATTGCATTGGGTGCAGCAGCCGGTGCTCAACGTTGTCGTTACTTTGTCATGGGACACCACCATGCGTCAAGTACGTTGGCGGATGTGGATGGCGAATTGCTGGTTAATGGATCATGGGTAGGCACCGATGCCTTCGCCTACAATTCATTGTCCGGGTATCGGGAACCATCACAGTGGATTCATGGCGTCAACGGGAAGCACGGGATCACTTGGCGGATGAACTGCAAACTGCGACACGAAAATGAGAAGAACGGTCCTCGCCGCTATAAGATTGACGGCGGACGTGACATTGGGCCGTTGAAATCCTAATCTTGGAGAAATCCTATGAAGGCGAAAGAATGTGTGACTGCTTATTGTGTAGCAGTCATTGGCATCATGGCCATATTCCTGGCCGCCATCCTCATGCGTGGTTTCGTACTCACGGTTTTGTGGGGATGGTTCATTGTTCCTGTGTTCGGTTTACCGGCGTTGGGTCTTGCTCCGGCACTTGGCCTGACGGTACTGCTCAACTATTTGTTTGCCGCCCACACACGCGAAGCCCGGTCGCTTGGAACCATCTTTCAAGAGACACTAGGGGTACTGGTGGTGGGTTGCATCCTTCACTTGTTCATGTGAGATTCCAATGCCAGTTCACACGACGACTAAGGGAAACAAACCGGCATACCAGTGGGGCAACCACGGTGCCAAGTATGTTTACGTACCCGGCAACAAAGCAAGTCGGGAGGCTGCGAAGAAGAAAGCCATTCGACAAGGTTTGGCCGCCGCGCGTGCGATGGGGGTAAAACCAGAATTATAAGGTGTCACCATGAAGTCACATACAATTGAACATTGGCGGGACGGTGAAAAGATAGGCCAATTTGAGATCACTCATTTTGCTACTAGCCCCGATGGTTCGGTTCGTATTGTGATGCCGCCCGGTGGCATCTCATTGGCTAGTTTTGACGAGTTACGTTTCAACATTAGTGGTCTCATTGAGGCATTGACGATTGCGGAGAAAACATGAAGTATCGTGCGCTTTTCATCGGTGGTGTGTTGGATGGACAGGAAAAGGTCTTGGATGCGTGCCCACCACGCATTGATGTTCTGCAACCATCCTGTATTGCGCGCGGACGTATTTGGTGCTATGCCTTGGTCATGTCCGTTGAGGCAACAGTCATGTATTCGACTGGTGATGTTGCTGAAACTCTGGATCGACTATGGCACCAATACACCGGAGGCCGGTATGCGTAGTTTGCCTGACATGCGGAGACTTGTTTTCGAGGAGACACCATGAAGACATTGCTAGTGTTGCTTCTATTGGTCACGGCACCTTGTTTCGGGCAGGTCACGATCAGTGACCAATTGCCACCGCCAGTGACATATCCGGTCGAAGTCCACGGTATGACGGACGCCCAATTCTTTCAATGGGCAACCGAGTTCAACAAGAAACAGGAAGTCGATCTGGAAAAGCGCCGAGAAAAGTTGCCCGAACCTCAGCATATTTTCGGCACAGAGACAATCACAGAACGTAACTGGAACGGCTACAATGGTCGTGTCTATGGTTACGGTAGGTTCAACAGCGGTGATTACTACGGTAATGGCAACCAACGGACTGCAACCTACACACGTCGCTGGCTTAATTCGTATTACACGGGGCCAGGACCACTTGTGATCGTGAATCCTTATTGCAAACCGAGGCCATGATGGATGAAAACCCCCGCTACCTTAACGCTCTTCAAGCCGCCAAGGCTGCTGAATTGGCAGGTGATATGGTCTGTGCCGTTGCCGCATTGGAACGGGCTACACACTTGACTCGTGACGATGACGAGTTACATCATCTGAACGTGTGGCAGACACGCTTGAAGCGACAAACTCTGAAACTGAAACCTGTTATCCAACCCATTAACCCGTGGAGAATCGCCATGCCTGAGTATCCCGAACTGCCCGAAGAGCACGACGACTTTGATCTCGATGAAGATGAAGACTTCGACGACGACGACGAAGACGACGACGACGACGACTGGGACGAAGACGAAGACGAAGACGACTGGGACGACGAAGATGAAGATGAAGATGAAGATGAAGATGACGACTATGACGAAGACGACGACGAGGAAGAGTAATAGCTGACCCACCATGCGTGGGCACAGTACCCTCACCGTGGCGTAGGCGACGGTGAGAGACGTGGGGTAGATGCTCGATGGACGGGCAGCGGGCTGTAAACCCGCCGGTCACACGACCAATAGGGTTCGATTCCCTACTGCCCCATATAGCGGGTTCGAGAAGTGGCATCTCAACGGTCTCATACGCCGTTCACAGTGGTTCGAGTCCACTACCCGCCACTATGAACATTGATGAATACGCTCAACAACGTCTCTGTGATACCCGCCTATTTTGGCTGGCAAAGAACTACCTTGCGCGCAAGGGGTGGTTTCTTTCGTTATCAGGCGAACCCCAGGATGCAAATGGTCCAATACCTTGGATCACGTATCCTGCGGTGTCGATGTTGTTGAGGATCATACGGCCGGACTTCAAGGTTTTTGAGTTTGGTTGTGGATCGTCTACGGTATGGTGGAGCAAGTTGGTCCGGGCAGTTATTGCCGTGGATTACAACCAGCAATGGGTCGAGAAGGTTCGCACTAACGCGACTGAACGGGCGGTCGTGATACATCGCGCGATGAATTGTCCAACGGCATACACAACGGTCCTAGAGGAGTTCTTTCAGAAGAACTATGA
>Ga0315288_10000173_pt1 | contig 74897 bp, 62 predicted proteins | sample YL17G11_20_MG_FD_203454 | JGI IMG/M metagenome (GOLD analysis project Ga0315288, IMG submission 203454) | Sediment microbial communities from Yellowstone Lake, YNP, Wyoming, USA - YL17G11_20 | ecosystem: Environmental > Aquatic > Freshwater > Lake > Sediment | place: USA: Wyoming | collected... | reverse complement strand
TTTCAAGGGGGAAGGCCGGGATGGACGAAGCGACCATGTCGGGACTTCGGGAGCGAGTCCATCCCGGCCTTCCCCCCTTAGGGAACCCGGTTTATGAATAATGCAGGTATGGCACGATACTCCGGCCTTTAAGCCGGAGATTTAAAATTTTTTGAATCGCAATCAGCGGATTTTCGTATATAATAATAGGAAATACGAAATGGCTCTGACAAAAGGAACACAACTCGGCCCCTACGAGATCCTCTCGAAACTGGGCGAAGGCGGCATGGGCGAGGTCTATCTGGCCAAAGACCGGCGCCTCGGCCGAAAAGTCGCCATCAAGGTCCTTCCGGAGCGCCTTGCCAATGACGACGTCGCCTTGATGAGCTTTCAGGAGGAAAACAAAAAAGTCGCGGCCCTCTCCCATCCCAATATCCGTATCCTCTTTGATATCGGAACCGATAAAGGCCAGACCTTTGCCGTGATGGAGTTTCTGGAGGGCGAGACCCTGGCCGAGCGCCTGGAGCGGTCCCCCATCGAATGGCTCGAGGCCGTGCGGATCGCCCTGGCCGCCGCCGCCGGCCTGGCGGCCGCCCACGGCAAAGGGATCGTCCACCGCGATATCAAGCCTCACAACATCTTCCTGACTGAAAGCGGCGAGGTCAAGATCCTGGATTTCGGCCTGGCCCTCATCAGCAGCAGAAAACGAGATCAGCAACGTAACGGCGACACCACCATAACTTATCACGGATTGGCCGACGGTTTCTTCGGCACCATTTCTTACATGTCTCCGGAACAGATCAGCAGCAGCGCGGCCGATGCCCGGAGCGATATCTTTGCCTTCGGAACGGTGCTCTATGAGATGCTCACGGCCATACGCCTCTTTTTCCGGAAATCTCCCGTGGAAACGGCCGCCGCCGTCCTGCATGATACCCCGCCGCCTCTGGATAAAATCGGGATCAAGGTTCCGCCTAAGCTTCAGCAGCTCATCGATCAGTGCCTGGAGAAGGATCCTGACGACCGCATCCAGACCATGCGGGAGGTCATCTCCGGCTTGATGACCATTGCCAGCGACTCTTCGCGGAAAAAGCATATCCACCCGGCTTCCATAGCCGTGCTCCCTTTTGAGAACATGAGCGCCGAGAAGGAAAACGATTATTTCAGCGACGGACTGACCGAAGAGCTCATCAACGCCCTCGTCAAGATCGGGGGCCTGCAGGTCGCCTCCCGGACGAGTACGGCTCTCTTGAAAGGAAAGACTGAAGATGTCCGGGCCATCGGTGATCAATTGGGTGTGCGGACCGTCGTGGAAGGCAGCGTCCGCAAGGCCGGAGACCACCTGCGCATCACGGCCCAGCTCATCAATGCCGAAGACGGCTATCATCTCTTATCCAAGACATTTGACCGCAAGGTGAAAGACGTGTTTTCCGTGCAGTGCGAGATCGCCGAAGAGATCGCTAAAGCTCTGCGCGTCGTCCTCACCGAAAAGGAAAAGCAGGCCATCGCCAAGGCCCCGACGGAAAACATGGCGGCCTATGATTTCCTGCTCAGGGGAAGGCAGGAGTTTTACCAGTTTCAGCGTAAGGGTTTTGAACGCGCCCTCTCGTTATTCTTGCGCGCCGCTAAACTCGACCCGAATTTCGCCGGAGCCAATGCCTGGGTCTCCTACTGTTATGCGATCCTTTATAGCTGGTTCGACGCCGACGAAGCCAACCTCTATCAGGCTGAGAACGCCAGCCGCAAAGCCATATCCCTCGACCCCGACCTGGCTGAGGCGCACGTGGCCCGGGGCATGGTTCTTTATCTCAAAAAAGAGATGGACAAGGCGGATCAGAGGTTCGAGACCGCGCTCCGACTCAAACCCGACCTCTATGAAGCCGCTTATTTTTTTGCGCGCAACTGCTTTTCCCAGGGGAAATATGAAAAGGCCGCCAAGCTGGCGGCTCAGGCCACCGAACTCCGCCCCGATGATTACAACGCCCCCTACCTGTTGGGGATGATCTACATGGACCTCGGCCGCCATAAAGAGGCTGAGGAAGCCTTCCATCTCTCCATGCAGAGGGCCGAAAGCACTCTTGAGCTGTTTCCTGACGATGCCCGGGCCCTGAGTTTCGGGGCCGGCGCCCTCAACCATCTGGGGAAAAAGCAGCAGGCCTTGGACTGGACGGAGCGGGCCTTCGCGACCTCGCCGGAAGAGCCCATGACCCTTTATGCGGTAGCCTGCAATTTTGCCATGCTGGGCAACCCCGACAAGGCTGTCTCCTGTCTGGAAAGGGCCCGCCTGTTCGGGTCCCTGCCCAAAAAATGGCTGGAGAACGACCCCGACCTTAACTCCCTGCGTCAACGACCCCGCTTCCAGGCTTTCCTGGCGCGTCTCAAAGACGAGTGACGCGCCCCCATCTCTTAATCTGCATGGTTCTCTCCCATATCAACCTCCGGAACCTTTTTCCATTGAAATCCGTCTTATCTAATGAGAAGAAGAAAAATCTATGAGCGGGCTGTTCATTGTCTCTTGGAACGCTCGGGGACAGACCCGTCGCTTTAGGAGGTCTTGATGAAGGCAAAAATATTGGTCTTTTTACTGACGTTTGTCCTGCTCGTTTCTCTGGTCTTTTCCATTGATGAGGTGAAAAACCTCAAGCTTCCCGCCGAAGGAATCCGCGAGCTCAGGATTGACTGCGGTGCTGGCTCCCTCAAAGTCATCGGCGACCCATCCCTGTCCGCTATCGAGGTTACGGCCAACATCGTGGCCGACGGCATTGATGAGGACGAAAAAGCCGACTACTTCAAAGACCATGTCAAGCTGACCCTCGATAAAAAAGGAAACACGGCTTCACTCGTCAGCCAAATCGAAGAGCGCAGCCATCTTTTCGATTTCAGGGATGCGCGGATCGACCTCACCGTCCGGATGCCCCACGCAATGGATCTCAATATCGATGACGGGTCAGGAAGCATGGAAGTCGAAAACATCAAAGGCGATGTCTCTATCGAAGACGGTTCCGGCTCTATCTATGTTAGACGAATCATCGGCCGGCTGGAGATCAACGATGGTTCGGGCGAGATCGAGGTTTATGATGTTATCGGAGACGTCTCGGTGGATGACGGCTCCGGCTCGATGGAAATCATCAAAGTCGGCGGAACCGTAACCGTGGATGACGGTTCGGGCTCCATCACCGTTGAAGATGTCGACAGGGATGTCGTATTCAAGCACACGGGAAGCGGCGGCGTCCATGTCAACAATGTGCGTGGCCGGGTCATCAGGTGACCAGGGATCTAATCCGCATTATTCATAAACCGGACGGTATATGGGGGACAGCCAGGATGGACTCGCTTCCGAAGTTCCGCTATGGTCGCTTCGTCCATCCCGGCCGTCCCCCTGGGTGGGCATGACGATTCCCGCCTTTTTACACGAGATTTGTGAATAATGCAGGCGGTTCTCTTCCCTCATCGTTCTTTCTCGGCGTCTGCGGAACCAGCACAGCAAATCTTAGCCCGAGTGACTGTTTAAAAAATGAGAAAACTGTCCCCATTTTTTCATATCTCTCCCCAATTTGAATTTAGCTCAAACATCCTCGCCGCCCGCAAGAGCGGGTTCCCCCTCCAAGTTGACTGGGCCTCATCGCGGGTGATACAGTGATTTGAAGTCGGTTGACGCCATCCGAGCTCGAAAACGAGAGAGCTCATGGCCGCCTCCGAAGAGGAATTCTCGTCTCAATTTTTAGAGGAGGTTTCATCATGTCCAAATTAAAAACGGCGGTCTTTTTGATGCTTATTGTTTTCCTGGGCCTGCCGTCCTTTGCCCAGAAGAGGGTAAAGGACCTCAAGTTTCACCATATGCAGGATTTTGCCTGGATGAGGCTGGCCCAGGTTGTGCCGGCGGTCACCGACAGGCTGATTCTCCCGATCGGCACCGTCGAATCCCACGGAGCCTGCGCCATCGGCACGGACAATATCATCCCGGCGAACATCGCGGAATTGATTTGGGAGCGATGCAACGCGCTCGTGGCTCCGGCCGTCAACCACGGCGTCACCGGCGCGGGCGTTTCGCAATTCCCTGGCTCGATCACGGTGCGGCCCGAGGTCTTTGAAGAATATATCTATGATGTTCTCAAGGACCTGGTCCGGACCGGCTTCCGCAACATCCTGATCGTCAACGGCCACGGAGGCAACACCGATTCTCTCAAGAAAGCCACGACGCGGCTGCATACCGAGACGGGGGCCCATTTCATATCCGTCGATTGGTGGGTGACGGCTTTTAACGTGGTCAACGAAGTCTACGGAGCCAAGGCCCAGCAGTCGGGGCACGGCGATCTGGAAGAGGCGGCCCTGGTCATGGCTTATGATCCCGACCTCGTGGACAAGGAGATTTATGAGAAGCTCGGCAAGGATAATGTCGGAAGCGCGGGCACCGATGCCGGAGTGTTTATGATGCCGGGCTGGGCCACCTCGCGCTACCCGGAGAAGGGCGCGGGATATTTGAATTTTGATGTAGCCAAGGCCAAAGAATACGCGAAGAAAAAGGCGGATTTCATCGCCGACACCTTCCTCGAGGCCGTCAAGCGGTGGGAAATGATGGAGGAGTGGAAGAAAGGAAAATAGCCGGACTCTTTTTCTCTAAATGAAGCCGGCCCGGTTCCTGGGCCGCCAGCCGCGTCGCTGCCGGCTTTTCTGTCCCGAAGGATAAGCCTGCCGGAAGAGACTCTCGAAAGATTCTCCGTGTTCGGGCGGCCGACCTTTCTCAATCAGGAAGAACACCCGGGCGGCCTGCGGATAATGAGACCGCCGCTCTATGGACCAGCGCATGTGTCCCGTGTGCAGAGCTCGGAGCATGTGGCCGACGATGATCAGAATCTGGATGAAGTTGGCGCGCAGACTCCGGGGGAGAGTCGCCCCCATCCGGGCGCTCTCGAAGGCATTGTTCAGGACCGAATGCATATCCCCCGGCGCGCCGGAGAACAGGCCTTCCACCCAAGGCCAAAAGATGAGGGCGCATGTTTCCTCCGGGGCGAGCTCGAATCCGTCTGTGACCGCCCGATCCTTGATCTCCAGGAGAGATCCGAGCCGGGAGAACATGCCGGGATCGGCTTCGTAATCTGCGCCGGCCCGGCCGAGGATGTGCCTGAGGATGCCGTATCTCCGGAGCGCCTCGAAGATCGGCCGGGTCTCATAGACGAGGTCCTTGGTGAATTCTTCGTAAAGACGGGCCCCGGACGATGTCGCCAGCAGGTGGCCGTGGGAATGGATCGCTTTTTCGGTGGCCTCCTCGATCTCGAACCCCAGACGGGCGGCGTATCTGATGACCCTCCAAATGCGGACGGCGTCCTCGGCATAGCGCGCCGCGGGATCGCCGATGATCCGCACCCTTCGCCGGGCCAAGTCCTCTATGCCTCCTACATAATCGACGACACAACCGGTGACGGCGTCATAAAAGAGGGCGTTGATCGTGATGTCCCTCCGGAAGGCGTCCTCGCGGGGCGTCCCGTAAGGATTTTCCTGTTCGGTTTTGGCCTCCGGATTGTCCTTGGGCCCGGTCTCGGGATCCTTCCGGAAAGTCGCCACTTCGATGACCTTCCCTTGCTGGAAATGGACGTGCGCCAACCGGAAACGCCGGCCGATGATATAAACGTTCCGGAAGCGTTTCTTGATCTGCCCCGGCCGGGCGTCGGTGACGATGTCGAAATCCTTGGGGGACCTTCCCAGCATCAGGTCCCGGACCGCTCCTCCGGTCAGGTAAGCCGTGAAACCAAGCCTTTCGAGGCGATAAAGGATATGGAGGGCGTCCGAGTCGATGTCATTCCGTGAGATCCGGTGTCCGGCCCTGCCCAGGATGACTGGCTCGACCGGGCGGTCGGGAGGAACGTTTTCTCGGCCGGGCTCTTTTTCCGTCGGGACGGGATCGCCACCTTGTATCATGGGAGAGGAATTGTATGGCGCGGAGGTTTGGGTTGTCAATCGGGACGTCCATCCCGAAATTGTCGATAGAATTTTGTCGTCGCGAGGGACCCGGTCCGTCCAGTTCAAGATGCCCGAAATCCGGGGGAGAGTAGTTGAAAATCACCCCCGGAATCACTCCCTGGGGTGATTTACTGTTCCGGGGGGTGGGTGCATGTTATGAACTAGAGACGCGGTGAGATCCGGCCGTCGCAAAACGAATTTGCTAAGGCAGGTGTCAGATGAGACAGAAAAAAATATTGATCGTGGATGATGACATTATCATTCGGAACATGCTGAAAACGGCATTAGCCAACGCCGGCTATACGGTCATCACGGCCGCCAGCGGCATCGAAGCCGTAAAAAGCTCATATGAACATCTTCCCTTTGTCATCATTCTTGATATCATGCTGCCGGATATCGACGGGAGTGAGGTCGCCAATATACTGAAAAACGACATGAAAACAAAGAATATCCCGATCATCTTTTTGTCCTCCTTGATCTCCGAGAAGGAAGAGAAAATCGGCGATAAAAATGAGATCGTCTCTTTTTTTTCAAAACCCTACATTCGAGATCGGTTGCTCAATGAAGTCAGGAAATATTATTACCGAGGGGAATTGGCGAAATCGATATGAGGGACTGAATAATTCGGCGACAGACAACCCTGAGACGAATTTCCTTTTAACCCGCATTATTCACAAACCCGGTTCCATATGGGGGAAAGCCAGGATGGACTCGCTCCCGAAGTCCCGACATGGTTGCTTCGTCCATCCTGGCCTTCCCCCTTGAAGCATTCATTGATTCCGTCTCTCCAACTTAAAATTTATGAATAATGCAGGTCAAATAAACCGGCCCAGGAGTTCAGAAGAGCGTGAATCCCGGGACCTGGTTGAGTGCCGCCGAATTTCGACCGGATTTCCGGTCGACCCCTAAAAGCAATTCTGCTTTGATGATCTGATCAGGTCATGCTCAGTGAATCGATTTTGACATCCGCAAAAATTCTGATATAAATATAAAAGGAAGCGTTTCTAAATCTGATTAAAGAAGCGGTGCCGATCGCCCGCTCGATTCGGGGAGGATATCTTGATGCGCATTTTCTACACCGGCCCTTCCGGGAAAACGGAACAATTCACCACAAAATCTGATGCTGTTCTTATCGGGCGGCAGCTGCCTCCCCAGCCCGGCCAGCTCGGCCTTGAAGACGCCAAAATCTCCAACCGTCATGCGCAGCTCACCTTCGAAGGCGGCGAATATTGGATAGAGGATCTCGGCAGCACCAATGGAACGTGGGTCGACAGGAAGAAAATCAAGGCCAAAGCTAAAACCCGGCTGACGCCGGAATCAACCGTCCTGATCGGACAAACGACGCTTAAAGTGGAAAAGGCTGCGGAAACCGTTTCCCAACCTTCGTCCGCTCCTCCCGCCGGAAAGGGGAAACGGCTGCCGGGGGAGACGCCCGTCGAGATTGTCGAAGCCGGCGGATCCTTGCCCGACCTTTTCCTGGCCGGTGGCTCGCTTGAAGCCGCCCGGGCCCGTCTCACGGCGGTCTGCGAATTGACCACGTCCTTGGGCGAGATCGACAACCTCGATTCCCTCGCCTCGACCCTCCTCGATCATCTCGTCCGGGCTTTCTCCCGAGGCGGCCGCGCCGGCCGTAGCTACCACTGCGGGCTTCTGCTCGGCGATAGCCTGGTCCTCACAGCCTATCGGCCGGAAGACCAGCCTCCGACCTGCAGCCTCACCCTGGCCCGACACGTTTTGGCCAATAAAACTGGATGTCTTTGGCATATCGATGCCACGGGCGGGGTCGATCCGTCGGCCAGCCTCATCCAGACCGGTGTTCAGTCGGCCATGTACACGCCGTTGATCTGGAAAGAGGAAGTCCTGGGGGTCCTCTATCTGGACGCCTCCTCAAAAAAGGCGATGTTCGATCTTGACGACCTGCGGTTGATGCAGGCTATCGCGATACAGGGGGCCATGTTCATCAAGAACCTCCAATTTCAACAGACCATGCAGCGCGAGGCGGTCGTCAAAACCCGTCTGTTGGCACAGTTTCCGAGGCCGATCGCCGATCGGCTGTCGCGGCTGCCCGGCCGCTTATCCATTGTGAGCGAACGGGTCGATACGGTCACCGTCCTCTTCTCGGATGTCCGAGGTTTCACGAAGCTGACCTCCATGCTGGAGCCGGAGCAAGCGGTGCAGATGCTCAATGATATGTTCCATGACCTGACCCCGATCATTCTCAAGTACAACGGGACCGTCGATAAGTATATCGGTGATGCGGTTCTCGCCGTCTTCGGCAGTCCGGACCCGGACGAACTGCAATGGGAACATGCCGTGCGGGCGGCTCTGGAGATGCAGGCGGCCATCAAGCACCTGGCTTCAAGCCGATGGAAGGGCCGGCCCGCCTTCCAGATCGGCATCGGCATTCATACGGGCCCGGTGATCCATGGCTTCATCGGGACTCCCGAGCGCATGGATTACACCATTATCGGAAGCACGGTCAATACCGCCTCCCGCTACTGCGACGCCGCAGCGCCTGAGGAAATCCTCATCAGCCCCGCGGCCTACGCTCAATTGCATCAATACGTCGATGTCGAACACCCTCCACGGGAAATCGAGACAAAACATGAGGGCCAGCTCAAGGCCTATCTCGTTCTAAGCTGGAAGGGCAAGAAGAAAATCTAAGGGGAAAGCCCTGTTCCAGAACCCGCGGCCGGCTTGATCCGCCTATTTTCTCACAAGTTCAGCCTTGACTTTTGGCTTTTCTTTGGCTATAAATAGCCTGCATTATTCCTAAATTTCAAGTTGGAGAAACGGAATTAATGAATGCTTCCAGAGGGAAGGCCGTGATGGACGAAGCGACCATAGCGGGACTTTGGGAGCGAGTCCATCACGGCCTTCCCCCCTGTATAGAACCCGATTTATGAATAATACAGGCTAGTTCGTTTTTCATGGAAGAGAAAACCCCAAAGAAGAGCAGGGGAAAAGGGACTTCGGTCCGGGAGTCGTTTTCTACCCCCACGCTCAAGGATACACCCGTCAAATGCCCGACCTGCCGGACGGAGAATCCGTCGGACAGCCGCTTCTGCTCTAACTGCGCGAGTCCCCTTAGGGAGATGGCCGCCAAGACGGTCAAATCCCCGACATTTGAGATCTCGCGCGGCGATCTTTTCGCAGGACGGTACGAGATCATCGAAACGCTCGGCCAGGGGGGGATGGGCAAGGTCTTCAAGGCTTATGATCGCAAGATCAGCGATGTGCTGGCCGTGAAGCTCATCCGGCCCGAGATCAGCGTCAACGATAAAGCCATCGAGCGTTTCAAAAACGAGCTCAAAATCGCCCGGAAAATCACCCATCGAAACATTTGCCGGATGCACGATTTGGGCGAGGAAGGTTATTTCCACTTCATCACCATGGAGTATGTGGCCGGGGAAGACCTGAAACGTTTCATCCGCCGGGCGGGAACGCTGTCATCGGGCAAAGCCGTCAATATCGCCAAGCAGGTCTGCGAAGGATTGGCGGAAGCGCATCGTCTAGGCGTGATCCACAGGGACCTCAAGCCGCAGAACATCATGATCGACCAGGACGGAAACGCGAAGATCATGGATTTCGGGATCGCCCGTTTTGTCGATACGGACCGGATGACGGGCTCCGGAGTCATGATCGGCACTCCCGAGTACATGTCTCCCGAACAGGTCGAGCTCCTGGATGTCGACAAGCGAGCCGACATTTATGCTCTCGGCATCGTGCTCTATGAAATGGTTACCGGCCGGGTTCCGTTCGAAGGCGAGACACCCTTGAGCATCGCCATGAAACACAAAACGGAAAAGGCGAAGAATGTCCGCGAGCTCAACCCCCAAGTATCCGTCGGCCTGGCTGGGATCATCTCCAAATGCATGGAAAAGGACCCCGGGAACCGCTATCAAAGCGCGGAAGAATTGCTTGAAGCCCTGAACAAGGCTGAACAGGAGCTGGCCACGGGGGAACGGATCGTTCCCAAGAAAGAACCCATTTCCACGAAGGAAATCACGGTCACTTTCCAGGTAAAGAAACTGGTCGTGCCCGCGGCGGCCGTTATTCTCCTCGTCATTATCGCCTTGGCGGTATGGAAATTTTTGCCCCGGAAAGATAGCGCGGTTCCTCCCGTTCAAACAAACGAGGCGACGGTTCAAAAGCCGGATCCGGCAAAACAACAATCGGATTCGGCGACCCAAAAGACGGATGCTGCGACTGTGACTCCGAAAACGGGCCAATCGACAGACAAGACTGTTTCCAAGAAAGAATCTGTCCCGCCTTCCGCTCCCGCCCAGAAACAGCCGGAGATCAAAGAAGCTAAAACGCGCGATGCGGGGACAGGGAGCGCCGCCGAGGCCAAGAAAGACGAAGCGAAAGCGCCGGCGGAGCAGCCTAAAGCCGGGGCCCAGGATTCCGACATGAATTCGGCGAGTCTTGCCATGGCCCGGGTGACCGGGGCCAGGAGCCTGGCCCAAAAAGGAGGGCTTTCCGTAAAGGACTTGTTCTACCGGCTCGCCGAAGCCAAGGCGCAGGAAGGTCAAAAATTCTTGACCCAGAAAAGCCCCGTCGAGGCCCGGAGCCTGTTGGTCGTTGCGGAGAAGCTCTTCCGGATAGGCCTGGAAAAAAATAAGGATGAAGACCGGCTCGGCGTCCTGAAAAATTTTGTCGAAAATCTACGGGAGGATGTCGAGGACAAGAAAATAGTCTCTCCGGGGAATAAGCTTTTTGAATCCGCTAAGGAGAGCGAAAAACAGGCCGCGGCTTTCCTGGCTAAAAAAGACATCGAGAATTCGGCGAAAGCCTATATCCAGGCCTCGGCCATTTATGAAAAGTTCCTTTTGTCTTACCAACCGCCGAAGAACAAGTGATCCGTATCGCAGCCCGATATATTTAACCTGCATGGTTCTCTTCCATCTTGTGTGGGTGGTTTGTATGAAGAGCAGGGCAGGAAGAGCTGAAGCGACCATGAAGGGTTTAGCCTTCCCGAATCGTTTTTCTCGGGAACCCGCTCTTGCGGGCGGCGAGGATGTTTGAGCTAAATCCATAGGGGGGAGAGAGATAGGAAAAAATGGGGACAGTTTTCCCATTTTTTGAACAGTCAATCGGGCCAAGATTTGCTGTGCGAGTTCCGCAGACGCCGAGAAAGAACGATGAGGGAACGGCGTTAAAAACCCTGGTCGGGAGCAAGGCTCTTCCTGACATGCTCTAATCGCTACCCATACCAAATGGATGAGAACCATGCAGGTTAACAAGGATTTATCGTGCCGGGGGATTTTTTCTGGAAAATTGATCCCCTGGACATGAATTCCCGCTGCGAACCGGCTTAAGCGCGGAGAGCCCGGGTTGGCAGGTTGATCCGAATTCCTGTTGGGGCTCTCGGCATCAAAAAATCATCCACGAATATCCGAATATTAATGTATAATAGCCGCCTTGAAAGGATGAATGTATGAAATTGAAAATGGCTATGGGCGTTGCATTCCTGTCGTTTTTAGCCGGCCTCTCCTTTTCCCAATCCGCCGCCTTGGCTCAAAAAGCGGTCCGGGTCCAAAAGGGCCCGGTTTTGGACGGAAACCTCAGCGACGATGCCTGGAAAGCAGCCGTCCCCTTCAACGGATTTAAAATGGTTTTCCCCAATCCCGGAGATGAGCCGTCTGAAAAAACCGAGCTGCGGATCATTTTTGACGAGTCCAACCTTTATATCGGCGTCTATTGTTACGACAGGGAGCCGTCCAAAATATCGGCCAATACCATGGCCCACGACGCAGGCGCGGGCGATTTCCATCCGGCGCAGAGCGACGATGTCGTTCGCGTCCTGCTCGACCCCTTCCAGGACAAACGGAACGCCTATGTTTTTTACGTGAACGCCCTCGGCGCGCGCAGTGAGGGGTTGGCCTCCGGCGGCGAGAACGCCAGCCTCAATTGGGACGGCATTTGGGACGCCAAGAGCGAAATCCAGGCCGACGGCTGGAGCTGCGAGATGAAGATCCCCTTCAAAACGATCTCGTTCAACCCCGGCCTGCCTTCCTGGGGAATCAATATCGAGCGCTTTATTCCACGAAAGCAGGAGACGGACCGGCTGTCGGGAACGACAAGAAACAGCTTATTCAACAATCCCATGGAAGCGGCGGCGCTCGAGGGGATCGGAAACGTTAGACAGGGTTTGGGCATCACCTTCAAACCCTATGGAACGACGAGCGCCGATAAAATTCATGAAGCCGGGACCGGAGTGGATCGGCATGTGGAGGGAGGATTCGACATCTACAAAAATTTTACGCCCAATTTCGTCGGCGCCTTCAGCTACAACACGGATTTCGCCGAGACTGAGGTCGACGAGCGCCGCATCAACCTGACGCGGTTCCCTCTCTTTTTCCCGGAGAAAAGAACGTTCTTTTTGGAAGGGTCGGAAATCTTTGATTTCGGATCGGGCGACGTGGGATATCATGGAGGCTTCACACCCTTTTTCAGCCGGAGGATCGGCCTCTATGAGGAGCATCAGATTCCGGTCGTCTTCGGAGCGAAAGTCTTCGGCAAACTAGGCAACACCAACCTTTCGTTGATCGATGTCAAAACCGATCGTTTTGAGGGCTTTCCCTCGGAAAATTTTATCGCCGCCCGTGTATCTCAGAATATTTTTGCCGAGAGCAAAATCGGCGCCGTTTTCACCAACGGCAATCCTTCGGGCGAGAAGAACACACTGGCCGGCTTCGATTTGACCTATCAGACCTCGCGATTCCTGGGAAACCAGAATATCCTGATCGGCGGTTGGTATGTCTATAACTGGAACGAGATCAAAAAGGGCCGGCATGACGGGTTTGGGATCAGAATGAATTATCCCAATGACCTCTGGGACATCAGTGCCAGCTATTCTTATTACGGGGATTCCTTGAATCCCGGGCTCGGCTTTTTGTCCCGCGGCAACGTCCAATCATTATTCACGAGATTCTCCTATCAGCCGCGGCCCGAAAATGGATTCATCGGCAGGCTGGTGAGGCAATTCTTCTGCGGGGCGGAGTTGTCGTTCTACTGGGATTTAAAAGGCAACCTGGAGACCCGGCAACTTTCCCTGAACCTTCTCAACCTGGACACCGAGAGCGGCGAGCGCCTCGAGTTCAACATTTCCCCCAACCGCGACGTGCTGCCTTATGATTTCGAGGTTGCGGAGGGTGTCGTCCTCCCCAAGGGCCCGTACAATTTCGTGGACTACCGGCTGGAATTCGGGACAGCGTCTTATCGGCCCTGGACGCTGGACTTGAACATGGAGTTCGGCCATTTCTATTCGGGACATTACAATAACGCCGAGATCGGTGTCGGCTTCAAGCTTAAGGGTTACGCCACGCTGTCGCTGAATACGAACATCGTCCGCGGCCGTCTGCCCCAGGGGAATTTCAACGAGAATGTCTATCAGCTCAAGGCCGACTTTTTCTTTTCGCCCGACCTCGGCCTGATGAATTATATCCAGTATGACGACGTCTCGAAACAACTCGGCGCCAGCCTGCGCTTCCGTTGGCAGGTTTCGCCCGGCAACGAGATCTATCTGGTCTATAATAAGAACTGGGAGCGGCGCTGGAAGCCGGAGAGCCGCTTCATTCCGCTCGAAGAGCGCGGCGTCTTCAAAATCACGCTCAGCATCCGGCCGTGAATGTATATAGACCGATATAAAAAGAATGGAACGGCCAATTCGTCATGGCGAACGTCCGATCAGCCACCGCTCAACAGACTCGCTGAGGAGGCGCAGCGCATCATCATTTTCAATCGCTTAAACAGGAGGGGGTCAAGACAATACGGTATGGCGGACGGATATAATTCTTTAAGGGAAGGCCAATGACCGCTGCGAAAAAAAAGAAAAAAAGAATCGTCGTCGTCGGGAGCTACAACACCGACATGATCGTCAAGGCCGGGAAGATCCCCCGGCCCGGAGAAACCGTCCTCGGCGGGGACTTCTTCATGGCGCCCGGCGGCAAGGGCGCCAACCAGGCCGTCGCCGCAGCCCGCGCCGGCGGGGAAGTCCATTTCATCGCCAGGGTGGGGGACGACTCTTTCGGCGCTCAGGCCAGGAGAGACTTTATCCGGGACGCCATCCGCGTGGAGCATGTCATTAAGGATACGGCCAGGCCGTCCGGGGTAGCCCTGATTATGGTGGGGCCGCAGGGAGAAAACTCGATCGCCGTCGCTTCTGGAGCGAACGCCGCTCTCTCGCCGCGCGACATCGATCGGGCCGCGGGGATCATCAGCGGGGCCGATGTCCTGCTCCTGCAGCTCGAAACGCAGGTCGAGACCGTCCGCCGCGCGCTGAAGCTGGCAGCGGACGCCCGCGTCCTAACCATTCTTAATCCGGCCCCGGCCGTTCCCCTGGATAATGATCTTTTGAAATATGTCTCACTCCTGACTCCTAATGAGAACGAGGTCGAAGCCCTGAGCGGGTTCCGGATGGCCGGTACCCGCAGCTTGGAATTTGCTTCTAAGCTCCTGATGAGATTGTGGGGAGTCAAAGCCGTTTGTATCACATTAGGTTCCCGGGGCTGCTACTTGGCTTCAGAGGAATTTAGGGGCCGGGTTCCCGCCTTTAGGGTCAAGGCCGTCGATACCACGGCCGCCGGTGACGTTTTCAACGGAGCGTTGGCCGTAGCTCTGGCCGAAGGGAAGCCTCTGCGGGAGGCTGCGCGCTTCGCATCCGCTGCCGCTGCGATATCGGTCACCAGACTCGGCGCTCAGCCTTCGGCACCGACTCGAAGAGAGATCTTCCGCTTTCTTCGCCGGGCTTGATCGCCACCCGGACGGCCGGCTGGAAAAGAAGAGATGGCTTCATCGGTCATGGCGAGAGACCGAAGGGATCGTGGCAGGCCGCAGGAAGTTTTTGAGATGGCCACGCTTCGCCGGCGATGGTAAAACCCCATCGGCAATTTTAAGGCCGCTGAGCCCGATTGGCAGAAGATGCCGCTTCGGCATATAATAAGCCCGAAGGACAGGAATAATCTTGAAAATTGATGAAGCCGGGAAAATCCGGGCCAAGGCCCTTGAGCTCTTGATGAAGGCGCACATTGTCGTGACGCCCGACGAGGCCGAGAACATGGAAGTGGCCGATTTCGGGCTGGGGGACATCGGTAACATCGGGCTCCAAGTTGTGATCTGCGAGAACAACGATCGCTATTGCGCCAAGGAAATCATCCTCATGCCCCGGCAGATCTGCCCGGAGCACCGGCATCCGCCCGTCGACTCCGCGAATCCGGGAAAACAGGAGACCTTCCGTTGCCGCTGGGGCGTGGTCTACCTTTATACGAGCGGCGAGCCGGCTACCCGGCCCCGCGCGATCATACCCGGCAAATACCGCCCCTATTTCACAGTCTGGAATGAAATCATTCTCCGGCCGGGCGACCAGTTCACGCTTCCACCCGACACCCTTCACTGGTTCCAGGCGGGGGATGAAGGCGCCGTCCTCTCCGAGTTCTCCTCGTCTTCGATCGACGAGCTCGATGTCTGGACACAGCCCGGCCTGGACCGCATCCCGCGCTACGAAGTTTAAAGTACCACCGCAAATCCCCGGACGTAAGTCCGTGGATGGAGTGGGTTCCGATGGAGTCGGACATCCGCCCGAAGAGTTGCCGGATCATCCGGCGCGAGACCTAGCCTGCATTATTCATAAACCGGGTTCCATATGGGGGAAGGCCGGAATGGACTCGCTCCCGAAGTCCCACTATGGTCGCTTCGTCCATCCCGGCCTTCCCCCTTGGAGCATTCATCGATTCCGTCTCTTCAACCAAAAATTGATGAATAATGCAGGCTAGAGATCAATCGGGTTGCGTTCGGCGTCTCAGCAAGGCATGCCAGAAACCGTGTTGGTTCCCTTTCTCCTGGATCATTTCAAGCACCTCGAATTGACGGCCGAACAGCTCCAGGATATCGCGCCGCGTGAAATATCGTCGGTAGGCCCCTTGGGCGATATGCCAGGGTCTCGGACTGCCGCGGAAAAGCGGGAACTTTGGGCTGAAGACGGAAAGGATGTAGAAGCCATGAGGGGACAGGACTCGCAGAATGCTGGCCCTATAGGCGGGCCAATCCGACTTTTTCTGGTGATGGAGGCACCCGTAGTCGAGGATGACATCGAAGTACGAGCCGGCCGGTCGCAGGCAGAGCACATCCGCCTGGCGAAAGATGATCCCCCGGGCTCTCTTCATATCGGCAAAACGTCGGGCGCGTTTCAAGGCTAAACGCTCATAGTCGACCCCTGTGACCTTGAAGCCCAGCCGTGCCGCAACGATGGCATGGCGTCCTTCTCCGCAGCCGATATCCAACAGCCTGCCGCCGGGGAAGAGGCACTTCAGCCGATTGAGAAACTCCACAGCATAGGGCGATGGGTCTTCCACCGCCCATCCGTGCTTGCCTGTGAGATAGGCCTTGAGGAAATACCGGCGATTAGCTCTTGCGGCTGACAGCATCCTGGAAAAGCCTCCTTCCTCCAGACTTCAATAAACGACCTTTTTTGTCGATATGCAGGGTCTTGATCTCGAAGGGGTTGAATCGGAGTGGGATCTCAGCGTATCGCGGCGACTTGCTTGACAAATGGATCTTAATGCGGGCGGAAGTCCGGAAGCCTGCGGCTTCATGAAAGCGGACGATCAGGGCTTTCCCGTCATGGGAGCGTTTGCAGGCTGTAAGCCTGATGTTGTCGGGCGTAGGCGAAAGAAGCTCGATGCCGAAAATCCCTGACTGAGATGACGTCCTGAGCGACGTAAACCCGGGCAGTGGCGACATACATCCCATTCCGTCATTTCTTGCCGAGCCGACCGGCGGATAGCCTGGGATATTAAGAAATTGGTGTTGTATCTTGGATTTAATAAACGGGCCGGAGGGGAGGTGGGCGTAAGCGGCGGGAGGCCCGCTTAAAAAATCGGCGAGCCCGGGGAGCCGCTTCCTGACCCAATCGGCACGTCCGGCCGTAAGCAGGAGGCGAACTTCATGGACTCCGAGGTCGGCGAACTTTCGGGCCGGCCGTTTCGCGATCAGAAAACCCCGCTCATGGCAGTAGCCAGAGCTTCGCAGGACAGAGAGGCGGACCTCGCTTTCCATGAAATCCAGTCCATGGCATCCCGTATGGGCTAAGCCTAACGCGAGCGTCGGCGGGGTATCATTGTTTTGCCTCGATGCGAGCTTTGATCCGACGTTCTTATAACCCTCCATTCCGAGCTTGGGTGCCTCCCAACCGGATTCTTCCATCGTCAGCCATCGGCCATGGACGTGTTCTTGTCCGTCGGCCGGCACGATAACCGCGCCGCCCGGGACCTCGCAAACCAGTCGCGGCGACGCGAATGCACTCGGGATCGAGAGCTTCAGCCTTTTCCGCTCCTCGTTCCAGAGGATCCTCAGCCGGAACTCGAGCACGGGCCAATCGGGGTAATAAATCGTTTGCGAGACGATCCGGCTTTTTTTATGGACGAATATCGATTCCGTAATGGTCCGGACCGTTCCGCGCTCGATAACCTTCGGCTTGCCGACGGGCTTAAATGTCCCCAAGACGCTCCGGTAGCTCCATAGTTCGGAGCCCCACGAGTCGCCTTGATCCTCAACGACCAGCGGCGTGAAAAGGAGACCGGACAGAACTTCGCAGCCGCCGGCGGTTTTAAAAGAATCAATGAACCCTGCTTTCTGATCGAGGTGATGGATGAATCCCCGGGGTGATGTCTCTTCCCTTTCTTGACTGTTTGATCCCCGCCGCCGATCCGGCTCGCCGTTCAAAACTTTCGCCGTTTCCCGCCGCCTTGATCCTTCGACGAGCTTCAACTCATAGCAACGCGCGCCCACGCCCGGGAGGTCGGCCATGAAGCTCACCTTTCGTCGCCAAGCGTTAAAGGGAAGCAAAGCGTCGGCCTGTTCCTCCTGGCAGGGGACTTCAGAGCCGCCGGCGTCGTAAAGCCGAAGGTGCCAGCGTCCCGTCCAGAGCGGCCGGTAGTCCGCCATGCACTCCACCTCGACCGGCACGCGTGAGCAGGCAGGATTGGCATTAATCACAGTGACGGGAATTGGGCTGCCGGCGTGCCCGCTGTTCTCATCGCCCCTAAGAATCTCTCCCCTCCAACCGTCTTGTCCGATTTCGCCGCCTTCTCCGGCCGGCCCGCCCTCCCCGTCAGCGGCGCTTTTTCCTTCGACGCCGCTCAGTGCGACCGCCGCGTCCAGTTGCAACCGCCGTACCTCCACCGACACCTTGCCGTAGAGGTCATGGGCGTCCCGCTCCGCGGATTCCGTGCACGTCCCCGTCAGGATGTCGTGGAAGTCGTTGAAGAGGTGTCCCCGCCAGGCTTCTCGGAGCTCATCCTCCGGGTAAGTCTGCCCCGTAAGCCGCCAGGAAGCGGCCCGCAGCGCCTCAGCCTGGACAAGCCGTCCCAGGCTTTCCTGCGCCCGCCGCTTGATCCGCGAGAGCGACGTGTAGCAACCGGTGAAGACGCGTTGCAGCCCGCCCTCGAAGACCGGCGCGCTTTTCGCTTCCACTTTCAAGGCTTCGTAAAGCAGATCGGGCGTGCTGTGGATGAACCTAACCCTCTTCTCACGCCGCGTGAATTCGTCAATGCGCTTCAAATCCCCGCGTGTCGGCCCTCCGCCGTGGTCGCCCAGGCCCCAGAACACGGGGATGTCGCGGCCTATCTTAAAAGCAAGCTCCGTGCCCTCCTTCAGCCGCTCCTCGATATTGTCCCGCTCGGTGTGATAAAGCCCGACGCTGATTCGCAGGCCTACGATCTCCGAACCATCACATCCCCTCCATCTGTAAAGGTCCGCGGGCAGGTCGAGTTCGGCCGCCTGGGGACGCAGATGTATATACATTGCATATCCAGCTCGCCGCAAAACCTGGGGCAGGCCTGCGCTGTGGCCGAAGGAATCAAAGTTGTAGGCAACCTTGGGCGTAACGCCGAATTTTTTCCAAAAGTACTCGCGTCCCTCGGAAATGTGCCGGATGATCGACTCCAATCCCGGCAGGTTGGCGTCCGGTTGGATGAACCACCCGCCTCCCACCGCCCATCGTCCTTCCCGGACGAGCTTCCTTATCTCGGCGAATAGCCCGGGATCGAGGCGTTCGACCCATTGATAGAGAATGGCCTCGTTGTGGTTGAAGATGAGGGAAGGATGCTCCCGGAGGATTCGGGCGGCGGTCCGAAACGTGGCGACGGCTTCCGACGCGCCTTCTTCCCAGCCCCACTGCCAGACCGGGTCCAGGTGCGCGTTACAAATCAGGTGGATACGGGGCCGTCTTCCCGGCATGTTAAACCTCGTCTTTGGCTGGGAGGTTCTTGTACCAGGTGAAGAAGAGGACCACGGCCAGTCCGGCGGCGGCCGCTGCCCAGACGGCGAAAGCATTCCATTTTCTGAGGAGGGCGTAGAAGGGTATGAGCGCCAGCGAGAATTGGAACACGGCTGTAATCAACCCGTTCAAGGCGTCCATGGCCGGCATTTTATCCTTCGCGGGGACGAGCCCGCGCCGGACGGCCTCGCGCCGCACCGGCCCCCAGAGGCCGAACGGCCGGACCCGGGCATAGAACCGGACGAGGACCTCCATGTCCGCCGGCGGGAAGACGAACGCCAAGACAAGGGTCACGGCTAGGCCGATGCTCATATCGGCGCCCAGCGAAGCGGCCGCGTCGAGCCCGCCCAGGAGGGCCTTGCGCAGGCCGATGAGGACGGCAGAGACCGCCATGCTCCAGACAAAGGCCCGGGCGCCGAAGCGCCAATAATGCCACCGGAGTGTGGCCGGAACCAGGATGACCGTCACCACGATGAAGATCATCGTCTCCCAGGCCGTAACGATGTCGGCGAAGGACAGGCTGAAGGCGAAGCCGATGAGCAGGGCGGCGACTGAGGCCAGTTGGCCGATCCGGACGAACTGCTTCTGGGTGAGGTTGCGGGCAAAGTAACGGCGCACGAAATCATTGGTGACGACCGAGCTCGTGACGTTGATCATGGCGCTGACGGTCGACATCAGGGCGGCGAGGAGGACGGCCATGAAAAAGCCGCGCATCCCGGCGGGGAATTTCCGCAGGACAAGGGGCATGATCTTCTCGGCGTCGAATCCCGCTTGGCCTCCCAGGTAGACAACGCCCAGGATCATGAAGGAGCAGCCCAGGATCCAGCGCAGGGTGTATCCCACGGTCCACATCCCCCCGGCCAGCGACGCATCGCGGGGTGTTCGGGTCGTGAGGAAGAACTGGAAATCCCAGACGTTGGGGCCGGCCAGCAGGCGGAAGACCATCCAGCCGAACCCGACCATCATGATTGGGCCGAAGACATTGAAATGCTGGTAGGCGGCCGGCGTCTCCGATAGATAAGATGGCCAGAGCTTCCAGGCGGGTGCCAGGGAGAACCAGCCGGCGTCCTTCGCCGCCAGGAGGGTCTGAGCGTCGCCGCTCTTGAAGACCATCACCACCATGATCACGGCGCCGATAGCGATCAGGAGCGTCTGGAAAATGTCGGTCAGGATGACGCCGAAGAATCCGCCCAGGGTGACATAGATTCCGACAACGGCCAGGACGATCAACGTGGACTCCCAGCGCGGGAAGGGGAGGAACTCCTCGGCGAATTTCCCGATTCCAACGGAGATATACATCAGGTTGCAAACCATGAGGACCAGGAGGAAGACCGCGGCTGCGACGCGAGCGGCCTCCGCGTCCCGGGTCGCGCCGAAGCGCGTCTCATTCCATTCGGCGAAGGTCATGACGCCCGAGCGGCGGATCCACTTGGCCTGGAAGGCCATGTAGAAACAGATCATGAACCAGCCCCAGAAGATATGGGTCGCCCAGAGCGATTTCAGTCCCAGGTAGAAGATGGCGCCGATCATGGCCATGGTGCCGCCGATGTCGATGTAGCTCGAACAGCCCGAGAGCCCGAGCATCCACCAGGGCACGTTGCGGTCGCCCAGGAAGTATGAATCAAGCTTTCTTGTGGCCCGGCGCCGGACGACGATCCCGACCAGGGAGACGAGGACGAGGTAGATAGCGATGACGACAAGGTCGATGGGGTCAAGGTTCATGCGGGCCCCTTTCCGGCGGACATCCGGACGCCCGCATTCCCCGCGGGTGAGAGTCCGGGAACCAATAAGCAATCCGCCACGTTCTTCGAATTCCCATCCTTCGTTTATCGTATCACGGCCATGATGTCAAGAGACGCGGCTGACAGGAGTTACCCCATTTCTTATTTGTAGCAGAAAACCGGGTCCTGTCACGGGCGCCAATCTCAGACTGACACTTTATTTCTTCTGCATTTCGTTGTCCTTCAGGGAGTTCCATAAATTATAGATAACAACATGGGGTAACTCCTGACGCGGCTCGAAGGCTGGACAGCCGTCCTCAAGATGTAGCTTGTATTATTCTTAAATTTTAAGTTGGAAAAACGGAATCAATGAATGATTCAAGGGAGAAGGCCGGGGTGGACAAAGCGACCATGTCGGGACTTCGGGAGCGAGTCTATCCCAGCCTTCCCCCTATACGGAATCCGGTTAATGAATAATGCAGGTTGGCAACCTTCCCAAGGGATTTGCCGTATTAATAAGTGAGCCGTGTTCGCCAGAGGTCGATCGGGAAGTCCTTATCCGGGCGGCCGGAGAATACGGCGTCGATATTTCGAGAGAAAGAATGAAAGAGCTTTCCGTGATGATAGAGAGTCGATGTTGCCATGGAGACAAGAAATCAATGGGGACCGATCGCCCGACACCCGATTGACTCGGTTTTCGTAAGCTGCTATCCTTTACCTATCCAGGGAAATTCCACGAATATGAAATGCCCCAGATGTCAGTTTGACAACCCCTCCGAGACGAATTTCTGCGGAAAATGCGGGATGCCGCTTTTTGACGCCGGCCAGGGGTTTTTGGGCCGGACGGAGACCATGCAAACGCCCGTGGCCCGTCTGGAGAGGGGGACCGTTTTCGCCTCAAGATACGAGATCATTGAGGAACTCGGCAAGGGGGGGATGGGAAGGGTTTACAAGGCCTACGACAAAAAGATCAAGGAGAACGTGGCCCTCAAGCTCCTGAACCCCGAGATCGCGTCGGACGCGATCACCCTTGAACGTTTCAGCAACGAGCTGAAGCTGGCGCGCAAGATCTCGCACCGCAATGTCTGCCGGATGTATGACCTCGGCGATGACGGCAAGACTCACTACATCACTATGGAGTATGTGACGGGCGAGGACTTGAAAAGCTTCATCCGGCGGTCCGGGCATCTGACCGAACCCAAGGCCGTCGTCATCGCCCGGCAGATCTGCGAGGGCTTGGCCGAAGCTCACCACTGGGGAGTCCTCCACCGGGACCTCAAGCCCCAGAATGTCATGATCGACCGGGAGGGGAACTCCCGGATCATGGATTTCGGCATCGCCCGCTCCCTGTATGCCCGCGGGATCACCGGCAGCGGGATCATGATCGGAACCCCTGAGTACATGTCTCCGGAGCAGGCCGAAGCGGAGGAGGTCGACCAGCGGGCAGACATCTATTCGCTGGGCGTGATCCTCTATGAAATGGTCACCGGACAGGTTCCTTTTTCCGGCGAAACACCCCTCAGCGTGGCCATCAAGCAGAAGACCCAGCAGCCCCGGGACCCGAGGGAGGTCAATCCCCTCATCTCGGAGGATCTCAGCCGTTTGATCCTGAAATGCCTGGAGAAACCGAAAGCCAAGAGATTTGGAACCGCCAAAGAGCTCCTGGCCGAATTGACCAGGATCGAGCAAGGCCTGCCGACCGCGGAGCGCATCATCCCGGCGAGAAAACCCATCACCACCAGGGAAATCACCGTCAAATTCAGTCTCAGGAAGCTGATGGTCCCCGCCCTGATTCTCGTGGCTGTCGTAGCCGTCGGACTGGCCGTCCGGAGTTTCTTTCCGGGAAAGAAAAATATTGTTTCTCAGGGAGAAGCGACGCAAGGCCAGCCGGCCGTTTCCTCAACGCACCAGAGCCGTCCCCGCCCGCAGGATTTCACCAAGGGCGGACTAACTGAAAATAAGGCTGGGTCCCCGGACTCCAAGGCGCCGAGTATTCTGGGTCCATTGCTGAATGAAGTCGGCAAGTATGTCGATCCGAAGAAAGTTGAGGAATTCGAAAAATTTACGGAAATGATCAAATCGAAGCTTCCCGCCGGAAGCCCATACCTGGGGCTGTTGAACGAAGCGCGGGACAAGATCAATCAGGCCAAGAGACAGCGCGATGAAGGGAACCTGGAGGGATCCCAAAAGAGCTATGTTGAAGGCGAATCGAGAATGAGCAGCCTGATGGCCACGGTCGTGGAGAAGGACAAGGCGGACGCCTACCGGGCCGAGATGGAGAAAGAAAAAAAGACCGCCGAGCAGGCAATACCCAAAAAAAACGAAAACCTGCTTTACCGTCTCGCCGTCGCCAAAGAAAAGGATGCGGCGGCGGCCTACGGGAAAAACGACTTCTCCGGGGCTAAAACCCTTTACCAGATCCTGCAGGTTATCTACGCCATGAGCACCCTGGGCGTTGATGACGCGGAGCGGCTCGTGGGTCTCCAGGGATATGTGCAAAAACTGATGATCGATGCCGATTTGAGCAAGGCCCCGACCCTGGCCGCCTGGGAGCACGGGGAAGCCCAAAAAGAAAAATTGAGGGCGGACGACCTCTGGAAAAATAACCAGGCCATGCAGGCTGCAGAAGCCTATATCCAAGCCGCTTTTCTTTATGAAAAAGCCATCGAAAAAGCGCAAGCGGCCGGCAAATAACAAATGGCTTTTGATGCCCGGCCTTTTTCTTAAGGCTCAGAAGACCATCCCTTCAACGTGCTCGAAGACGCGTTCCAATCCGTAGGGATTGAGGTCAACGCCGCCGAGGCCGTACGGCAGCTCCATAACCTCCAGGTTGCGACCTGCGGTTATGAGCTCGGCCACGATGCGGGCCGAGAAGGGAGCATGCATCAGGCCGTGTCCGCTGAAACCGGCGGCATGGATGAGGTTACCTACCCTGGAATCATATCCGAAGAGAGGGTTGTGGTCCGGCGTTGTGTCGTAGAAGCCGGTGGTGACGGCCATGATCTTCCCCATGTCCTGGACGGCCGGAAGGAACTGGGCAATTTCCTTGCGAACCCCGGAGCCGTATTCGTTATAGCCGAGCCCGAAGCCCGTCTCAATCTCGTCCTGGTTGTCGAACGTCGGCACGACCGGGGCCATGTGTTGCAACCAGCCCGTCATCAACTGACGGTTCTCGGGCCGGCAGTAGGCGCCGGCGGGCGTGATGATCATGGGGAGTTTGGGGAATTCCTCCAGACTCAATCCCCAGTCGCTGTCCGCCTTGAGGCCGGCCAGGAAATAAAGGTAGCGCCGCTCGGCCTTGATGGGGAGATCCATGCCGCCGAACAGGCCTGAGATTCTGGGAGCCCAAACGTTGGCGGCGTTGAGAAAGAGGTCGGCATCGATGATGCGCCCCGATTTGAGGGCGACGCCCGAGGCGTTGGAGCCGGAAACATGCGCCGCGACGACTTCATCGTTCTGCACGATTTCGACGCCCAAGGCTCTGGCCGCTTCCCCGCCGTCCTGATAGACGATGCCCGGGATGAGGAAGCCGTCCCTTGGGCACCAGGTAGCGCCGGTCAGGCCGATGGAGTCGATGTAAGGGAAGAGCTCGTTGAGCCCGTCCTGGCCGAGAAATCGAACTTCTTTCAGGCCCGCCCCCTGTTGCATGGCGATCAACTGTTTCACGGCCCCAAGGTCAGCCGTGTAATTCTTGAGGAACAGGTAGCCGTTCTGCCTAAGGGGAGACTGGCTGTTGGGGAAGATATCCATCCAGCGCTCGAAAAAGCTGATGGAATACAGCATGCCCCGGACGTTCGAGGGCGTGCCGAACTGGGCGCGGATGCAGGCGGCCGAGCGAGAGCTGGCGCCGTTCCCCAGGAACCGCGCTTCTACGAGGATGACCTTGTGGCCCAGGCGGGCCAGTTCCCACGCCGAAAGGACGCCGGTCACACCGCCGCCGATAACGCAGACCGTTTTGGAAGACCCGCCGGCGACGGGAGCTGAAATCATGTTCGTTTCTTCCATGTCGCTCTCCTTATTTTTAAAAACGCGGGGTATTAAACCATAAGGCAAAATTTTTGTCCACCCGTTCCCAGTCCGGCCCTTCAGCCGGTATAAACATCTCCTTTGCCGTGATAGCCGAAAGAATGAGGGAAACGGTACCCCTCCAAGTTGACTTCCTGGGAGATGCATTATATAAATTTATCTTCGGAAGGAGGCGCCCATGAAAGTCCGTCGCATCACCGTTTTCGGACTGGTTTTGGTAATCTTAGTCTGTGCGACCGCTTACGGCCGGGACACAGCCGACCTGGACGTGGTCAACAGGATCCGGTACGAGGGTTTCAAGCATTCTCAGGTTATGAAGCTCGCCGGCTACCTGTCCGATGTCATCGGCCCGCGGCCGACCGGTTCGCCCGAGCTCGACCGCGCCAACAAGTGGGCTGCCGCAAAGCTCAAGGAGTGGGGCCTGATCAACGTCAACCTCGAGCCCTACGAAAACTTCGGCATGGGCTGGACTCCCCGCTATATCTCGGCGCACATGACGGCGCCGTATTATGCGCCCCTGATCGCGATCTCGGTCGAGTGGGGCTCGAGTACCAAGGGCAAAATCTCCGGCCAGCCCGTTTATGTGAACATTAAGTCCAATGCGGATTTCGCCAAGTACCGGGGCAAGCTCAAGAACAAAATCGTGTTTTATGCCGAGCCGCGTTCGACGCCCACGAATTTCACCCCGGATGCAAGACGCCACGATGAAGAGAGCCTTGAGAAACTGGCCGAGACTCCCATCCCCGATGAGGACGGCCCGCCGTTTATTTATGTCCGGGGTTTTTTGGACGACCTCGAGGACTTCTTTCGGCAGGAGGGGATCGGGGTTCTGGTGTCTTGCAGCGGCGGCAGCGTTCGGGACTATGGGACGGTGCTCGCAACGGGGATCCGGTCGGCCCGTTTTCCGGACCGGCCCCGGCCGCTGCCCGAGATCATCCTGGCCGCCGAGCACTACAACCGCATCCACCGCATCATGGTGGAATACGGTGAGCCCGTCTCCATGGAAGTCGAGGTCCGGAACGAATATTATGACAAGGACCTGCGCGGCTACAATGTTGTCGCCGAGATCCCCGGCACGGATAAAAAAGAAGAAATCGTCATGCTGGGCGGTCACATCGACTCCTGGACCGGAGGGACGGGGGCTGCCGATAACGCAGCCGGCTGCGCCGTCGCCATGGAGGCGGTGCGCATCCTCCAGGCGCTCGGGGTAAAGCCGCGCCGTACCGTCCGCATCGTGCTCTGGAGCGCGGAGGAGAAGGGCTGGCTGGGCTCCAAAGCCTACGTCGCTCAGCATTTCGGCGACGTAGAGACCATGAAGATCAAGCCCGAGCATGCCAAGATCTCAGGCTATTTCAACTTCGATAACGGAAGCGGCCGCATCCGCGGCGTCTACCTGCAGCACAACGTCGCGGTCAAGCCTATCTTCGAGGAATGGATGAAGCCGTTCCACGACCTGGGCATGACCCAGTTGGCACTGCGGGCCACCGGCGGCTCGGATCACGGCGCGCTGGATTATATCGGCATCCCGGCTTTTCAGTTCATCCAGGACCCGCTTGACTACGGGACGCGCATCCACCACACCAATATGGACGTCGCCGACCACCTTGTTGCTGAGGATCTGATGCAGGCGGCCGTTATCATGGCGAGCTTTGTCTGCCACACGGCCATGCGTGACGAGATGCTGCCCCGCAAGCCGCTGCCCGACCCCATGAAGTACCCGGTGAGGCGATAAAAGGAATAATCTGATCATAAAGCCGGTGACATGAGAATCCTGATCGTCGAGGATGACAAGAAAGTCGGAGCCTTCCTGGAGAAGGGCCTTAAGGAAGAGCAGTATGCTGTGGACATTTGCCGCGACGGCGAAGAAGCCATGGAACTGGCCGTGCTTAATCCCTACGACGCCATCGTCCTTGACATCATGCTCCCCAAGAAGGACGGCTTCGCCGTCTGCCGCGATCTTCGCCAGCGCGGGCTCCTGACGCCCATCCTCATGCTCACCGCCAAAGACACAGTCGAGGACAAGGTAGCCGGGCTGACCGAGGGCGCGGACGACTACCTGACCAAGCCCTTCTCCTTCGAGGAGCTGCTGGCCCGCATCCGGGCCCTCCTCCGGCGGAGCCAGGATTATAAGACCAAGGTGCTCAAGGTCGGGGACCTGGAGCTCGACCCGGCGCGCCGCCAGGCAACCCGGTCGGGCAAGAAGATCCCGCTGACCGGCAAGGAGTATGCCCTGCTCGAGTACATGATGAGGAACAAGGGCCGGATCCTTACCGAGTCCATGATTATCGAGCACGTCTGGGACATGAATTACGAAGGGACGAGCAACATCGTCAACGTTTACATCAACTATTTGAGAAAAAAAATCGATGAAGGCGCCCCGGTGAAGCTCATCCAGACGGTGCGGGGATACGGGTATACGATCGATGAAAGTCGGGGAGTTTAGGTCGCTCACTTTCCAATTGACGATCTGGCACATCCCGTTATACCCATCCGGGCGGCCGGTTGGAGATGGTGCTGGGCGAGTTTTCTTTACTTGGCCTTCCGGAGGATGATCATGGGTTTCAGACAACGCAAGACACTTGGCTACGAACTCTTTATTCTCCTTCTGGCATTATTCGCGGCCGGACTCTCAGGCCAGACCGTTCCTTCGCCCAAAGAAGTCCTGGGCTTCGAGGTTGGGGCCGACTATCACCTTGCTTCATACCAGCAGGCGTTAGCCTATTTCCGCCTTCTCGAGAAATCCTCGGCCAGACTGAAGCTGGTTGAACTGGGCAAGACCAGCCTGGGCAAGCCCATGATTTGTGCCGTAATCACTTCGGAAAAGAACATGGCCGAGCTCGACCGCTTCAAATCGGCCGCGCGCCGGCTGGCCCAGGCCAAGGGCATGTCGGACGACCAGGCGCGGCAGTTGGCGCGCGAGGCGAAGGCGGTGGTCTATATCGACGGCGGGCTCCATGCGGCCGAATGCGCGCCCGCTCAACACAACATCCAGCTGGCCTATGACCTGCTCGCCGGCGAAGACGCCGACACGCGCCTGATCCTGGACAACGTCATCCTGTTGCTGGTGTTCGCCAATCCGGATGGCATGGACATGCTGGCCGAATGGTACCTGCCGCTCATCGGCACGCCCTTCGAGATCAGCCCGCTGCCACGGCTCTATCATCGGTACGCCGGCCATGACAACAACCGCGACTCCTTCATGAACAATCTCCTCGAAACCCAGAACATCACCCGCCTGGTGAGCCGCGACTGGAACCCCCAGATCGTCTTCAACCAGCACCAGACTGCGCCCTTCCCGGCCCGGATCTGGGTTCCGCCGCACGCCGAGCCCTTCAACCCCAATATGCACCCGCTCATGATCCGCTGGCAGAACCTCCTCGGCACGGCCATGGCCGTCCGCTTCGACAGCGAAGGCAAGAGCGGGGTCATCTCCCGGACGGTCTTCGACTCCTGGTTCCCGGGCTACGTGACCCATTCCGTGGATTCCCGCAACATGATCTCCATCCTGACCGAAACCGCCCTCTACCGCTACGCCACTCCACGTTATTACACTTTGGACGATTTTCCCGAGGGCACCAAGGACATGATGATGGGCGCGTTCTATACGACTCCCTGGAAAGGCGGATGGTGGCGGCTCCGAGATGCCGTCGAGTATTGTCAAACGGCCTCCATGGCCGTCCTGCAAACGGCCGCCCTTTACAAGGAGAAACTCCTTTTCGACCGCTACCAGATGGGCCGTGACGTCATCCGGCGCTTCAAGAAGGAGGCGCCTTATGCCTGGATCATCCCCCAGGAGCAATGGGATCCGGGCGTGGCGCCGAAACTGCTCAACAACATGATTTTGATGGGCGTCGAAGTGAGCCAGGCCCGCCAGGAGTTTACGGCGGGCGGAATCACCTATCCAGCCGGGACCTGGGTTATCCCCATGGACCAGGCTTTCGGCCTCTATATCAAGAGCCTTTTCGAAGTCCAGAAATACCCCGAGCTGTCCAACTATCCCTTCCTGTGGCAGGGGCTCTCCCGTCCGCAAAAATTCGGGGACGCCTATCTCCCACCCTATGATGTGGCAGGATGGACACTCCCCCTGCAAATGAATGTCAAGGTCCTGACCGCCGATGCGCCCCTCGAGGTTCCTCTCCGGCAGGTGGACAAGGCGGAAGCGCCCGCCGGGAAGGTCGAGCCAAAAGCTGGGATTTTCTATGCGATCTCTCCCCGGCCGAACAGCAGTTTTACCGCCGTGAACCGGATCCTGAAAAAAGGTGGGAACATCATGCGCGTCGGACAGCCTTTCAAGGCGTCGGGAAAAGACTTTCCGGCAGGGACCTGGATCATCCCCGCTGCTCGGGCGGACAAAGCGTTGCTCGACTCCGTAGCCAGGGAGCTTTCGTTGGAGATCGGCGGAAGCGGCGAGGGAATTCCGGCCGGCGCTTTTCCGGTCGCCGTGCCGCGCATCGGTCTCTATCAGTCCTGGACGGCCGGCATGGACGAGGGCTGGACGCGCTGGCTGCTCGAGCAGTACGAATTCCCGTTCACGACCCTCCATGACGCCGATATCAAAGCCGGGGATCTGCAAAAAAAGTTCGACATCCTCATTATTCCCTCGATGGACGCGGAAGAAATCATAGATGGATACAAAAAAGGCCGGGTCCCTCCGGCCTATGAAGGCGGTCTAGGAGTGGACGGCGTCGCCCGAATCCGGGATTTTATCGAAGCCGGCGGAACCCTAACCGTGCTCAATGCGGCCTCAACATTCGCCATCGAGGCCTTCAAACTGCCCGTAGCCGACAGCCTCAAGGATGTCGAAGGGGGGAGCCGCGGCGGCGCAGATGTCAAGTTCGTCTGCCCGGGATCGCTCCTGCGCATGAAGTTCAACCCCGTCCATCCGGTCGCCTATGGCATGCCCGATGAGGCCGCGGCCGTATTCGTCGATAGCCGCGCCTTCACCGTCGTGCCGGATTTTAAGGGAGACAAGCCGCCGGCGGTCATCGCCGGCTATGCGGACTCGAACCTCCTTATGAGCGGCTACCTCAAGGGGGAATCATATTTGGCGGGCCGGGCTTCCGCCCTCGATATGCCACTCGGCCGGGGACGGGTGATCCTGCTTGGATTCGGCGTCCAGAACAGGGCCCAACCCCATGGGACTTTCAAACTCCTGTTCAATTCCCTGTTCCTGGGGGCGCTGCAACCGCAAAAATAACGATGGGGCTTTATCCGGGGCATTATTCAACATGTGTCCTGTTGTCCGGTCACATCTGTCCTTTGCAGAGAACATCGCAAGCCCTTTCCATGCCCACTTTCCCCTAACATAATCTGGCATGAAGATTGCTTCTTTATGGAACGGAAAAGATCAATTTTTCTGAAGATCTTCATCGATTCCGGGGGATCTTTCCCCGAAGTCAAAGGAGGGTGAGCATGAGCATCAAAAGGCGTCCGGTAATCATCCTGGCAGCCATCCTGCCTGCCTCATGGCCTGCATCCCGTCGGCGGAGATCAAGGAAGCCAAACTCTACGAGGGCAATCTGGCGACCATGGTCGGGGTAGACATGGAAACAGTCTCCGCGAAGGTCTGCAACGAATGGAAATTCGGCCTGACCGATTTCTGGAAATGGGAGAATCCCAGCGTCGAAACCGTGCTGAAGGACAACCACCGCTTGGTCGGATTTTCCCGGAAGGAAGCGTCTGAAGTCTTTGCCGCCGCAGGAAAATACGAACTCCGGATTTTTTCCAAGGTGGTGGCGCAGGACGTCACCAAAACGGGCAATATCGACCAATATGGGAAATCGTTCGGCGAAGAGGGCACCACGCATGCGTCCGAGCGCTATTCCTTTATCCGGGCGGTGTTCCGCGACGGGAAGCTGGTCCATTACCGTGTCTGGGCCAGCAAGGACTGATTTTTCCTCCAAGCCTGCATTCCTCATAAATCTTGATTTGGAGAGACAAAATCGTCGTTTCTTTCAAGGGGGATGGCCGGGATGGACGGAGCAACCATAGCGGGACTTTGGGAGCGAGTCCATCCCGGCCATCCCCCCATATAAAATCCGGTTTATGAATAATGCAGGCTGGGTCCGGGAACGGACTCGCTCCCGGTCTGAGTTTTTCCGAAATTATTTATCATCCATTCAACGAAAAGCCCCATAATTCCGTCTAACGGAATGGAAAAAGATTTATAATCAGGGCATGGACCGGATGGAAGAAGACGAGACGATCGAGGCCTGTAAGCGGGGAGACATGGCGGCTTATCAAAGGATTTATGAACGCTACGAGCAGCCGCTGCTGCGCACGGCCTGCCGCATGCTTCGCCGACAGGAGGACGCCGAGGACGCGGTCCAGGAGACCTTTCTCAAGCTGCACCGCGGCATCAACGGGTTCCGGAGGGGCGCGCGCTTCTCCACCTACCTTTTCCGTATCCTGCTGAACACTTGCTACGATGTCCTGCGGCTGAGGAGCAAGGCCGGGTTCGAAGACCTCGACGCCGATCTGTTGCCCCATTATTCATCCCATGAGGCCGAGCACTGCCTGATGGAGGCCGTGGAGGCCCTGCCGCGCCAGATGAAGGCTTGTTTCTTGCTGTTCGCCGTCGAGGAGTTCACCCAGGACGAGGTCGCCCGGATCCTGGATATCAGCGTTGGCAGCGTTAAGGTCAACGTCCACCGGGCCCGACAAAAACTGCGGGCCTGGCTGGCCGTATCCCTCGAGGGAGGAAAAGCATGAGCTGCGAAAAATTCGACAAATATGAGATGGGAGAGCTGAGCGCGCAAGAATTCGAGCGCCATGTGAGCGAGTGCACCTCCTGCCGGGAACAGTCAGGGCTGGAGACGAGGCTCACGGCCGAAACAGAGGCTCTGCGAGCTCCCGTCCGTGCGCCGTATCTCTGGGAGCGGATCGAGGCCGGCCTCCGGGAAGAAATGAATGGGAACACGGGGCGGTCTGATAAAAAGTCGGCGCTCCGCCGCTTCCATAAAAAATGGCTTATTCTCGTTCCGGCCGCGGCCCTGTTTCTGGCGGCGGTGGGACTTGCGGCCATTTTCGCCTTGAAACAGAAAATCCCGGCATCCGGTCTCCTGGCGGATAAGGCCTTGGAGAATATCGAGTTGAAAGAGCGCGAGTACATCCGGGCCATTCAGGACCTCGAGAAGGCGGCCCGGCCGAAAATGGCCGGGATGGACCTGGAGATGATGTCCCTCTACCGGGACCGCCTGGGGACGATCGATGCCCAGATCGAGAGGTGCCGGGAAGCCCTGGCCGCCAACCCGGCCAACGCCCACATCCGGCGTTACATGCTGGCCGCCCTCCAGGATAAACAGGAGACGCTGATCCGAGTGCTGGGGAATCAGGATTGATAATGAAAGCCGATAACCACAAATATGCGCATTTTGAAAATCTTGTCAGAGACATATTCAGGAGGAATCCATGAATCAAAGAAAAATCTTCAACGTTGCCGCGAAGCCGATAACGGCCATTATCTGCGGCGTGTTCCTGTTTGGAATGCTGAGCGGGGCGGCGTCAGGCAATTTCTTCGACAGGAAAATCACGCAGTCGAAGTCGTTCAAGGAGACGGCTCTCTCCGCGCCGGGAAAAACCCTTCGCATCGATAAGACCAACGCGGACCTGACCATCACCGCCTCGGACCAGAACGACATCGTCGTCGAGGCGAAAGTGGATGTCGCGGACACGAAGAAAGATCTGCTGGACGCGTTCCTGGCCGAGACAAAGCTGGTCCTTGAGCCCGTGGCCGACGGCTTCCTGGTCAGGCTGGAGTCGCCCATGGATGAAAAGCACAGGGACGGATTTGACAATAAAAATTTCCGGGTCGGTAACTCGCTGGTGATCAAGAATTTCTCTTTCTCAGCCCAAATCAGTATCCGCGTCCCGGCGAGCCAGTCCCTGATAGTCGACAACCAGTTCGGCGACATCTCCATCAAGGGCGTAACGGGAAATCACGAGGTCGACAATGAATCGGGCACGGTGAAAATCTCCGCATGCGGGGGCGAACTCGAGCTCCGCAACAGCTTCGACCTAGTGGAGGTGGCTGATTTCAAGGGGCCTGTCAACATCGAGAACGAGAGCGGCGAAGTCGTCCTGACGAACATCGCCGGTAAGACCGAGGCCAGGAACAGTTTCAAACCCGTCAAGTTCACCAAGATCGGGGGGCCCCTCATCATCAGGTCTGAAAGCGCCTCCGTCGTTGGCAGCGACGTAGCCGGGGATTGCCTGATCAAGACCTCGTTCCAGACGATCGATGTCCGGGCCGTCCAGGGCCGGCTCGAGGTCCAGGGCGAAGGTTCCGAGGTCAAAATCGACGGGGTGAAAAAAGAGGCCCTCATCGAAAGCAGTTTTAAACCCGTCCGGGCGACGAACATCGACGGGGGCCTGACCGTGCGCAGCGAGTCCTGCAGCGTGACGGCGGAAGATATCGGACTGGACGCGTCGCTCAAGAGTTCTTTCCAGACGATCTCCGCGGCCCGCGTCCGCGGCTCCGTGACCGTGGACGGCGAGTCTTCCTCGGTCACGCTCAGCAACATCGACGGCGACGCCACGGTGGCGTCATCCTTTAAGGACGTGACCGTGAACAATGTCGGCGGGAAGCTGGACATCAGGTCCGAATCGGCCAAGGTGACGGCTGCTGATATCAAGAAAGGCGCGTCCATCGCCTCGTCTTTCCACTCTATCGAAGCCCGGCGCGTGGGCGGGGATTTCAAGGCCGGGGGCGAGTCCTCGAGCGTCCTGGCCGAAGACATCGCCGGCAACGTGGACGTCAACAATTCCTTCAAAAGTGTCATCCTGAGGCAGACTTCCGGCTCGATCATCGTCAGGGGCGAGTCGAGCTCGGTGGAAGTGTCGCAGATCAAGAACCTTCCCAAGGGGAGCATCATCGATATCAGGACCTCCTTCAAACCCATCCTGATTTCGTTTCCCGCGGCCGCGGAGCTGAGAGTGACGGCCCGGACCGAGTTCGGTAAGATCAGGTCGGATTTCCCCGTTTATCTCGAAGACAGCGGCGAGAGAAAGCAGGTTCGGTTCGAGACAGGCAAGGGAGGCATAGAAGTCACCCTGGAGACCTCATCCGACATCACCATTAAAAAGGATTAAACATCTTTAGCAGTATTCGGATTTGCCGAATTTACGTTTGTTGGAATGAACCGGCAACGCCGTAGCCGGAGCGATCAAGGCCGGGATCCGAAAGGATTCCGGCCTTGCGCTTTTGTTGGAATTCTTTTCCCGAAATATTCCGGCAATACTTGATTGATTTTCCAGGAGTTACCCCATTTTGTTATTTATAATTTATGGAACTTTCTGAAGGACAACGAAATGCAGTAAAAATAAAATGTCAGTCTGAGACTGGCGCCCGGGTGGCGCGGCCGGGCCCATAACACCCGAAGCTCATGGTGGCGGGTGGGTGAGTCTTGAGCGAGGGTGTTATGGGCCCGACCGTGACAGGACCCGGGTTTCTGCTACAAATAAAAAATGGGGGTAACTCCTGTTGATTTTCAACTTGCATTTTCCCCCCCAATTTTGAACAATCAAGACAGAGGACAGTATTGGAGCCTGATTTTTCCGGACAGAATATAAACGGGATTCGGAGCAGCCTGGGATGGGAGGCGTTCACATCATGAGCGTATTCAGGAAAAAGGGATTTTGGGCCGCGGCTATCTTGAGTCTGGTCCTCCTGCTCGCAGTTTTTATCTTTTTCAAGAACGATTATCCCGCCCAGTTTTCCATCGGCTCCGGGTACCAGGCCAAGATCCTCTGCTCGGCGGTGTTCGTTTCAGGCCGCGACCCCGGGCGTGTGATCCGGGAAGATATCGCCATCCATCCCCTCATGCGCTATATCAAGGCTAAAGTAGATCGTGGTAAAAAGGAAGTCCGGGCCTCCTTCCTGGGCCAATTCGGGGCCAGGGCCGTTTTTCTGGATAAACTGGGAGCCGTGCTCCTGCCGGGCGTTCGGGAAGAATCCGTCCGGTCCTGGCCGGTCCGGATCCCGGATCCCTTGCCCGCGAATCCGGAATCCGTGGCCTGGCCGACGGGGGATCTCATGAAAAAGGATGGTTTCCCGGCGGGCGTGGACCGTGAAAAAGTCGAAGCGGCGTTGGACAAGGCTTTCTCCGAGTCCGAGCCGGCCAGGCCCCGCCGCACACGGGCGGTCATTGTCGTCTATGACGCGAAAATCGTCGGGGAGCGCTACGCGCCGGATTTCAACCGCGACATGCCCCTCATCGGCTGGTCCATGTCGAAGACCGTGACCGCCGCCTTGGCGGGCATCCGCGTGGGCGAAGGAAAGCTCTCGCTCCAGGATCCGGCGCCCGTCCCGGAGTGGAAGAGGCCGGGCGACCGCCGGGCCTCCGTCACTCTGGACGAACTCCTGTGGATGTCGGGCGGGCTCGAGTTTGAAGAGGAATATGAGACCAAGCCTGTGTCCGACGTCAACCGGATGCTCTTCACTATGCCCGATATGGCCGCCTATGCCGCCAATCTTCCGCTCGAAACCGAGCCAGGAACGGATTGGCATTATTCAAGCGGCACGACCAACATCATCTCCCGCCTTATCCGGCAGTCGTTCGCCGACCACGGGGAATACCTGGCGTTTCCGCGCCAGGCCTTGTTCAACCGGATCGGCATGCGGAGCGCACTCATCGAGCCGGATGCGTCGGGGACGTTTTCCAGCGCTTCGTATGTTTATGCCTCGGCCCGGGATTGGGCGCGTTTCGGCCTCCTTCTATTGAATCGTGGTGAGTGGGAAGGCTATAGAGTGCTTCCTGGAGGCTGGGTGGAGTTCATGACCACGCCTGCGCCAACCTCACGTCGCGGCAATTACGGCGCTCAAATCTGGCTGAACAGGGGAGAGGCGGGGAAGCCCGAGACCCGGGAATATAAAACGCTTCCCCTGGACATGATCAAATTGCACGGATATCAGGAGCAGGTCACCGTGGTTATCCCCTCGCGAAAGCTTGTAGTGGTTCGGCTGGGCATGACGACCAAGGGCGACTTCCCCCTCGAAGCCTTCATCTCCGATATTTTGAAGGCCATTCCCGAATAAGGTATTTTTGGAGTTTTTCTTCCTGCCCTTTATATCCTTGCCAGAAAACCCCAGGCTTTTAAGCCTGGGGATGAATGGCACCCGGAGCGAAGCGGAGGCCAATCATCTTTTTGGCATGAAACTCCGGCCTTTAGGCCGGAGAGTTTTTATTTTTATCAGTGCGACCGGGGCTTTGGTCGGCCCGGCGTCCGCCCGCCGGTGATCACTTCTTTTTGATGGCTGAAGTCAACAGCGTACCGAGCACAAGCAGCGCGCCGGTTGTCAGAAACGATGAACTGTAGTTGCCGCTCTTGACGTGCAGCATTTGGGATACCCGGCTCATGACGAATCCTCCCACTCCCCAGGCTGTGAACAGCATACCGTAGTTCATGCCCAAGTTTTTCAATCCCCAGTTGTCCCGGGCCAACGATGGGAAGATGGACAGATTGGCTCCATAGTTAAAGCCCATGAACAGGGCCAGCAGAATGATGAGCGCGGCGTTGGGGTGAGCGCCGCCGACGAGCGGGATGGCCAGAAACATGAGGGCGGCCTGGAAGCTCAGCACGATCATTAACGTCTGCTTGCGGCCGATCTTATCGGATAGAGTCCCGGCGATAATCCGGCCTGAGGCGTTGCCGCTGGCCAGAATGGCTACGGCGAGAAACGCCGCCGACCCGAAGGACTTCTTGGCCATGCCGTTGATGTTGGAGATGACCATGAGGCCCGCGCCGGCGCCGATGAAGAAAATGAGCCAGAGGAGATAGAATTTCCCCGTCTTGATGATCTGGGACGGCCCGGCATCGTTTGAGGCGGCGATTTTCGGCTTGTTGACGCCCGCGGCGGAGGCCGGAGCTGCGGGCACGTATCCCGTCGGCGGGTTGACTAGTAAAAACGACAGCCCGCAGACCAGAATCAGGAAGGCAACCCCGAAGTACAGCATTGATTTATTGATGCCGTAGCTTTTCAATAGATATTCGGACAGGGGCGCGATATAAACCGATGCCAGCCCGAACCCGGAGACTACGATGCCGGCGATCATTCCCGTTTTCTGCGAGGGGAACCATTTCAAGGCGGGCGGAGTGGCGGCGGAGTAGCTGAATCCGATCCCGCTCCCAGTCAGTAGGCCGAAACCCAGCGACCAGACAGTGTAGCTTGTCGACTGGGAGATCCAGACGAGGCCCAGGCTGACGAGGATTCCGCCGACGAGGGCCGTGGTCCTTGGCCCGAACTTGTCCTGGACTTTGCCGGCCAGGATCATGGAAAGGGCAAAAGCCAGGCAGCAGATGGAATAGGGATCGTTCATTTTGGCGGGATTCCAGTTGAATCCGCTATGGCCCGCTTCGATCGATTTCTGGATGGCGGCCTTGAAGATGCTCCAGCTGTAGAGTATACCCAACGCCAGGTTGATTCCAGTCCCGGACAGCGTCACCATCCAGCCTTTATTCTTCCTCTCGGTCACAAGGTCTCCTTTTCTTCGTGGCCGTTCGATATCCCGGTCCGGATGGGCGTTGCGAGCTCTTCTCCGTCCGTCCAGTTCCGTCTTTATTACATGAAAACCAGACATAAATCAACTCATATTGACTTCGGCCGGGGCGCTGTGTTATACAAAATATACTTTTATTTGAATAAGCAAAAGATCAAAACCGTTCTGTGATCAAAAGGAGGTCAACTCGATGAAAAAACTCGTCATGGGTGTCTGTTTTGCAGCGCTGCTGATCGCGCTGCCGGTAAACATAATGAGCGTAGACAGGGGTTCCGTGGCCGGTGTAGTCAAGGCCGCCGATGGAGCTCCTCTTACCGACGCCAAGGTAAAAATCTCGGGCGCGCCCCTTCCCGCGGGCCGCGAATACACGACCGGCAAGGACGGCGCCTTCCGTTTCCTGAGCCTTCTGCCGGGGAAATATACCGTTGAAATCACGCATCCCCGGGCCATCGACCTGACCGTCGATGTGACTGTCGGTCTGGACAGGGAAACCCAAGTGGCGGCCGTCATGACCATGATCGGTAAGATCGAGGAGGAAGTGACGGTCCGGGCGGCGACACCGATCATCGACGTCAAGTCAACCGAGATATCGACGAACTGGGTCAAGCAGGACGTATCAAACCTCCCCCTCGGCCGGAGTTACTCCAATCTCCTCCAGCTTGCGCCCGGCGTTGCCGAGAACCGCGATTTCGCGCCCAACGCGGGCGGCAACAAGCAGGACAACGTTTATCTCTATGACGGCGCCAACATCACCAATCCGGGATTCGGTTACCTGGGCGCCAATTTTTCTGAGCTCGATATCCAGGAGGTCAACATCAAGCGCGGCGCCTTGAGCGCGGAATTCGGCCGCGCCGCCGGCATGGTGACCAATGCCATCACTAAGTCGGGCACCAACCAGCTATCCGGCACATTGCGGATGGTTTTTGAGCCGTCCGGTTTCACCTGGAAAAGCCGCGATCCCAATATCGTTACAAAGTACAACGTCACGACGCCGACCCTCGGACTGGGCGGCCCGATTATCAAGGACCGTCTGTGGTGGTATGCCTCGGCCAACTTGCCCTACTCCAAGACGACCGGTCGGATCAACCTCGTCGGAGCCGTTCCCGACGCCAAGAACACCTCCAACGAGTTTTTCGTCAAACTCAACGCCAATCCCCACGCCAACCACCAGATCATGATCAGCTTCCGGAACAACGATTATAAGCAGCGGAACGCGGGCATCGGCGTGAACGATCATCCTGCGACCGCAACCGACAACGACGGGCTCGACCGCATTTTTTATGGCTCTTGGACGTGGATCATTTCGCCGACCACTTACCTCGACGTCAAGTATGACCACGTGGATGAGAAGAGCAAGAGCTCACCGGTTACGAACCTTGGTTATAAACCGACCTTCAACCCGGCGAATTTGGACAAGATGGGCTATTTCCAGACTGCGGCGGGCTACATCATCGGGGGTGCCAAAGCTTCGGGACAGTATGTGGGCGGCGGACAGTATTACAACACCCAGAACTACTACCGTGATGAGATCAAGCTGGTCTTCAGCAAGTACCTTGATTTCCCGGGGCATTCCCACCTGATCAAGGCCGGATTCGGATTCGACGACGGCGGAGAATACCTGGACAGGATTTCCAACGGGTGGGGCGCCATTATTGTCACAAAATATGCCGGCAAGACGGCTTTCCGCGCCCGCTACTACGAGAAACAACCGCCGCAGGATTCCCGCGGCCGGACATATTCCATCTTCCTCCAGGATGCTGTAACCATCGGAAACCGCCTGACTATTAACGCGGGCGTCCTCGTCAACAGGGACGAATTCTCGACCCAGACGGCCGGCGACAGGAAGGTATTCCTGAAATTCAACTTCGACAAAGAAATCCAGCCGCGTTTAGGTGTCACATACATCGTGGACAGGAATGCCCAGGACAAGCTCTTCGCCAATTACGGCCGCTACTTCTGCATGGATAACAAGAGCCTTGCCAGAGCGGCTGCTCCACTCCGCATCTATCGCCGGGACGCCTACCTTGACTTGGCCGGAAATGTCCTGTCAGACGTCCCGCAAGCCTCGGAAACAGGCAAAGTCATCCTCAGTGACATTCGTCCCACCTATCAGGATGAGTTCGTGGTGGGTTATAGCCGGCCGATCACCCGCAAATGGGTGGTGGACCTCTGGGGGCAATACCGAACCGTTTCCGATGTCATCGAAGACTATCCGACCTTGAACCGCGAGACGAGTCCATCGAGCTACGTCTACGGCAACCTGGACGGCAAGACCTGGACTCTTCCCAGCGGCAAACAGATCACCGTGCCCAAGGCCGAGCGTATCTATAAGGCGTTCACTATTCAGGTTCAGCGGCCGTTCTCCGACCGCTGGTCCCTCAACCTGGCTTACACTTGGAGCCGTCTGAGCGGGAACTGGGACCTCGATTACGCCGCCGAGGCGCTTTTCTATGCGTCTTCCTATATCGAGGACGCTCCGGGGCTTTATCTCAGCGATCCGAACAGGACCGGACTCTTCGCCGGTGACCGGACCCATCTCATCAAGCTTTTCTTCACTTGGGAATTCTATCAAAGGACTTTCCTGGGAGTCTACTGGCGCATCCAGAGCGGCCGTCCTTGGGAACCGCGCAGCAGGGATTATTACGGGAATTATTACCGGTACCTGGAAAAGGCGGGGAGCCACCGATTCTCAACCTGGGGCAACCTGGACATCCAGGTAAGCCATGCTCTTCCTGTCTCCGGCCGCTTGAGCGTCCAGGTCGAAGCGCGCCTGATGAACGCGCTCGATACGCAGACGGTTATGATGAGAGACATCAGACAGGACCAGCCGACCTACCTGATCGCGAACTCCTACGCTTCGCCGCGCAAGTTCGTCTTGAGCTTTTTCCTGAATTTTTAAATCGCAAGTCCTCGAGCACACGCAGAAACAGCCGGTCCTGAAGCGGGCCGGCTGTTTTTTTATGCCGGGGGGAACCGCTCGTCGGGAAATCCAAGGGGGTATGCCCCCTTGGTCGCAGGGCGCGGGTCCATGCCCCGCCCGAGAAAGGGAGGAGTTTCCCCATTCTATTATTTAAAATTTATGGAACTCCCTGAAGGACAACGAAATGCGGTAAAAATAAAGTGTCGGTCTGAGACTGGCGCCCGTGACAGGACCCGGTTTTCTGCTACTAATAAAGGGTAACGCCTGTTCCCCCTCCAAGTTGACTCGCTCCCCATCCGGGTTTTTTACGCCGCTCGTTCATCGCCCTTCTCGGCGGCTGCGGAACTCGCACAGTTAAAAGAGGGGGCGGATCTCGGCGGGCAACCTGGGCCTTCTTCATGGTCGCCTAAACAATTATTTTTTCAGGTAATGCAGACTTTTAGGTTCCTTCTCCAGGTGGTAGATGATGATTCCCTGCAGGGACTTCCGGGCGCTTTCCAGAACCGCGGCGGCGAACGGCTGCTCGCCCTTTTCCGGCGGGGGGCTTTTCCGGGCCCATTTCAGGAAGAGGGCGACTTCGGGGGACACCGCGTCCTTTTTCTGGGACGCGCAGGCCGGACACAGGACCCCGTCCTTTTTCGGCGACAGCCAGCCCTCGCCCTCCATCTTTTTCCCGCACTTCCGGCAGCGGCTGAAATCGGGGAGAAGGCCGTTGATCCGGAGGAACCAGGCCTCGAAATAGCGCGTCAGAAGGTCGATGTCGCCGCCGTCCCGCAGCGCCCGGAGGGTGGAGAGGAGGAGCCGGAAGAGGACGTCCTCGCCCGCCCGCAACGGAAAGAATTCCTCGATAATTTCGGTGAAATAGCCGAGCGTGCAGGCCGCCCGGAAATCCTTTTGGATGTCGAAAAACGATTCGACCAGGTCGCAGTTGGAGATGGTGAAAAGGTCCTTCTGCTCCTTCTCGTAATAGAAGACGCGCACCAGCGACATCGGCTCGAGCGAGCTGCCGAAGCGGTTGCCGAATTTCCGCGCTCCCTTGGCGACCCCCTTGATGAGGCCCTTTTCCCGCGAGAACAGGACAATAATCTTGTCCTGGTCGCCCACGTTGTAGGACCTGAGGACGATTGCATCCGACTGATCGGTAGGCATCGCAGGACGCTTATTCAACGAGGGTGATGTTCAGGCTTTTGATCTTCCCCCGGAGCTCGGCATCGGCCACCCCCAGGTCTGCGGCCGTCTTGGGAACGTCCCACCTGTTTCGCATCAGGATGCGGTGGATGTACTTGCGCTCGAACCGGGCCGTGGCCTCCCGGAGCTGAGGGATTTCCATCAATTCTGAAATGTCCTCCAGTTCCCGGGTCTCGACGAGCAGGGAGAGGTGCGAGGCGTTGATCTCATCGTCCGGCACCATGATCACGAAGCGCTCGATGACGTTCATCAGCTCCGAGACGTTGCCCGGCCAGACATAGCTCAGGAAGACTCCCAAGGCCTCCTCGTTCATGGCCTTGGGCTTTTTCCCGTATTCCTCCGAGAACTGGGTGAGGAAGTTGTTAATGAGAAGGGGGATGTCCTCGACGCGCTCCCGCAACGGCGGAATGCTGAGGGGGATGACGTTGAGTTTGAAGAACAGGTCCTCTCGAAATTTTCCCCGGGCTACGAGCTCTTTGAGGTTTTTGCCGGTGGCGGCGATAATCCGGGTGCTGACCGAGACGGATTCCGACGAGCCCAGGGGCTCGAACCTCTGCTCCTCGATGACCCGGACCAGTTTGGCCTGGGTCTTGAGGTTCATATCGCCGATCTCGTCCAAGAAGAGCGTGCCCTGGTCGGCCAGGAGGAGCTTCCCCTTCTTGTCCTTGACGGCGTGGGGCTGGTTTTCCTTGAGGTAGCCGAAGAGCTCGCTCTCCATCAGGTCGTCGGGCACGGCTGAGCAATTGATCTCCAGGAACTTTTTGTCCTTGCGCTGACTCTGCTGGTGGATGAGGCGGGCGACGAACTCCTTGCCTGTGCCGTTCTCGCCGTAAATCAGGACGCGGCCGTTCGAGGGAGCGGACTTGTCGATTTCGCCCCGGAGTTTCTGGATGGCCCGGCTTTTCCCCACGAGATAGAACATGGTCTTCTGCTTCTCGCGGAGCAGAAGGTTCTCCTCCTCGAGTTTCCTCTGCTTCAGGGCGTTCTTGACCGTCAGGACGACCTTTTCCAGCGAGAGCGGTTTTTCCAGGAAATCGAAAGCGCCGAGCTTGGTGGAATTGACGGCGCTCTCGATGGTGCCGTGTCCCGATATCATCACCACTTGGGGACTATCCTCCATGGCCTTGACCTTCTTCAGGACATCGATGCCGTTCATCTCGGGCAGCCAAATGTCGAGGAGGATGAGGTCGAAAGACTGACCCTTGAGAAGCTCCAGCCCCTCCTCTCCGGTCTCCGCAGTGCGGACGGAGAAGCCCTCGTCTTCGAGAATGCCCTTGAGCGATGAGCGGATGCTCGTCTCATCGTCGATGATCAGAATTTTTTCGCTGTTCATGGTCCTCACGTTTCACAGGGGAAGCTGAATGGTGAATTTGGCCCCGGAAGGCTGGATGTTCTCCACGCTGATCGAGCCGTTGTGCTCGCGGATGATCTGGTCGACGATGGCCAGGCCCAGGCCCGTGCCCTTTTTCTTGGCCGAGAAGTAGGGGAGGAAGATCTTGGTCTTGTCGTCGACAGAAATGCCCGGCCCGGTGTCCGAGATCTCGATGTTGACTTTGCCCTGCCGGCCGTCGACGGCGGTCCGGATCTTGATCCGGCCCTTCTTGTTCATGACCTCGATGGCGTTGTCGATGATGTTGATGAAAACCCGCTTCATCTGCTCCGGGTCGATCTGCAGGACCGAGGGCACATCCGATGCCGTCTCCACCTCGATCTCGATGTTGGCGAAGATCCCCCGGAAGAGGGCTACGATCTGATCGATGAGCGGGTGGATGTCGGCCGGCTGCAGGTTGACCTTGGGCATGCGGGCGAAGTTGGAGAACTCGTCGACCAGCGACTTGATGGTCCGGGCCTCCTGGATGATGATCTTCGCCCCCTCCTCGACCACGGCCGGGGAGGCTGTGTCGCGCTTGTTCAGGTTCTTGATGATGCGCTCGGCCGAGAGCTGGATGGGCGTGAGCGGGTTCTTGATCTCGTGGGCGACGCGCTGGGCGACTTCCTTCCAGGCGGCGATCTTCTGGGCCTTGATGAGCTGGGTCAGATTGTCGAGCACGACGATCAGACCCGAGAACTCGTCGTCCGCCCGGCGGAGCGGGGACAGGGTCAGGGCGATGGTGACCGTCTGTCCGTCGGTGATCATGGCGATTTCCTTGTCGGACAGGCGGTACTTGTTCCTCATGCCCCAGTCGATGTTCTCCAGGATCTCGGCATAGCGGCCGTCGCTCAGGATTTGGCGATAGCCCTTCCCGACCGGATTCTTCTCGGCCAGGGCCAGCATCTCCCGGGCTGAGGGGTTGATGGTCGTGACCGTGCCGCCGGCGTCCAGGCTGATAACGCCGGTGGTGATGCTGTTGAGGATGGTCTCGATATATTGTTTACGGTTCTCGAGCTCGCCCGTTTTCTGGGCGATGTTCTCCTGGCTGTCCTTGAGGTTGAAGATCATCTGGTTGAAGGAATCGATGAGGATGCCCAGCTCGTCCGAAGCCGGATCCTCGACGCTCACGTCGAGGTTGCCCCGGGACACGTCCCGGGTGGCCTGGGCGAGCTTCTCGATGGGCACGGTGATCCCCCTGGCCAGGTGTAAGCCCAACCAGCTGGCGGCGAAGACGATGAGCAGAGTGGTGAACATCAGGAGGGTGACATAGAAGGTCCGGACCGGGTTCTTCTGGGTCATGAGCAGTCGGTAACGCTGGAGGTAGGAGCTGATGCCGTTGACCTTCTGGGCGTAGCTCTGGGGGATGAACTTGCCGGCGGCGACCAGGACATTGCCCGTTTCCGGGATGTTGAAGGAGACGCCGCGACGGATCATCTCGCCGTTCCCCATGGGCTCGCGAATGCGGAAGTCTTCGCCCAGAAGGGCCCGCTTAACGATATTGGGCTGGATGGAGCGGTATTCCTGGAGGGGAAGGTTGGGGTTAAGGTAGGTGAAGAGCTCCTCGTCGTCGAGATAGATGCCGATCTCGTCGAGCTTGTATTCGGTCAGCTTGGCGCGGACGAACTCGCGGAGCTGGAGGCGTTTTTCCAGGTTGACAAGCTTCTGGTTGGCGATGGCCCGGCTGAGCTCGGTGGCGTAGTGGTAGGTCAGGTCCTCGCTGTTGGTGTAAAGCCCGTCGGCCAGGACCTTGGTATCATCCAGGATCTTGTCGAAGGGCGCGGCGAACCAGCGGTCGATGTTGCGCCTGATAATGTCGCTGGCGAAAAAGAAAAGCAGGACGGTGGGGATTAACGACAAGGACATGAAGAAGAGGACGAGCTTGGTTTTGAAGTGCGAGCCGACGACCTTCTTCCTGCGCTCGAAATAGAGCCTGAGGAGGTTTCGGCCCAGGACGAAGAGCAGAATGAGGAAGAGGAGGAGGACGAGGACCTGCAGCATGTTGAGCAGGAAACTGGTGACGGACGTCGGCGAGAATTCCTGGGATTCCCGGATGTAAAACTCGATGGCGAAGAACAGGATGATGAGGACAATGATGATGGTCCCGATGATCCGGGACCCTTTTTTCTTGGAGTCGGCCATCGTTCAGGACCGCCCTGCCCGCGCGTTAATCCCCGGACCGGCGTTCTGGCCGGGGAGCTGGAATTCTCTGAGTTTGTCCGGGGTAATGAGGATGTCGTAGATGACCTCGCCGCGCAGGCCGAATGGCTTACCGCGCTTCCCGTTCAGCGTGAAGGAAACCCCACCCGCGTTCCCGATGTTGATCTTGATCTCTTTCAGGGCGCGGGTCGAATACTGTTGTCCGGCGGCGAACAGGCCGTTGAGCCTGACCTCTCCATCGACGAAGAGCTGGATCCAGGTTTCCTCGACGAAATCGAGCGTGATCTCCAGGCCTTGCTCTTGGGGCGGCTTCTGCGGTTGAGTTTCCGGCTCGGCTTTGGCTTGGGCAGGAACCTGGTCTTGCTGGATTAAGGGAGCGGTGACGATCTTGGCTGGAGCGGCCGCCGGTTTTCCTTTTTTAAACACAGAAAAAGCGATAAGGATAATACCCGCAAGGATGACGGCCGCAGCTGTATAGAGCCAGACGCGGCGGCGGCCGGACAAGACAGCGCCCGGCTCTCTCTCCTCAGGTTTTTCCCCGGCTTCCGGCTGCGGAGTTTCAAGAGCATCCCGGTAGCGGCTCACGATGTCTTCCTCGTTCAGCCCCACGGCCTTGGCGTAGGAACGCAGGATGGCCTTGAGGAAGAATTTGCCGGGGAAGATATCCAGGCGGTCCTCTTCGAGCGCGGTCAGGAATTTCAGCGTGATCCGGGTGGAACTCGAGATTTCCTTCAGGGAAATCCCCTTGGATTCCCGTTCTTTCTTGAGGTCCTGGCCGGGGGAGTTCATTTTGAAAATTTTAGGACAATAACCGAGTGGTGTCAACTTTTACCCGCCGGGGACGGTTTGAGAACCATCGCCATCAGCTTATATCTTGAGGAAACGGGAGAGGGAGCTCAGGCTCCCCAGAAAGCCGATCAAGGCGCCGCCCGCGACCAGCTGCAGGCATTGCGAGGTTGTCAGATAGCGGAAGGCGATGATCTGCTGGAGTGCGCCCAGCGATTTTCCCAGATAGAGGGGGAAGAGTTTGATCAGGAAAAAAATGAGGAGCAGGGAAAGCAGGTTTCCCAGGATTCCCAGGATGGTCCCCTCCATGAGAAACGGGACCCTGATGAAATTGTTGGTTGCGCCCACGAGGCGCAGGATCAGGATCTCATCCTTGCGGGCCAGGACGTTGAGCCGGATGACGTTGGAGATGATGAAAAAGGAGGCGGAGACCAGGATGCCGCCAAGGAAGAAGCCGATGGCCCGGACCATGCGGCTCAGGGACTGCATTTTGTCCACCCAGTCCCGGTTGAACTGGATGTCCTCCACTCCTTTTTCCCCGGCCATGCGGCGCAGGAATTCCTGGATCTGGCCGGACCGGGTGGCCTGGTCCCTGAGCGTCGCCTCAAAGGAGGGGGGAAAGGGGTTGGCTTTCAGGCTGGCCACGATATCCCTGAGCTCGGGAAAATTTTTTCGGAACCGCTCCAAAGCCTCCTCCGGGCTGATGTAGACCGCGCCCGTGATGAAAGGCGAGGCCTTGATTTTCTGTTCGAGCGCGTTTCGCTCGCCGTCCGGAAGGCCCCTGTCCAGGAAAAAAACCACGGCCAGGTTCCGGTTGAGCTCGGCGGCCGTGTGCTGGAGATTGTTGGAGAGGGATAGAAAAACGCCGACGATGAGAAAGGACAGGCAGATGATGGTGATGGAAAAGATGTTCCTCACCCTGTATTGCCAGAGGTTATTGGCCGTGTCGGTCAGAAAATATTTCAGGTTGTTGAAGATGGCTGCAGGTCCTTTCCGGTCAGTTTCCCTTTCTGAAGAAAGAGGATTTTATCGCCGAAATGGCGGATTAGCTCCCGGTCGTGGGTGGCGATGACGACCGTCGCCCCCTGCTTGTTGATCTCCTTGAAGACGCTGAGGATCTCGAATCCCAGCTCGGGGTCAAGGTTGCCGGTCGGCTCGTCAGCCAGGATGATCTCGGGGTTGTTGACCACGGCCCGGGCGATGGCCACCCGCTGTTGTTCGCCGTAGGAGAGGCGCGAGGGATATTCCCACATCTTGTGATGGATGTTGACCAGCCGCAGGGCGTTGAAGACGCGACGCCGGATCTCCTTGGTGGGCACGCCGAGGACCTGGAGGGCGACGGCGACGTTGTCAAAGACCTTCTTATGGAAAAGGAGGCGGAAATCCTGGAAGACGATGCCCATGGTCCGGCGGAGCTTGTAAATCCGGTGGTCCGGGATCTTCAGGACGTTGACGCCGTCAATGACGATCTGCCCCTGGGTAGGCAGGGTTTCACGAAAAATGATCTTGAGCAGGGTGGTTTTCCCGGAACCGCTGGGCCCGGTGACGAACCAGAAGTCGCCGTTCTTGATCTGGAGGGTGATGTCCTGAAGGGCCCACTGAGCTTTTTGGTACTGCTTCCAGATATGAAAGAGTTCAATCATGTCCGAGGCCGGCGCGATTATAACACAGCGGGCGGCTCTGGTCCAAGATGGAGCGCGGGGGAGTCCTGAAAAGGACGTTCTCCATTACAAAAAATCGGGCGGGGATTGCTTATTTGGCGAAGAGGATCATGAACCAGCCGAAAAGGAGGGCGCCGGCAGTCATAATCAGGAACAGGGAAACGCCGTATCGGATCCGGCTCTTCCTGTCTTCCCGCCGGATGAGCGCCAGAACGATGGAGACGAAGAGCGCGTAGAGGATCATGGAGAACAGGTGGCTTCTGAAGATCATCGTTTCTTCCCCGCTCCGATGTCGTAGGCGTCAAGGGCGACGAGGTAGTTAAGCAGGCCTGCGCCGGCGATGTAGGCCGTCCCGAATTCGAAGGTGACGCGCTGCAGCTCGCCGCCGCCGAAGGCCGCCAGACGGGAGAGGATGAAGAGCAGTGCGTTTCCGATGTCGGCGAAGAAGGCGAGAATGGTCAGGGGATTCTCGGTCTGGAAAGAATAGATCTTTCCGCCCATGGACAGCCCCAGCGCCGCCATGGCATAGATGCAGACCAAAAAGGCGGCGCCGCGCGCGTATTTTTTCTGGAGGATATGGCCCAGCCCCGGGACCAGGAGTCCCGCGATGAGGCCGGCCAATGCATTTTTCTTCATGGAGAAAAGATTTTAACGGAAAAAGGGGGACAAATCAAGATCCGTTCGAGTAAAATGGATGCATGCCCGAGCTCCCGGAAGTCGAAACCGTGGTCCGAGGCCTGGCGTCGAGGCTCGAAGGCCGGACCATCGCCTCGCACCTTTTGATTTGCGCCAAGACCGCGCGCGGGACGGATCCCGAACTGTGGCGAACACTCGCCGGCCGGAAAATCCTGCGGCTCGGCCGCCGCGGCAAGATGATCCTCATGGCGTGCGACGCCGGGCTGACCCTAGTTATCCACCTCAAGATGACCGGGCAGCTCATCCTCAGGCCGGCGCGCCGGGCCCGCGATAAACACACCCGTTTCGTTCTCCGCTTCGAGGACCGGACCGACGAACTCCGCTTCCGCGACGTCCGAAAATTCGGTTTCGTAAAATGCATCCGGACGGACGATCTCCCGGACCTCCGGGAAATCCGCGAGCTCGGCCCGGAGCCGCTGGATCTTCATTTTTCCGCTTTTACCCGGATCTTCGAAAACCGGAAGGGAAGGCTGAAGAGCCTGCTCCTCAACCAGAAGGCCGTGGCCGGCATCGGGAACATTTACGCGGACGAGATGCTCCATCGGGCGCGACTCCACCCCCTGATTCCGGCCGGGTCGTTGGCAGAGGGGGAACTGAAGCTCCTATGGATATCGATGCGGCGGGTCCTCCGCGATGCGATCCGGCACAGGGGATCCTCTGTCCGGGATTTCCGGGACGCGGAGGGCGCGGCGGGAGAATTCCAAAACCGGCACTGCGTCTACGGACGAGAATCGCTTCCTTGCCTGAGCTGCGGCGAGGCGATCCGGCGGATTAAGGTTGGAGGCCGGTCGAGTTATTTCTGTCCCGCCTGCCAGGAAAGCTGCGCCCGAAAATTAAGCGGCAGATCCCGGGCCGTTTGAAAGAACCGGGTTTTATATTATAATTCCGGTCTCAAGGGGTGGAGGAGTGTCCGGCCCCTGATGTCTTTCATCTGACTTGAAGGAGGTACTTTTCATGGCCAGTGAAGGAAAGATCTATGTCTGTTCGGTCTGCAAACAAGAAATCCTCGTGACCAAGGCCGGCGCCGGAACACTGATTTGCTGCGATAAACCCATGGCCGAGAAGCAAGAAGCGGCTCCGAAGGAATCCGGGATGATTTTCTCCGGATTCCAGGATATCATCCGGTTCGCCGTCCAACGGGAAGAGGAAGCGGCGCAGAACTACGGCGAGATGATCGGACGGACCCGAAGCGAAAGCGGAAGAAAACTTCTCTTCGAGCTCCAGGAGGACGAGAAGAGGCATAAGGACATCCTGCTGGGACTCTCCCGGAAGCGGGTTGAGGCTTCGGAAGCCGGGGATGTCCAGGATTTGAAGATCAGCGATTATCTGGCGGAAACGCCCCTGCGGCCGGACATGAGCTTTCAGGACCTCCTCATCCATGCCGCCCAAAAAGAGAAACAGGCGGTCGATCTCTACACCGACCTGGCCCGGAAGGCGGCTGCGGAAGATCAGAAAAAACTCTTTCAATTTATGGCCAAACAGGAACTTTCCCATAAGCTCCGGCTCGAGCTGGAATACGAGCGGGAAGTGTTGGCGGAAGATTGAGGGAATGAGGGCGAGAGGAATATTGGAAAGAAGGAGGAAACATGGAAAAATGGGAATGCACGGCCTGCGGCTATATCTATGATCCGGAGAAAGGGGACCCGGACAACGGCATCCTCCCGGGCACGCCTTTCGAGGAACTGCCGGACAACTGGGTCTGTCCCCAGTGCGGCGTGAGTAAGGATTTCTTCCAGAAACTGTCCTGATCACCCCGCGTCCGGGGAGGAAAAGATGAAAGTCGTCATCGTCGGCAACGGCCTGGCCGGGACCATGGCCGCCAAAACCCTCAGGGAGCTGGATTCCGGCGTCGGTATCGAGATATTCGCTGAAGAGTCTCAACACTATTATCCCAGGCCGAACCTGATCGAGTTTCTGGCAGGAAACTTGTCCCGGGAAAGAGTCTTTGCCTTTCCGGAGAATTGGACCGTCCGGCAGAAGATCGGACTCCATCTCGGGACCCCGGTGCGCAAAATACTTCCCGAGTCCGGCGAGGTCGTTGTCGAAGGCGGGACGAGGGAGAGATACGACGCCCTTCTTTTGGCCGACGGTTCCACTTCCTTCGTTCCTCCCATCAAGGGCGCGGAGAAGAAAGGCGTCTTTACATTGAAGACGCTGGACGACGCCCTGACCATCCTGGATTTCCTTGCGGCCCATCACGGTGTCGCGGTCCTGGGCGGCGGTCTGCTCGGGCTGGAGGTGGCGCGGGCGCTGCGGACGCGCGGCGCGGCCGTCGAGGTCGTTGAGTTCTTCGACCGGCTCTTGCCCCGGCAGCTCGACCCCGAGGGCGCTTCACTTCTCCGCCGGCAGATCGAGCAAACCGGCATCAAACTCCGGCTGGGGATGATGACCGAGGAGATTACCGGCGGGGAGGAGGTCGGCGGGCTGCGGTTCAAAAACGGCGACCCGACGTCGTGCGATATGGTCATTATAGCCGCCGGCGTGCGTCCGAACACGGCCCTGGCCAAGGAGGTCGGTTTGGGAACCGACCGTGGTGTCCTGGTGGATGACCTGCTCCGGACAAGCCGCGCGGGGATTTTCGCCGCGGGCGATAACACTCAGCACCGGGGCCGGGTTTACGGAATTATTCCCGCGTCTTTCGAACAGGCCCGGGCGGCCGCATATAACATGCTGGGCCAGGAAAAGCCCTACGAAGGGACGACTCCCTTTAATACGCTGAAAGTGGCCGGGATCTACGTCACCTCGATCGGGATTGTGAACCCGGAGGCCGGAGCGACCGAGGAATTGAGAATAGCGCGCCCGGAAGCCGGGATTTACAAGAAAGTCGTCCTCCAGAACGGCCGGCTGGCCGGAGCGATCTGGATGGGCACGAAGAAAGGCGCGACGGAGATCAGTCGGGCCGTCGGCCGGAACGTCCCGGCCGAGGCGTGGAAACACGCGCTTCTCGAAGACGATTTTGATTTCGCGGTGCTCGGATGATGAAAAAAATCATTGCGGTTTGTAGTCTTGCGGTATTTCCCCTGGTCTTGAGCGCGGAGATCAAGCCGGCCGGCTACCTATCCCTGGATTATCTCAAGGGACAGAAGCAGAGCCCTTATTCCGGGGGAAGCATCCAGAACCTGGGCGCTGGACTCATGCTCTCGGGAAACCTCGAAGGCGGATTTGATTTCTGCCTGGAAACCCGTTTCCGCGGCGTCGACAAGGTCGATCTCGAACAGGCCTGGGCCGGATTTGTTTCCTCCCAGGTTTTCCATCTCAAGCTGGGGCTCTATCTTGTTCCCTTTGGGAAATACAACCAGGTCAACCGCCCCCATCAGACCGTCCTGGTTTCCGATCCGCTCCATGTCGGCGGGATTTTCCCGGTGAGCTGGCGTGACCTGGGCGCCGCCATCGACGGGAGAACGAAACTCTTCAACTATTCCGCCTACATCGGAAACGGCCTGCGGGAAGGAGAGGACCTCAAGGCGGGGCAGCAGTTCACCGACAACAACGCGAATAAAGCCGTGGGAGGACGGATCGGCGTGTCCCTCAGCCAGCAAATCGAGCTCGGCGCTTCCTATTATACCGGCAAGTATGACAACTCGGGCCGGAGGTCCCTGGCCCTCAAGGGCGCGGACCTCTCCTGGGCGACCTCCGATTTCTATTTCCTGGCCGAATACACCCGGGCCGACATCGACAACCCGGCGCCCTTCTCCCAAGGGAAAGCCGAAGGTCTATTCTTACTGCTGTCCATGGATTACGGCGGACTGAAGCCGGTCGTCAGCTACCAGAAGCTTCGCTACAAGGACGCGTTTCACGGCCTGGGATTCAGCGATCCGCTTCAAGTCGGGTCGGGAATTTTCCAGGACGGCACCCGCTGGACGATCGGGGGCGTCTATTTCCTCTCGACGGGCTTCCTCATCAAAGTCGAATACGACATCAACCGTGAAGCGAACCTGGAGCTTAAGGACAACGTCTTCCGGGCCCAGGTGGCCGTTCAATTTTGAGCTTGTCGGGGGGGCGGAGTTCTGATAAAATTTTATTTCAACGCGCGTCCACCCGGTCGAATCAGGGAAAGTCAAGTCCCAGAGAAAGGATTCTCATGGCCAATTTAGTCGTCCTGGGTCTCCAGTGGGGTGATGAAGGCAAGGGCAAAATCGTCGATCTTCTCACTCCGTCCTTCAGCATTGTGGCCCGCTATCAGGGCGGCCACAATGCCGGGCATACCGTCTACCTCAACGGCCGGAAAGTCGTTCTCCACCTTATCCCCTCGGGCATTCTCCATCCCGGCACCCTGTGCGTCATCGGCAACGGCGTCGTGCTGCATCCCCGGGCCTTCCTTGACGAAGTTGCAGAGCTTCGGGCCTCCGGAACAAAAATCGACGGCAACGTCGTCATCAGCCGGAACACTCACCTCATCATGCCCTACCACAGCGTCCTGGAGCGGAAGAGCGAAGAGATGAAGGGCGCTAAGAAAATCGGCACGACCTGCCGGGGCATCGGGCCCTCCTACCGGGATAAGGTCGCGCGCTGCGGCATCCGGGCCGGAGACCTTTTCGACCTCGGTGTCCTCCGGGAGAAGATCCGGGATAACATGGAGGAGTACAATGCCCTTCTGAAAATCCTGGGCGAGCCGCCGCTCGACGCCGATAAGATCTTCGAAGAATACGCCGGCTACGCCGGTTTGCTCAAAGAATACATCGCGGATGTCCCTCTCCTCCTGGACCGGAAGATTAAGGAGGGAGGGTCCGTCCTTTTCGAGGGGGCGCAGGGCGCGCTCCTGGATGTCGACCATGGCACCTATCCCTACGTCACATCATCGAATTCCACTGCGGGCGGTGCCTCGACGGGCCTCGGGATCGGACCCACCCGGATCAGCGCAGTGCTGGGCGTGACCAAAGCCTACACAACCCGAGTGGGCGGAGGTCCGTTCCCCACGGAGATCTTTGATGAGAAGGGCCAACGCCTCCTCGAGCGGGGGAACGAATATGGGGCTACGACCGGCCGGCCGCGGCGCTGCGGCTGGTTTGACGCACTGACGGTGGCCTATGCCTGCCGGATCAACGGCGCGGAGAGAATGGCTTTGACCAAGCCCGATGTCCTCGACGGGATGGAGGAGATCCCGGTCTGCGACGGCTACTTTTACAAGGGGGAGACGCTGCGCCATTTTCCGACCGAAAGCTGGGTCCTGGAAAAAACGACGCCCCATTATCGGACGGTCCGGGGATGGGGAGAAGTCCGCGGCGTCAGGGAGTGGGAGCGACTGCCCCAGACCTTCCGGGATTACGTCCGGTTGCTCGAGGACCTGGTGGAGGCCCGGGTGGCGGTCGTATCCACGGGAATGGAGCGTCGCGAGACTATCCTTCTTGACGGTGAGCTCGAAGGGCTTCTCGACCTCGACGCCGTCCGCACCGGAATGATGAGTTAGCCTGTATTATTCATTGATCGGATTCACTATGGAGGGAAGGCCGGAATGGACTCGCTCCCGAAGTCCCGATATGGTCGCTTCGTCCATCCCGGACTTCCCCCTTGAAGCATTTATTGATTCCGTCTTGACAACTTGAAATTTATGAATAAGGCAGGCTGGATCTTCCTTCCAAAATAGGACGGATCGGATGGCATCGCCGACGGCGTCCCAAAGAGGGGATGGTTCTCCGGGGCGGTCACGCTTCCTGGGATAAAGCGCTCTGAAGGCACGCCGAGAACCGTCCCCTGTTGGATGGACTCCTTTGTTTTCCCGGGTGTTTGCTCTTTACTTAATCGATAGGAATAATTATATTAAGAGGAGGAGGTTCTCATGATGACCGATGACAGAAACGGCCAACCCGCCGTAAAAATCGACCTGGAGGTGGGCCGGCTGACCCCCGCCCAGCTCAACGCCATGCTGCTCCATCTGCCCGTGGACATCACTTTCGTGGACGAGAACGATACCGTTCTCTACTATTCGCAGACCCCGGACCGAATTTTCACCCGCATTCCGGCCGTCATCGGCCGAAAGGTGCAGAATTGCCATCCGTCCCAGAGCGTGGACATCGTCGAGCGCATCCTGCTAACCTTCAAAGCGGGGGAGAAGGACTCCGCAGAGTTCTGGATTCCGTTGGGCCATAAGTTCATTCACATCCGCTACTTCGCCGTCCGGGACGACGAGGGAAAATATATGGGCTGCCTGGAAGTCAGCCAGGATGTGACCGCCATCCGGGAGCTTAAAGGGCAGCAAAGGCTGCTGGACTGGAAGTGATTGGGGAGAGGCGTTGAGTCAACGGGGACATGGACCGAGTGGTTGATGGAACAGGGACTTTTCCCGATGGTTTTGGATGATTCGGTGCGTGTTCCCTGAATCTGATCCATAAAAGGAGAAATTCGATGCCGGCCAAAAAAACAATCGCCAAAAAAGTGGAGCCTAAGTCCAAAGCGAAAAAGGGGGATTCTTACTCCTGCGGCGTCTGCGGCTATCGCCTCGTGGTGGATGATGCCTGCGGCTGCGCCGAAGAGCATGTCTTCCTCTGCTGCGACCAGCCCATGAAGAAGGCCGCGGCCGGGAAGTAAATTCGGGAGGCGGTCCGGATTCAATCTTTTCGTCGTCAAGGGGGAGGAGGGGTCCGGCTTTCCTTTCCCCGGGGCGCCGGGGGGGCGAACGGCGGAGCGTCGTTTTAAAATCTACTAATTCGATAGGATTAATTGACCTCCGGGCAAAAAGGGGCTAAAATATTTTTGCGAGCGAAGATTTCCTGCGTTCGGCGCGGCCGCGGACGGACCGACCCGGGTCGTTGAGAAAAGCATGGAAAAATTCGGGCAAGAGTTTTATATTAAAGGAAGACGCGGAGTCGGATCTGCGGAGAGCGGTTAAACGGACGAACGTCAACAAAGGAGTTTCGCATGCGGGAGAAAGTCGAAGAGGCCTTGAACAAAATCCGCCCGGCGTTGATGAGGGACGGCGGCAACGTCGAGCTCATCGGCGTGGAGGGTGATGTCGTCAAAGTCAAGCTGACCGGTGCCTGCGGCGGCTGTCCGATGTCCCAGATGACCCTGAAGATGGGCATCGAGCGGATCCTGAAAAGGGAGATTCCCGAGATCAAGGAAGTCATTGCCGTCTGAGGCGGCCGGATACGGCCTTTTGGACGACGGGAGGAGCGGACGATGAAGAGCGTCTATCTCGACCATATCGCGGCGACGCCCATCCATCCTTTGGTCCTGGAGGCCATGCTTCCTTATTTAAGGGAGCAGTACGCCAATCCCCAGAGTCTGCATTCGGCCGGCCAGGAGGCCATGGCGGCCCTGGAGGAAGCGCGGGAGAAAACGGCGGCCCTCGTCGGCGCGGACGGCGCCGAAATTTATTTCACTTCCTCCGGCTCCGAGTCCAATAATTTCGCCGTCAAGGGCCTGGCCCTTGCCCAGCGCGATAAAGGGAACCACCTCGTCATCTCGGCCGTCGAGCATCAGTCCGTCCTCCATTCAGCCAAAAGCCTGGAGAAACTGGGATTTGTCGCCACCGTGGTCCCCGTGGACAAATGGGGCCGGGTGGATCCCGAGGAGGTCCGGAAGGCGATCCGGAAAGAGACCGTCCTGGTCTCCGTCATGCTGGCCAACGGCGAGGTCGGGACCATCGAACCCGTGGCGGAGATCGCCGGGATTTGCCGCGGCCGAAAGGTCCTGATCCACACCGACGCGGTGGCCGCGGCCGGGAACATCCCGGTGAACGTGAAGGAATTGGGCGTCGACGCCCTGAGCCTGGCCGCCCACCAGTTCTGCGGGCCCAAGGGCGCGGCCGCTCTTTATTTGAAGAAAGCGACCAGGATTCTGCCCCTGATCGACGGCGGCATCCAGGAAGGAGGCCGCCGGGCCGGAACGGAAAACGTGGCCGCTATTGTCGGCCTGGGGAAGGCCGCCGAGTTGGCTGCCGCTGAAATGGTCCCGCGGATGAGCGCCATGACGGCCCTGCGTAACAAGCTCATGGCCGAGTTGCCCCGCCGGGTCAGCCGCGTCGTCCTCACCGGCCACTCCGAGGAACGCCTGCCCCACCTCGCCAGCTTCTGCGTGGAGTTCATCGAGGGCGAGGGTATGCTCCTGAGCCTGGACATGAAGGGGATCTCGGCTTCGAGCGGCTCGGCCTGCACGTCCAAGGCGCTCAAGGCTTCCCATGTGCTGCTGGCCATGGGGATGGACCACGCCCTGGCCCAGGGGTCGCTCGTCTTCAGCCTGATTGAGGGGACGACGGCCGGGGACATCGATTATCTGCTTGAGGTTTTTCCTCCGATCATCGACCGCCTGAGGAAAATGTCGCCGCTCTACACTAAATATCTCGAGGAGAAAGGCCAATGATATACAGCGACAAAGTCATGGAACATTTCACGAACCCGCGCAACGTGGGTGTGATCAAGGACGCGGACGGCGTCGGCCAGGTCGGAAACCCGGTCTGCGGCGATATGATGACCTTCACCATCAAGGTCGATGACGGCCGGCTCAAGGACATCAAGTTCCAGACCTTCGGCTGCGGCGCGGCCATCGCCGTGAGTAGCATGGTCAGCGAGATGGCCATAGGCAAAACTCTGGAAGAGGCCCTGGAGATCACCAACACCTCGGTGGCGGAGGAGCTGGGCGGCCTGCCCAAGAACAAGCTCCACTGCTCCAACCTGGGTGCGGACGCCCTGCACGCCGCCATCGAAGACTACAAGAAGCGGCAGGAATCCCTGAAAAGGGGGGAACCCGTCGCGGCTGTCCCCCATGAGCATAAAGAGGAACTCGAGGGATGCTATTGCCCTTACTGCGAAGGCTCGATCGAGGGGCTGGATGAGTTCTGCCACAAATGCGAGATCGAGCTGGAGGAATGCCCGGAGTGCGGGAAGTACACCAAGAAAGGTGATGAGAGTTGCGTCAACTGCGGGGCTTCTCTTCACAAGGCCTGAGGCTGCGCTTGGGCGCCGCTCTCGGGGGAGGACCGGATGGGGATAAATAAGGCCGACGCCACGCTTGATTGTTTCGGCGTGCTCTGCCCGATGCCCATCATCCAGACGGCCAAGAAAATGAAGGAGCTGCGGCCCGGCCAGGTGCTCGAGGTCATCGCCACCGACCGGGGGATCCGGGATGACATGCCGGCCTGGTGCCGGACGACCGGCCACGAGTTCCTGGGGATGGAAGAGGATGGCGAGCTCATCAGGGTCTATGTCAAGAAAATCAGAGACTGATCCGAGAGAAGGCGGGAGGCCGTGGCCAAGAACGACGTCATTGAACGCATCGGGCGCCTGAGAAAGGAACGGAACGCCGTCATCCTGGCGCATAACTACCAGATCGGCGAGGTCCAAGACATCGCTGATTTCACCGGCGATTCCCTGGAGCTGAGCCGGAAGGCGGCCGTCGCCGAGGCGGAGGTGATCGTTTTTTGCGGAGTCCACTTCATGGCCGAAACGGCGGCCATCCTCTCGCCCCTAAAGACCGTTCTCCTGCCCGACCTCGAAGCGGGATGCCCTATGGCCGATATGATCACGGCCGAGGATCTCAGGACATGGAAGGCCAAATATCCGGGACGGCCGGTGGTCTGCTATGTCAATACCACCGCCGAGGTCAAGGCCGAGTCGGACATCTGCTGCACATCGTCGAACGCCCTGAAGGTCGTCGAGTCTCTCCAGGGAGATGAAATCCTTTTCGTCCCCGACAAGAACCTGGCCGCCTACATCGGCCGTCACACGCCGAAAAAGATTATCGCCTGGGACGGCTATTGCTATATCCATAACCAGATCTATGCCTCCCACATCATGGAGAAGCGCCGGCTTCATCCGCGGGCCGAAGTCTGGGTCCATCCCGAATGCCGGCCCGAGGTCATCGACCTGGCGGACAAGGTGCTCTCGACCGGGAAGATGGTCGTGGAAGCCCGGCAGACCACCCAAAAGGAAGTCATCATCGGGACTGAGGCCGGCATCATCTACCGGCTGAAGAAAGAAAACCCGGGGGTTGCTTTTTATCCGGCCAAGGACATGGCCTTCTGCTCGAATATGAAGAAAATCAACCTTCTTAAAGTCCTCAAGGCTTTGGAAGGAACGGTTTATAAAATTGAAGTTCCCCCCGGCGTCAGCGAGAAGGCACGGGGAGCCATCGAACGGATGATCAAGATCTGAAGAGGAGGTCCGGTCCATGAGGAAAATGACGGAAGCCCATCTCAAAGAAGCGTTTGCCGGTGAAAGCCAGGCCCATATAAAGTACATGGCCTTCGCCGATGCAGCGGAAAAAGAGAACTTTTCCAATATCGGCCGGCTTTTCAAGGCCACAAGCTTCGCCGAGCGGGTCCACGCCACCAACCAATTGCGCACCCTGTCCGGGATCTCGAAGACGGCCGACAATCTCCAGGCCGCGGTGGACGGAGAAACATACGAGGTCGAGGAAATGTATCCCGCCTTCAAGGTGGTCGCCGAGAAGCAGGAAGAGAAGACGGCGGTCATGATGTTTAATTACGCCCTGGAGGCGGAAAAAGTCCATGCCGGGCTCTACAAGAAAGCCAAGAAGGCTGTGGAAGGCGGCAAGGACCTGGAGTACTTCCCGGTCCAGGTGTGTACGGTTTGCGGGTTTACGGTCGAGGGTCAGGCTCCGGACAAGTGCCCCATCTGCGGCGCGCCGCAAGAGAAATTCAAGAAGTTCTGATCTCCTTGCAGGCATGGGATAGAATGCGGACGTCCGGGGCTTTCGCCCGCCCAGCGGGGACTGAATAGCCGGCCGCCCGCTTTCCGGATTGGAGGATGAGATGGAATTGAAAAAAGATTTGCTCCCGCATGAAGCTTTAGCGGTCGGCATCCGGTCCGAGATCGAGGCGGCTTCGTTTTATGCCAGGCTCCTGGCCAAGGTCAAGAATGTCATCCTGCAGAAAAAATTGGAATTCCTCGTCTTCGAGGAAAAAAAACATCGCAGGATCCTGGAGAGGCTCTTCCGTTCGAGGTACGGAGACAAGGAGCTGGTCATCCCCGATCGCTCGTCCATCGAGGTCCCGGTCCTTGAGGTCAAGACCGGTCTGACCGTGCTCGACATGTTCAAGGCGGCGCTCCAGGCGGAGAAGTCGGCCGAGGAATTATACAAGAAGGCCCAAGGCCGGGCCGACGATGAGGGTAGCCGAAAGATGCTGGGCTACCTGAGCCGCGTCGAACGCAGCCATTATTTCATGATCAAGTCCGAGATCGAGCTGCTCAGTCGGTTCCCCGATTATTATGACGTCGAGGACTTTCATCTCGGCGCGGACATGTTCCACGTCGGCCCCTGAGGGAGTATTCTAATAGAAACGCATTAAATAAAGGGAGGGATCGCGGATATGGAAAGCGCGAAGAAACGCATCGGGGACATTCTCAGGATCCTGCACAGAGAATATCCGCAGAGCCGGACGGCGCTTCGGTTCGAGACGCCGCTCCAGATCCTGGTCGCGACCATCCTCTCCGCCCAGTGCACGGACGAGCGGGTCAACCAGATCACGCCCTCCCTCTTTAAAAAATATCGCACGGCCGGGGATTTCGCCGGGGCAGACCGTGAGACCCTTGAGAAAGAAATCCGGTCCACGGGGTTTTTCCGGAACAAGGCCAGAAGCATCATCGGCGCCTCGAAGATGATCGTCGAAGCGTTCGGCGGCAATGTGCCGGACTCCATGGAAAAACTCATCGCTCTCCCGGGCGTGGCCCGTAAGACAGCCAACATCGTCCTCTCCTCGGCCTTCGGAAAGGCCGAGGGAATCGCCGTCGACGTCCACGTCAAACGGCTTTCGGGCCGACTGGGGCTGAGCCGGGAACATGATCCAAACAAAATCGAACGAGACCTGATGGCGTTCGTGCCGAAAAAAGACTGGATCGATTTTAATTATATGATGGTCAACCACGGCCGGAAGACCTGCCAGGCCCGCAAGCCCCGTTGTCCCGATTGCCCCCTGCGCCGGCTCTGTCCCTCGGCCGGAGAATTTTTCCCAAATCTCAAATGACCCGAGAAGCGTTACTCTACCGGAGTCTGGAAAAAGGGAGAATCGCATGCTTCCTCTGCGGGCACCGTTGCGAAATCGCGCCTTCTCACTGGGGCGTGTGCGAAGTCCGGGAGAACCGAGACGGAAAGCTTTTGACCCACGCCTACGGCGAGATTGTGGCGGCGAACGTCGACCCCATCGAGAAAAAACCTCTTTACCATTTCCTCCCCGGATCTATGTCTTTCTCTATTGCCACGGCCGGCTGCAATTTCCGCTGCGGTTTCTGTCAGAACTGGCAAATCTCGCAACGACCGGCGCGGGGAAAGGATAAAATTTCCGGGCATGATCTTTCACCCGAAGACGTGGTCCGAAACGCCGTGCGCCGCGGCTGCCGGAGCATCTCCTATACCTACACCGAGCCCACCATCTTTTTTGAGTATGCCTACGATACAGCCCGGCTGGCCAGGGAGGCGGGGCTTCTCAATAACTTCGTCACCAACGGCTTCATGACCGGAGAAGCCCTGCGCCTCATCCGACCGTATCTCGATGCGGCCAACGTCGATCTCAAGGCGTTCCGGGACGAGACCTACAAAAAAGTCTGCAAAGCCCGGCTCCAGCCCGTCCTGGATTCCATCCGGTTGATGCGCGAGCTGGGCATCTGGGTTGAAGTCACGACGCTTGTCGTTCCCGGCCTGAACGACGGAGATGAGGAGCTCGCGGACATCGCACGTTTCATCGCCGGCGTGGATCCCGATATCCCCTGGCACATCAGCCGCTTTCATCCGGATTTTCAGTATAGCAGTACGCCGCCGACGCCCGTTCGGACCCTGCGCCGGGCTTGGGAGATCGGAAAAAACGGAGGCCTCCATTATCTTTATATCGGGAATCTCTGGGGAGAGTCCGAGGACACAGCCTGCCCGGACTGCGGAAAGGTCCTCATCCGGCGCGAGGGGTTCTCTATCCGGGAGAATCTTGTCCGGGATTCGAAATGCCCCTCCTGCGGGAAATTGATCGCCGGCGTCTTCTGATATGCCGTTTCCCCCTGATTTCCGCTTGAAGCCTATCGGTTTTCAAACCCCATCAGGCTGGAGACCTCCCGTGCATTTGAAGAAAAACGGGCTCGACCTCTCCGAGTTGAAGACAAGCGCCGCATCGTTGTCCCAGATGATCATGAGCGATGACGTCCTTTCATCCGGCCGCCGGCTTGGGCGTCCATCCTAAATTATAGGGCCTTGGATTTCAACCGTTTTGAGAAGCCCCTCTCCCGATCGCTTGATTATGGGATCGCAGCGAATTTTGACACGCATATCCGGATCGTTTATAAATATTCCATGATTCGGCGGGAATTCTGCAAATCGCTCCCGTGCGCCGCTCTGGGAACACTCCCCTGGTTCTCGCTGTGCGGCCAAGTTTTAAGTAAGGAGGCTCAGATGGCGGCGAAAAAGGTCAAAGCGGTCACGGCAAAAGTCATCAGCGTTAAGGGACCCTGCGGCCAGGGCCATAAGGTCGGAGATGTCGTCACCTTCACGGAATCGGGGGTCGAAGGGAAGATCTGCATCCACGCGCTTTACAGTATGCTCCCGGCGGTTTTTGCCATGTTATATGACGTGAAATTTCCCTGGCTGGCGGACCCGGAGAGAAAGACCCATCCATGTACGGATGCTGCTTATCCTGTGGTGTTTGAAATCGCCAAAGTCCGGGAAAGCTAGGCCGGACGGGATCGTTGACAATCGGCCGAGTCAATTGATTTTCGGGAGGTGATTCGGTATGCTGGAACCTTGAGCGTTCTTTAAGCGGGCCGATCATGACATCTTCCATGAATCCTTCCTTTGACATCCTTGTCGTGGATGACGAAGCCAATATCCGTAAAATCCTGTCTCTCCATCTGGAAACCGAAGGACATAAAGTGATCTCTGTAAATAACTTTCGGGATGCTTTGGCCGAGGCCGCCCGAAGGTCGTTTGAGGTCGCTTTTGTGGATTTGCGATTGGGGACGGACGACGGGCTCGACCTGATTCCGGCCATGCTCTCGCTCGAGCCTTGGCTGAAGATCATCGTCATTACCGCTTATGCTTCCATCGATACGGCTGTCGAGGCCATGCGGCGTGGGGCCGTCGACTACATCCCGAAACCGTTTACGCCGGCCCAGGTTAGTCTGGCGGTCAGAAAAGCGTTCGAGCTGAGAAAACTGGAGCAAAAGGTGGCCGACCTGCAGGAAGATATGGGACGCACGAATCCCGAAGCGGATTTCTCGAGCTCCAGCCTTGCGATGCAGCGAGCTCTGAATCTTGCCCGCCAGGCGGCATCTTCGGACGCTACAATCCTTCTCCGCGGGGAGAGCGGCACGGGAAAGACTGTTCTGGCCCGCGCCATTCACTCCTGGAGTCACCGGTCGGCCAAGCCCATTGGGATTATTTCATGCCCCTCTTTTTCCCTGGAGCTTTTGGAGAGTGAACTCTTCGGCCACGTTAAAGGCGCGTTCACCGGCGCCGTGCGGGACAATCCCGGCCGGATCGCGGTCTGCGAAGGCGGGACGCTCTTCCTGGACGAAATCGGCGATCTGCCCCTGTCACTTCAGCCGAAATTGCTGCGGTTCATCCAAGACAGGGAATATGAACGTATCGGAGATCACACGACCCGTCGGGCCGATGTGCGCATCATCACCGCCACCAATATGGACCTGGACAGAGCGGTCAGGGAGGGCCGGTTCCGCGAAGACCTTTTTTACAGGCTCAACGTGATCCAGATCGAGGTCCCGCCGCTGCGTGAACGGATTGACGATATCGTCCCGCTTGCAGAGCGGCTCCTGATCTTTCACGGCCGGAAAAACCATCGTTCCCTGCTCGGATTCACTCCCGAGGTCCTGGAGGCGTTCAAACACTATTATTGGCCCGGCAACCTTCGCGAGTTGAGCAATGTCGTTGAACGGGCAGTCATCCTCTGCCGGTCCGGTTTTATCGGGGTCGAACATCTTCCCATGAACCTGCATAAGGACAGCCCGGCTCCCAATATCGGAGATCCCGTTCCCCTTGACAGGATCGAGGAACAGCATATCCGCAGTGTCCTGGCGTCCGCGAAGTCCCTTCAGGAGGCCGCCGAGATTCTCGGCATTGATCAGGCCACGCTCTGGCGGCGCCGTAAAAAATACGGGATCTAAGCAAGATATCTGTCTAAAGCAAGCTCCCTCCCTCCTTGCAAATTTCTATGCTTTTCTCTGCCTTTCCTTGAGAAACGCAAGATCGGCGCTTTTTTCGCCAAACATAATTCTTTTATATTAAACAAGTTACTAACATCATAGTTTGGCATGGAGATTGCAAATGTATCGCCCGGAGGTCTGAAATGTTAAGTTTGCGTCAGAAATTATCCCTGGGCTTCGGCGCTCTTCTCATCATTATTGTTGTGATCAGTGTCCAGAGCATTCTCAATCTTTCCAGGCTGGGTATATCCATCGATGTGATCCTGCGCGAAAACTACCGGAGCGTTCTCGCCTCCCAGCAGATGAAGGAAGCTCTGGAGAGAATGGACAGCGGCGTGCTGTTTACGCTCCTTGGATATAAAAAACAAGGGGAAGATCTGGTCCGGACGAATCAGCAAGCCTTTGAGAAGGCGCTTCACGCCGAAATGAACAACATCACTCTGCCCGGCGAAGGCGAAAGAGCGCGCCGTCTGCAGGACCTCTTCGGTCGGTATACGGCTGACCTGGAGAGCGCTCTGGACGACCGCTCGTCTCTTGATCTTCGACGGGCTGCATATTTCATCCGGTTACAGCCCCTGTTTCAGCATATCAAGACGACGGCCGACGAAGTCCTTCAGATGAACCAAGAAAATATGAGCGAGGCGAACGAAAGGGCGCGCGCCATTGCCTCCGTCGCCCGGAGACGGATGTATATCCTTTCGCTGGTCGGGACGTTCTTCGCCGTGGGATTTGTGCTTTTTACGGGGAGATGGATTCTGCACCCGATCAACCGCCTGATCCGGTCTGCTGAGGAGATCCGGCGGGGAAATCTGGATTTGGTCGTTCAGAGCAATTCGCGGGACGAGATCGGCCGCCTGTCCGAAGCATTCAACTCTATGGCGGCGAGCCTTCGGGAATTCCGCCGCTCTGATCAGGCCAAGTGGGTCCGAATACAGCGGGCGACCCAGCAGGCGTTCGACAGCCTTCCCGAGGCGTTCGCCGTTGTCGACCTGGACGGGAAGGTGGAGGTGGCCACAGAAGCAGCCAGGAACTTCTTCGGGATGAAGACCTCGGCCCGGGTCCAGGACCTTCCCTTTGATTGGATGTCAGAGCTTTTCACCCGGGCCCTTATGAGCGGCCGTGGCATTCATCTCAAGAGTCCCGGGATGATCGTCCAGCATTTCGTGGAGGGAAAGGAGCGCTATTTCTGTCCGGAGGCCATCCCGATACTGGACAGCAACCGGCAGCCGACCGGAGTGGTTCTGATCATGCAAGACGTTACGCAACTCCGCCAGCAGGAAGAGATCAAAAGGGGACTGATTTCGACGGTGTCCCATCAACTGAAGACACCCCTGACTTCCATCCGTATGGCCATCCATCTGCTTCTCGGAGATAAGCTCGGGCCGCTCACTGAAAAACAGGCGGAGCTTCTCGTGGCGGCGCGGGAGGACAGCGACCGGCTCCACGATATCCTCAACAGCTTGATGGATATCAGCCGCATCGAATCGGGAAGGGCTCAAATGGATTTTCGGCCAGTCTCCCCCTATACCATGGTCCTGGAGGCGGTCGAGCCTTTTCGCCGGGCCGCTCAGGACCAGGGCGTCACGCTCATCATCGATCTCCCCGAGGACCTTCCCGAAGTCCGGGCCGACATGACCCGTATCGGGCATGTCATCGGCAACCTCTTTTCGAATGCGCTCAAGTTCACGCCTCCGGGAGGGACCATCACGCTTTCGGCCAAGTCCGGGGCGAATGAAGTCTCATTTTCCGTTTCCGATTCTGGAAAAGGGATCCCGGCTGAATACCTGCCCCGGATCTTTGAAAGGTTTTTCCGTGTCCCAGACCAGGGAGCCATGACGGGCGCCGGACTCGGCCTGGCGATCGTCAAAGAGATCGTCGAAGCCCACGGCGGCGAAGTGGCCGTGGACAGCCGGGAAGGGAAAGGCAGCACATTCACCTTCACCCTCAGAAAAGCCGGCCTCGAACCGGCGAAGGAGAACCATCCATGACAGACGTTCTCCTGGTCCTGGGGATCTTAGTTTTTTTCGGCCTTTGTCTTTTATTTGTCCGGGCATGCGAAAGGTTTTGAATCATGGTCATCCTGGGTATGTTGATTGGTTTGATTCTCATTTTTTATCTGCTCGTCACCATCGTCCGGCCGGAGAAATTCTGAGCGACGACATGCCATGAACGCATTCGGATGGCTCCAACTGGCCCTCTTCTTCACGGCCCTTTGGCTTCTCACCAAGCCCCTGGGTCTTTATCTGGTCCGCGTCCTGGACGCCAACGGAAAAACCTTCCTGGATCCCGTGCTTCGACCCCTGGAACGAACGTTGTATCGGTTCTTGGGCGTGAATCCGAACAAGGAGCAGGATTGGAAACAGTATGCCGTTTCACTTTTGACTTTCAGCCTGACGGGAGCCCTGTTCACGTATGCAGTTCTCCGGCTCCAGCATGTCCTGCCGCTCAATCCCCAGAAACTCGGTCCCGTGGATGGGCCTCTGGCCTTTAACACGGCTGCGAGCTTCGCCACTAACACCAATTGGCAGAATTATATCGGGGAAGCCGCACTGTCTTATTTCTCCCAGATGGTCGGATTGACCTTCCAGAACTTCGTTTCGGCTGCCGTGGGCATCGCCGCGGCGGCGGCCTTGGTGCGCGGCATCGCGCGCCACACGGCCAAAACCATCGGGAATTTCTGGGTCGACCTGACCCGGATCAATCTTTTTCTTCTATTACCGCTCTCGGCGGCCTTGGCGGTTATCCTCGTGTCCCAGGGCGTGATCCAGAACTTCCATCCCTATGAAAAAGCGAAGCTGGTCGAAGCCGCGGCCGACAGCCGGGGCGCGACGACGCAGACCATTATCCAGGGTCCGGCGGCTTCACAGGTTGCCATCAAAATGCTGGGGACGAACGGCGGCGGTTTCACCGGCGCTAACGCTGCCCATCCCTTTGAAAATCCGACTCCGTTTTCCAATTTTCTTCAGATGCTTTCCATCTTTTTGATTCCCAGCGGGTTGACCTACTATCTCGGCCGGACGGTCGGCAAACAGAGGCACGGTTGGGCTGTCTGGGTCGTGATGGCCGTTCTTTTCCTGGCCGCGGTCCTGGTCTGCTGGCGCGCCGAATCGGCCGGCAATCCGAGGTGGCGGGAGCTTAGCGTGGACATGGCGGACGGCAACATGGAAGGGAAAGAGATCCGCTTCGGGATTTTCAACTCCGCCCTGTTCGCCACCGTCACCACGGACGCTTCGTGCGGTGCCGTAAACGCGATGTTCGACTCCTTCACCCCGTTGGGCGGCTTGGTTCCCATGTTCAACATCCAGCTGGGAGAGGTCGTTTTCGGGGGCGTCGGCTCGGGACTTTATGGAATGCTCGTCTTTGTCGTGTTGGCCGTTTTCCTGACGGGATTGATGGTGGGTCGCACGCCCGAATATCTGGGCAAGAAAATCGAAGCCCGGGATGTCAAATTCTGTGTTTTTACTGTCATCATTACCAGTTTCGCCATCCTCGGATTCGCTGCTTTCGCGACCGCGGGCCATTGGGGGACCGCCGGACTGAAAAACTCCGGCCCCCACGGTTTCAGCGAACTCCTCTATGCATTTTCCTCCGGGGCGGGCAATAATGGAAGCGCCTTCGCCGGCCTTGACGGCAATACACCCTGGTATAACATGACCCTGGGTTTGGCCATGTTGTTCGGCCGCTTCCTGGCCCTGGTGCCCGTCCTGGCCCTGGCCGGTTCCATGGCCGGAAAGAAGAAAGCGCAGCCGACAGGAGGAAGCTTCCCGGTCTGGAACGTGACCTTTATCCTAGTGCTCCTGGGGACGGTTTTAATCGTCGGAGCCCTGACGTTTCTCCCGGCTTTGACCCTGGGTCCGATCATCGAACACTTCCTGATGACGGGATCATCCATATTGTATTGAGGTGCTGAAACCATGCCGACCAAGAAACAATCATGGCTGGACCGAAGGATCATGGCCCAGGCGCTGGTGGATGCTTTCAAGAAGTTCTCTCCGGCGAAACTTATGAGAAACCCAGTTATCTTTGTCACCGAAGTCGGAGCGCTGGTGACTACGGTCTCCCTTGTCTTTCGGTCCGGCAACGAACCGGCCGGCTTCGTCCTGCAGATTTCCCTTTGGCTCTGGTTCACGGTCCTCTTCGCCAATTTCGCCGAAGCCATGGCCGAAGGCCGGGGTAAGGCGCAGGCTAAGGCCCTGCGCCGGACCCGAACTCAAACCTTGGCCAACCGGCTAAAGGCCGACGGATCGAGCGAAATCGTCCCGGCAGAGCATCTGAGGAAGAACGACCTCGTTATCGTCTCGGCAGGAGAAATCATCCCCGCGGACGGTGAGATCATCGAGGGGGTGGCTACAGTGGACGAGTCTGCAATCACGGGAGAGTCAGCTCCCGTCATCCGCGAGTCCGGAGGCGATCGGAGCGCGGTCACCGGCGGGACTCGGGTCCTTTCCGACCGGATCAAGGTTCGCGTCACGGCCGATCCCGGCGAGAGTTTTCTCGACCGCATGATCAACCTTGTCGAAGGCGCGCGGCGCCAAAAGACTCCTAACGAGATATCGCTGACCATCCTTCTCTCGGCGCTAACGCTCATTTTTCTGTGGGTGGTCATGACTCTGAGGCCCTTCGGACTCTTTGCGGGCGCGCCCTTCTCCCTGACCTCGCTCACCGCCCTCCTGGTTTGCCTGATACCGACGACGATCGGCGGCCTGCTCAGTGCCATCGGCATCGCCGGCATCGACCGCATGGTCCAGAAAAACGTGCTGGCGATGAGCGGCCGCGCCGTCGAGGCCGCCGGAGACGTGGACGTCCTTCTGTTGGACAAGACCGGGACGATTACGCTGGGAGATCGGCAAGCCGTGGAATTCCTCCCGGCTCCGGGGGTAGGCGTCGACGAATTGGCGAGCGTCTCGCAACTGGCCTCGCTGGCGGACGAGACGCCAGAGGGCCGGAGTATCATGGTTCTGGCCAAACAGCACGGATTGAGGGGGCGCTCCATCTCCGAGATGCCTCACGCGAAATTTTTCGGCTTCTCGGCCCAGACCAGGATGAGCGGTGTGGACATCGACGGATGGAATATCCGGAAAGGCGCTCCTGACGCGATTCAGGCTTTTAGCGGGAGCATCATCCCCGCCGAGGTCAGGAACGCGGTTGAAGCGGTCGCGCTCGGCGGCGGGACGCCCCTCCTGGTCGCGGACCGGACGCGAATTCTGGGCGTGATCCATCTTAAAGACATCGTTAAAGGCGGGCTGAAGGACCGGTTCGAGAGGTTCCGGGCGATGGGCATCAAGACCGTGATGATCACCGGCGACAACCGGCTGACCGCGGCGGCGATCGCCCGGGAAGCGGGCGTGGACGATTTCATCGCCGAGGCCAAGCCGGAGGACAAGTTATCGCTCATCCGGAGAGAACAGGCCGCCGGCCACCTCGTGGCCATGACGGGCGATGGGACCAACGACGCTCCGGCGCTGGCCCAGGCCGACGTGGGCGTGGCTATGAACACGGGGACACAGGCCGCTAAAGAGGCGGGAAACATGGTGGACCTCGACTCCAATCCGACAAAGCTCATCGAGGTCGTGGAGATCGGTAAGCAGATGCTCATCACTCGGGGGGCGCTCACGACATTCAGCATTGCCAATGACGTGGCCAAATATTTCGCCATCATTCCGGCGATGCTGGCCGCGGCGTTTCCTTCCATCGCTCCCCTCAACATCATGCGCCTTGCGTCGCCCCTGAGCGCCGTCCTGAGCGCGGTCATTTTCAACGCACTGATCATTATCGTCCTCATCCCCCTCGCTCTGCGAGGAGTCCGCTTCCGGCCCCTGGGAGCAGCGGCGCTCCTCCGGCGCAATCTCTTGATCTATGGATTGGGCGGGCTCATCGCGCCGTTCCCGGGGATCAAACTGATTGACTTGGTTGTCAAGGTGTTTCATCTCGTATAGGATGAGAAAGGAAAGACGGGCATGAATAAAGTCTGGGCTGAACTCAAGGTCTCGGGAAAAGCCGTTTTGGCCCTGGCGGTTGTTTTGTGCGGACTCTATCCGGCGGTCGTCTGGCTGGCGGGCCAGGGATTATTCCCGGGGAAAGCCAACGGATCGCTGATCGTGAAGGAAGGGGCGATCATCGGGTCCTCGCTCATCGGGCAGAATTTCGCTGGCGCGCAGTATTTCCACCCCCGGCCTTCAGCGGCTGGAGCCGGTTATGATGGCGCTTCTTCCGGAGGCGCCAATCTCGGCCCGCTTTCCCGGAAGCAGGCGGACGAGATCCGACGACGCGTTACCGCCTACCGGGAGGAGAATAGGCTCGCTCCCGACGCCGCGGTGCCGGGGGATGCCGTAATGGCGTCGGCCAGCGGCCTGGACCCGCACATCAGCGTGAAGAATGCCCTGCTGCAGGCTCGCCGGGTGACGGAAATCCGGGGAATGGGCGAGGAAAGCATCCTTCGTCTCATCAGGCTCTCGACCGAGGGACGCGCTCTGGGAGTGTTGGGAGAGCCCAGGGTCAACGTTCTGAAACTGAACCTGGCCCTGGACAATCTCTGGAGATAATCGATGGCGGAAGAGAGGGCGAATTCTTTTCTCAGGCTGATCCGTAGCGCCCGGCGAGGACGCCTCAAGATCTATCTTGGCTACTGCGCGGGCGTGGGGAAGACCTATAAAATGCTCGAGGAAGCTCACCAGCTCAAGGGGGAGGGAATTGATGTGGTCGTAGGACTGGCGGAGACGCACGGCCGTCCGGAGACCGAGTATCTTTTGAAAGGGCTCGAAATCATCCCCAAGCGTCGCCAGGATTACCACGGCATCGCCGTGGAGGAGATGGACGTGAATGCGATCCAGGCGCGCAAATCCCAGGTCGTGCTGGTGGATGAACTGGCCCACACGAACGTTCCGGGCAGCGCGAATCCCAAACGCTTCCAGGATGTCCAGGATATTCTGGAAGCGGGGATTCACGTCATCAGCACCCTGAATATCCAGCATCTGGAAAGCCTCTATGACACAGTGGAAAAGGCGACCGGTGTGAAGGTGAGGGAGCGGCTTCCCGATTCGGCCCTGGCCGAGGCGGATCAGATTGTCAATGTGGACCTGGCCACCGAAGACCTTCGGAAGCGCCTGGAGGAAGGCAAAGTCTACACCCAGGAAAGAGTCGAGACGGCGCTCGACCATTTCTTCAAGTCTTCGAATCTGGAGAATCTCCGTGAGCTGACGCTCCGGGAACTCGCCTCCCAAATCGATTTGCGGCGCCGGGAATTCCCCCATGACGATGGAGAGGCAACTCCCGATCAGGTGATGGTCTGCCTGAGCTCCCGCGGTCCCAACAGCGATAGGCTCCTCCGTTACGGGTCCCGGCTGGCGGGAAAGCTCAACCGGAACTGGTATGCCGTCTATGTCCAAACTCCCTCTGAGGAGCCGACGGCCGTCGATGCCGGCGTCCTAAATGTTGTCTCGAGCATACTGACCCTGGCCAAACAGCTTGGCGCGATGGTGTTCACTTACAAAGGCGAGGATGTGGCCGACACGATCCTCCGTTTCGCGCGCGAATACCGAGTGGGCCATATCGTCCTCGGAAGGCCGAGGCCTCTCTCCCTCTGGCAGAAGCTGCGCCGGAAAAAGAACATCATCAACTGCCTTGTGGAGCAGGCGCACGGCGTTTCCATCACAGTCCTCGATACTCGTGAGGGCTTGCCTCACTCCGCGCCGGCGACCCTGGCAGCGCCCCTCCGCACCCCGCAGGAAATAAGGTTCCCCGAACCTATACGTGCGCCGTCTTTGGGCCGGATGTTAACCCGGGGACGCATTGTTATCTGGGATCGCCCCGTCAAACAGCAGGAAGTCATAAAGGCTTTGGTTGAAGCAGCCTGGAAGGAAACAGGGATCGGAAGCGTCGACTCATTGTACGGCGCCGTCATGGAACGGGAGAGCCGGGGCTCGACATTTTTCAACGAGGGCTGCGCCTTTCCTCATGTAAGGATCCAGGGAATCAACGGGTCCCTGGTGGCATTGGGACTGACCAAGCAGGGCGTCGCGGACGTCTCCACGGAAAAGCCGATCGAAATCGTGTTTTTAATCCTGTCTCCCCTGGAGCCGCCCGACGCCCAGGTTCAAGCGCTGGCTCTTACCAGCCGGGCGGTTCAGAGCCGGCACCTTCTCCAAAGCCTGCGTCGGGCCAGGACAGCGAGCGAGGTACTGGAGGAGATTTGGGATTGGGAGAAGGCTGCCGGGCCCTTTTTTTAATTCCAATTTCTTAACCTGCATGATTCATAAATCTTGATTTGGAGAGACAAACTCGTCGTTTCTTTCAAGCGGGAAGGCCGGAATGAACTCGTTCCCGAAGTCCCGCTATAGTCACTCTGTCCATTCCGGCCTTCCCCCCATATGGAGCCCGGTTTTTGAATAATGCAAGTTAAGAAAGCATCTCCCGGTCACCGTTTCCCGCGAATTCATGGTAAAATCATCCTGAACTGTCCCGGGATCGCTAAACCTTCTCATTCCGGGACTCTGGAAGGATGATGGATCAGCGGTTTGTTTATTTGGACCACCCGGCGGACGCCAAGTTCCGCGCCTTCGGCGATACGCTCGAAGAGGCCTTCGCCAATGCCGGCCTGGCTGTGGCCTCGTTGATGTGGGATGTGGATGCCATCGGGAAAACCGCCATCCGTGAGGTCGCGTCCGACGGCCGGGACCTCCAGCAGCTTCTGGTAAAATTTCTTGGCGAGATTCCTTATCTCCTCGAGACGAAACGGTTCCTCCTGGCGGCCGTAGAGCGTTTGCGGATCGAGGAACGGGACGGACTCTTTCATCTGAAGGCCGTATTCCGGGGGGATGACCGGCCTTCGGACGACGCTGTCTTCGGCGAGGTCAAAGCGATCACTTACAGCCAGATGAAAATCGAGAAAAGCCGCCACTGGACCGTTCAGGTCGTGGTTGATATGTAATCGAGCGAGGTGAGACATGGAACTCCGGAAGATCAATGAGTACACATGGGAGATTCCTAAACAAGGCGAGATGAAAGTCCCGGCCGTCATCTACGCCTCGTCACGGCTGCTCGACTCGATCCGCAAGGACCAGACCCTTGAGCAGGCCCGGAACGTGGCCTGCCTGAAGGGAATCCTGCAAACGGCTTACGTCATGCCCGACGGCCACCAGGGCTACGGATTCCCGATCGGCGGAGTCGCGGCCTTCGATTTGGACGAGGGCATCATCTCGCCGGGCGGAGTGGGCTATGACATCAATTGCGGCGTCCGGCTGCTGCGCACCGATTACAGCGACAAGGACATCGCGAACAAACGCAAGGAACTTCTCGCCGAGATCTTCAAGGAAGTCCCGGCCGGAGTGGGGAAGGGCGGCGTTACCAAGCTCAGCCGGAGCGTCCTGAACGAAATTTTGATCAAGGGCGCCGAGTGGGCTGTCCAGAACAGCTATGGAACGCCGGACGACCTGCGCATGACCGAGGAAAACGGCCGGATGAAAGACGCCGATGCGGCCTACATCTCGGGGAGAGCCCAGGAGCGTGGGATTCCCCAGCTGGGGACGCTCGGATCGGGAAACCATTTCCTGGAAATCCAGAGGGTGGACCGGATCCACGACAAGACCGTGGCGGCTGCGTTCGGCATCGAAACCGAAGGCCAGGTCTTGGTCATGATCCATTGCGGAAGCCGCGGTCTGGGGCACCAGGTCGCCACGGATTACATCGAGCTCATGGAAAACAAGCTCGGCACGGAAGGGCTTCCGGACCGAGAGCTGATCAATGCTCCCATCCGCTCCCCCCTGGGGGAGCAGTATTACAAAGCTATGTGCGCCGCGGTCAATTACGCCTTTGCCAACCGCCAGATGATCGCCCACTGGGTGCGCGGCGTCTTTGCCAGGGTGATGGGAAGCTCAAAAGGAATGCGGCAGGTTTACGACGTCTGCCACAACGTGGCGAAAATGGAAAATCATTTCGTCGGCGGCCGGGAGCGGATGGTCTGCATCCACCGTAAGGGAGCGACGCGGAGCTTCGGCCCCGGCCGGCCCGAGCTGTGCGATGCCTACCGGTCCCACGGGCAGCCGGTGATCATCCCCGGGAGCATGGGAACAGCTTCCTACATTCTGGCGGGCACCGCCGAAGCTGAAAACCTGAGCTTCAGCTCGACCGCGCACGGCGCGGGCCGCCTCATGTCCCGGCACGAGGCCATCCGCCGGTTCCGGGGTGAGCAGATTCGGGACGACCTCCAGCGCCTCGGCATCGAGCTCAAGTCAACCAGTTGGAAGGGTGTCGCCGAGGAGGCCTCCGCCGCCTACAAAGATGTGGACGAAGTCGTCCGAACTTCGCACGAAGTGGGATTGGGCCGTTTGGTAGCGCGTGTTGTTCCGTTGGGCGTGATGAAGGGCTAGCCTTCGACCGCGACCCGGATAATCACCTGGAACTCCTTGAAGGCGCCGTCGCGCACCGCACCGCGCTGTTCCACGACTTCGAAAAAGTGGACTTTTTCACCCTTGTCCATGAGCTTCTGGACGGCTTTTTTGGCCGCTTCCGAGAATCCCGCGTCTGAACTCTCGACGACCTCGATCATCCTGAACATGATGTGGTTTCCTTTCGGAGCACGTTCCCCTGAAGGCTCGAGAGGGAGCTTTTCCAGAGCACGTTGGGGAAGAGTCCGGAATTGTTTAGCTCTGGGGCTTTCTGGGGTGCCAGATCACGGATAGGAGCATGACCGCCCCTACCGCGATGAGGATATAGGGCCACCAGATGTGCCAGTCAAAGATGTGGGATCCGCCGACGATGAGCAGGACGGCGCCCCCGATAAGCCGGCCGGTGGCATGCTCCCGCGCCGAGGGAGAGAAGCTGCGGACAATTCCCTCGAGGATCAAGAGGCCGCCCAGCCCCGCCAGGAAATAGGCCCACCAGTCGCCCCAGGAAATTTTGTCCATCTCCGTCAGGAGAAAGAGGGTTCCCAGCAGGATAAGTGTCAGGCCGCCAAAAATCCTTGAATAGGGATTGTGCGGATGCTTCGGCTCATTCATGTTCGGTCCCTCCTATAATCTTTTTCATCAGAAAATCATTTTTCCTGCATTATTCATAAACATGGTTCCATATGGGGAGACAGCCGGAATGGAGTCGCTCCCGAAGTTCCCCTATGGTCTCTCCGTCCATCCCGGCCTTCCCCCTTGGAAGAAACGACGATTTTGTCTCTCCAAATCAAGATTTACGAGCAATGCATGTCATCAAATAGATTGTACGTAATCAATCCGCTCATGGTTTATTTATATCCGATTTTCCTTTCATTCATACACGAACTCCGGCCGAATTGCAAGAGAGACGATATCAGGAGTTACCCCCTTTTTTATTAGTAGCAGAAAACCTGGTCCTGTCACGGCCGGGCCCTTAACACCCTCGCTCAAGACCCACCCACCCGCCACCCGGGCGCCAGTCTCAGACTGACACTTTATTTTTACTGCGTTTCGTTGTCCTTCAGAGAGTTCCATAATTAAAAATGGTTCATCTCCCGATTAGTTGGCAAAAGCTTGAATGATCTTCAAGGAGAAGTAACGGAGGTCATGGAAGCCATAGGCCTTCCGTTTTATGACTTTGATC
>Ga0315288_10000172_pt1 | contig 74971 bp, 49 predicted proteins | sample YL17G11_20_MG_FD_203454 | JGI IMG/M metagenome (GOLD analysis project Ga0315288, IMG submission 203454) | Sediment microbial communities from Yellowstone Lake, YNP, Wyoming, USA - YL17G11_20 | ecosystem: Environmental > Aquatic > Freshwater > Lake > Sediment | place: USA: Wyoming | collected... | reverse complement strand
GCGCTCTGCGCTGGGCGTTGAGCATTCTGCGCCGGGCACTCAGGCTCTGGAACTTCGGAATGAAGCCGTGGCGCAAGGGCCTGCCGACGAAGCAACCGTACGCGACGCATCGCCACGAAAGCGGCAGAGTGCATATGGCGCGGTTTACCGGGAAGTAGCGCGTCTCGCGGAGGCAGTAGATAAAGTGGTCCTGGTTGATTGTTATCGTCGGCACGCGCTCAACGAGAGCCTCAAGGAAAGGCGTGTTGCGCGTTTTATGAAGAAGCGCAACATCCGGCCGCCATTTCGCGCAGATGTCGCTGATGAACTCGCGGTAAAAATCGAGATTGCCGTTGGGCGGAATCGGCGCCGTATCTTCGAAAACGGATTTGTAATTCTCCTCGCCGTTGCCGGTGGTTCGCTCGTATAGCAGCCAGTGCTTGTGGCCACGATCTTTGAGAACGCCAGCAACTTGAAAGACGTACTGCTCCAGCCCGCCGAGAAAGCCGAGTGACTCGCCGATGGTCAATGTTCTAAAGGATTGCGTCATGGAACCGTCATTTATCTCTTCGCGTCAGCCATTCCTCCGCGGCCTTGCGCATCAGGGCGTACATGTCCGTGATGCACTGCGGAAACGGCTTGGGCTTCGCATTGGTCATAAAGAGCGCGTCGGAGTCCTTGTCGTCCGGATGGTAGCCGTGCATTCCGAAGATCGGCTTGTCCCCCATGAAACTCGGGACGATGAGAACGCCCGGATCCATGAGGCACATCAGTTCGCCGAACTGCCTGTCTTCAAAAAACACGCCGAGCGTCTTAAGTTCATCGTCGCTCAAAATCCGCGCGTAGTCGATTTTCGCAAGCGCCTCCGTGACGCGTTTTCGCGCTTCGTCGTTCATGAACCAAAAGCGCCCGACGGTCGAATCGTACATGGCGACGTAGTCCTTGCCGAACTTGAGGCCCAGGGCTTCCACGTCGCGCATCATGTCGTAGGTCTTATGAATTTCCGCCATGCCGTGGTCGCTGAAGAGGAACATCTCAACCTCGTCGCAACTGTTCGCCGCCGTCTTGTAAACCTCGCGGAAACGCTCCTCATACCAGTCAATTTTCTTTTTCACCGCCTCGGAATTGCGGCTGCTGAAATGCAGGATCGAATCCAGACTCGCGGTGTAAAGGAACGCGAAAGGCACTTCGCCCTTCCGCGCGGCCTGAAGCACCTGCTCTATCCGCGCCTCCTCCGGAGCCTGCCAGTCCGTGAAGAGATGCGGCACGTTGTTTTCGACGAGGAAATCGACGATGCTTTTCCCCGCGTTGAGGCCGCCGGGCTTGAATATGTTGCGTTTTTCGCAGGTATCGAACAGGTGGTAGTATTTGAAAGGGATGTTGTAGAGTTGGAAATACCCTGAGAAATTAAGGTGTTTCGTGACCACCTTGCTCAATACGCGGCGCACGCGGGAGCGGTTTGCAATGAAGCCCGGCAGGGCGCTGAAAACCCGGAGCACCTTAAACGGCGACGTTTCGGGCGCGTAGTAGAAGAAGTTCCAGTGCTTGTGCTCGCAGGGCAGCCTGCCCGAAAGAATCGACGGGATGCACGCCGAGGAAAAGCCGAAAACCGTGCGCAATTTGGCCTTCGTCGGAAGGATGTCCGTCATGAAGTCGAGGCCCCGGGCCATGTCGTAGCCAAGGGCGTCTATGAAAACGAATATGGAAATCTTCTTTCCGGCCATATCGCGTTCCGAAATTCAGGATTTTGGGGCATGGCGGTCGAAGCCGGCGCAATGGTTCTTTCGCTCCAGTTCCACGGTGAGCCTCGCGGCGGCGAGCAAATCGTCAACCACGTAATCAGGCTCGGCCGACCATGAGCCTTCGTCGTAACTTGCGCCTTTGCCGCTCCGCACAAGGATCGTGGGCTGGCGGAGCATCTTGCCGACCTCGATGTCGCGCTCCATGTCGCCGATGGAGTACGCCTGCGAAAGATCGAAACCGAATTCTCGCGCCGCCTGCTCATACATGCCGGTAGCGGGTTTCCGACAGGAGCATGCCGAGATTTCAGGCGCATGGGGGCAGAAATAGACCTTCCCTATTTCCCCTCCCGCCGCAGCGACCTCGCGGCACATCCGGCCGTTGATTTCCTTCACTTTCTCCGCGGTCGAGATTTTGCGCTCCACGCACGACTGGTTGGTGACGACGAAACACTTGAACCCTTCGGCGCGCCACAGTCTGAAGGCGTCTAAAACAGTCGGGAGGAACTCGAATTCCCCCCATGTTTTAACGTAGTTCGGCAGTTCGCGGTTTATCGTGCCGTCTCTGTCCAGGAAAACGAACTTGCCCAAGAGACTCTCCAGAAAATACTGGATTATGGACTATAGACTAAAGATTATGGATAAAGGATTTTCCGCGGAGCGGTGCGCAGGCGTCTATAATCCATAATCCATTGTCCATTTATTTATTCAGTTTCTTGCGGTAGAACGCAACGGCGCGGCGGATGCCCTCCTCCACGCCGATCTTCGGCTCCCAGCCGAGGATCTTCTTCGCCTTCGCGGCGGCAAGCGCAATGCGGTCGATTTCCCCCTTGCGCTTCTCCGCGTATTTTGGCTCGACCTTCATGCCGAGCGCCTTGCGGACGGCGTCGAATATCTCGAAATCCGTCGTTTCGATTCCGCGCCCGATGTTGAACGCCTCGTTGTCGCCCTTCGTCATGGCAAGGATGTTGGCCTGAACGACATCGTCGATGTAAACGTAGTCGCGCGTTTTCGAGCCGTCGCCGAATATCGTGCAGTCCAGGCCGTTCAGAAGGTTCTCGCTGAAAATGCCCACCACGCCCGCCTCGCCGTGCGGGTCCTGGCGCGGGCCGTAAACGTTGGCATAGCGCAGCACCGTGTACGTCAGGCCGTCCAGCATGTGCGCCAGTTCCACGTAATGCTCCACCGTGTGCTTTGAAATCCCGTACGGGCAGAGAGGTTTCACGGGGTGGTTCTCATCAACGGGCAGATGCTTCGGCTCGCCGTAGATCGCCCCGCCGGAGGAGATATAGATGAGTTTCTTCACGCCGAACTTGACGCAGTTCTCGATGATGTTTATCGAGCCGATGATGTTGACGCCCGCGTCGAAGGCCGGCTCGCGCACGGAGCGGCGCACGTCAATCTGCGCGGCGTGGTGATTCACGATGTCCGGCTTCTCCTTCTCAAAAATCTGCGCCAGCGCCTTGTCGGTAATGTCCATCTGGTGAAATGCGGCCTTGGGGTTCACGTTGGCGCGGCTGCCGGTGGAAAGGTTGTCAACGATTGCGACTTTGTGGCCGTCGGCAATAAGTCGGTCGGCGACGTGTGAGGCTATGAATCCCGCTCCTCCCGTTACAAGTATCTTCAACCCTGCCTCCTGAAGAAGTAGGCTGTTCGACTATTCGACTGTCCGCCTTTGCGGATCCGCCCTTACGGCGGGTTAGACTGTTCGGCTGTTCGGCGTCATGATTCAGAATTCGGGATTTAAGATTCAGGATTCATCCTTCATCCTTTAAACGAAAACCTCCGCCGTAATGCCGTATCGACTTGGCGTTTAGACCCAGTCACTTATAATAAGTGGGCGTCTGCCGCCGGGACTCTTGAATGTTTTTCTGACTTACTTCCAACTGTCGCCGACGGATAATGGCCCCCGTGGATCTAGTTGCAGGTCAAAAATCGCCGCGCCAATTACGAACATGGCAGAGGTTCTTATTACACCCATATTATACCTCTTTTCCCCCTGTCAATCAAGTCTTTCAACAATCCACAGATTACACAGATTCCACAGATTTTTCTTCACCACCAAGCCTACCCCGATCCTCATGGGGAACACAAAGGCACCAAGAAAATTACCATATAAAATTGGCTTACTAAAGCGCAAAAAAATAGTCTCCTAAAAAGTCGCGAGGGCTTTCTAGGAGACATTGACGGCATGTACCGGTCTACTTTCTAGGGCCGTAAGGCGATTGATTCGTTGGTTTCAAGGAAATGTGTTCCTCACTGGCTCTTGTTGCAACAGCGTCAGGAGTACGCCCCAACTTGAGCCCAATAACGCGAGTCGGTGTATTGTGTTGCGCAAGATGCCGTAACTCCGCAACATCATTCCGTGTCCAGGATTTCCCTGAATTGCGTGTAGATTTAGACATAACGTTGGCCTTTGGAAAAAAGGTTTCTGATGTGAAACAGTTCTGCGTCTTTCCGCATCTCGTTGGGTGCCCCTATCGCTTCGGTGTAGAGCGATAATACGGATTTACATGTACTATCTTGGGGCCTGGTCGCCCGTCCGAAAGAGACCGGCGATGGCCACCCACATGGACTGTTTTTGGTCCTGATTTCGACATAGATTATCACCCCCTCTCGTGTGGTAATAGAGTCATGAATCCATGTAACAAGTATCTACAAAATTATGTTGCACAATGCGCCCTGACTAATTCCAATAATATGCCTGAGACCTCCTTGTCTGTATCAAATCTTTTCTTGATAACCGCACTCGAAACGTCGAATTTGTCGGCCAGTATCGTAGCCATGCGATCCCAAAAAGGTAAATCAGGTTTAATAAAGTGGTGGGGTGCCACCTTTCTTGTTATGAGATCTTGTGCTTCACGAAGAAGGTGACGTGTTGGTACGAGGACGAGGCCAGCGAAATTGTAAGCTTGCCATTCTGCCCATCCATTACTTGGCTCAGAAAGATATTTGCTTATACCAATCCAATCGTCAACATTGTTGACAAGCGCATTTTGGTAAACACTTTTATGCAGTATCAGATGTCCAATCTCGTGCGCTAGAGTAAATCTATATCGTCTGCGATGGTTGAATACTTCTCTATCGACTATGATTCTATCCAGCCTTCTACTAAGAAAAGCATCAACACCAAATCGCTCACGTAATCCGTCCCGCAGGTCAATACGTATGTTTAACCCCACCTCGACAATGTCTTCAATTGGAATTGGTATTTCGCCGGAATGATGTTCCGCAAGGAACTCGTTGGCCAAGTCAACAATTTGGCTATGTGCCAGATATGGTATTACACTCCCCTCTCTCTGTTGATGCATTACTTGTCCTCCTTTAAGAACTCACATAATTCACGGAACTTCTCATCATCAGGGCGTTTACCCCTGATAGTTCTAAAAAAAAGTGGTAACATATTTAATACCTCCGAATCATCCAAAATGTCTTTGGGAAGTTCACCCTTAGCGGCTGCTGCCAAGTCCATGAATTCAAACCATTCATTAGAGCCATCTTCGATGTCCAACGCTTTAGCCAAGTTTCGCATAGCATCTTCGTTGTCCGGTGGTCGTCTTATCCCATTTTCAATCTTACTGTGATTTCCCGGGTCAAATTTATGTAACTCGCAAAACTTCCTCAAAGTGAGACCCTTTGCTAACCTTTTCTCCCTGACGAAATCGGAAAACTTTGCTACGCTTCTCATAATACACCCCCCCTCTCGAGTTGTGTTTTGAACCAAAGCCTAATCTCTAAAAGTATTATACCATGTTGTCATAAAATGTCAACATAAAATTGTCATATTTTGACAACAATTTTCATGTCTAGCCTTAAGTAGTGAATTACGCTTTGGTTACGAAGTCGTTGTAGGCTGGCCGCAAAAGATTGCGGTCTTCTCATGTGTTCCCCCTTGGCGTTCTTGGCGGTCTTGGCGGTTAGAAAGTCAGGGAATCTTGCCGCCGGACAACAATCCGAATTTCACCACACCAAACAAAGCCGCATTCCAGCCTTGAATGGGGAAGCCTTTGTTCGCGCCGGTGTCGCCGTCGCCATCCGCGTCAATCCGTGTAAATCCGTGGCGAAAAAATCTGTGGAATCTGTGAAATCTGTGGTTTCTTTACGTTCGGAGTTCCGCGCCGAAGGATTCCTTGAGGCGGGCTATAATAAAGTCCTGCGCGGCGGCGACTTCCTCGCTGGTGAGCGTGCCGTCGTCGCTGCGGTATGTGATGCGGAAGGCGAAACTTTTCTTGCCCTCGGGCAACTGCTTGCCGGAATACACGTCGATGAGTTCCACGTTATCCAATATCTGTACGCCGGACCACGCGACGCTGTTTTCCACCTTGTCCCACGGGACGCTCGCGTCCAGCACGACGCACAGGTCGCGCTCGACGGCGGGAAACTTCGGCAGAGGCTTGTATTTCACCACGTCCGCCGCGGCCTTGACCAGCGCGGCGAAATCGATTTCCGCGTAGGCGGGTTTCCCGCGCAGGTCGAACTCCGCAAGCAGTTTCTCCGACACCACGCCCGCCTGCCCCAGCGTGATTCCGTCGCAGGACATCGCCGCGCCGTGCTCGAACAGCGCGCTGTCAGAAGGCGTGAAGGCGACGCGGTCCCACGTTTTCAGGGCGCTGAAGATGGATTCGAGGATGCCCTTGAGGTCAGGGAAATCGCCGTCGGTGAGCACGCCGATTACCTGCTTTTCCTCCGGCAGATCGTGTGGAGCACGCCCGCCCTCGGGCGTGTTAGAGCGACTCCCAATCGAATCACAGCCGGGGGCGGCTGTGCCACATGAAATTGATTTTCCGGGATGCGGCAGGAAGACCCTGCTTATCTCGAAAATCAAAATGGCCGGGACGCCGTGGTTTTCGTTGTGCCGCTTGACTTGCAGGAAGCACGGCAGGAGGCTCAAGCGCATGAAGCCGAGTTCCTTGTTCATCGGGTTGCGGATGGCGAGAGGCCCTTCCGCCTGCCAGACGCACGCGCGCCCGGCGGGGCTGTCGCCGACGAACGGGACGGTGATGACCTCGCTGCAGCCGTTGCCGACAAGGATTTCGCGCACGCGGTCCTCAACCTCGTGTTCTTTTTCGGGCTGGGTGATGGCAATGCTCATCGGCTTTTCAATATCGAACTTGTCGTAGCCGAAGTGCCGCGCGATTTCCTCGATAAGGTCGATTTCGCGTTCAACGTCGCGGCGGTATGAAGGCACTTCGACCCTGATTTTTCCCGCGGTGCGGCTGAGGATTTTGAAATTCAGCGACTTGAGGATTCGCACGGCCTTGTCCTTGGGCACGTCCACGCCGAGGATTACCGGCAGTCTTGCGAAACGCAAATATGTCTTCACGACCGGCGGCTTCGCGCCCTGCACGTCGATGACGCCGTCGAGGATCTCGCCGCCCGCGATTTCCGCAATCAGCGCGGCGGCGCGGCGGCTGGCCCAGTCAACGGCATCCCAATCCACGCCGCGCTCGAAACGGAACGAGGAATCGCTGGAGAGTTTGAGCGCCCGGGAGGTGCGGCGGATGCTGACCGGGTCAAAGTACGCGCTTTCGAGAAGGATGTTCTTCGTCGTGCCGCTGACTTCGGTGTCGTAGCCGCCCATGACTCCGGCCAGGGCCACGGCGCGCGCGGCGTCGGCGATGACGAGCATGTCGTCCTTCAACTCGTATTTTTTCTGGTCGATTGCGGTGATGGTCTCGCCGGGTTTTGCGCGGCGGACGACAATACGCTTTTCAATCAACCTATCGTAATCAAAAGCGTGGAGCGGCTGGCCGCATTCCATGAGGACGAAGTTGGTGATATCAACGACGTTGTTGACGGGGCGCAGGCCGATGGCCTCAAGGCGCGCCCGCAGCCGCGCGGGCGACGGGGCGATCTTCACGCCCCTGATGACGCGCGCGGTGTATCGGGGACAGAGTTGCAGGTCGCGGGTTTCGACGGATGTCGCTCCGGTAACTTTTTCTTTCGAGGTCTTGCAATCGACCTTAGGCGTTCTGAGCGGCTTGCCGCTGAACGCGCTGACTTCTCGGGCGATGCCGATAAGGCTGAGGCAGTCGGGGCGGTTGCTGGCGACCTCGACGTCAACGTAAGTGTCGCCGCCGACAGGCCGGGTTTCTTCGATGGGAAGGCCGATGTCGGAGAGCCGCGCCAGGAGCGGCTCACGCCGCATCCCGTGGTTCACGTATTCTTTCAGCCAGTTGAGCGTGATCTTCATTACGAGCCTCCGGCCCGTCCGCTAAAATTGTTTGAGAAACCTCAAGTCGTTTTCGGTGAACAGTCTAATGTCGTCAATCCCATATCGCATTATGGCCAGCCGGTCAATCCCGAAACCGAAGGCAAAGCCGGTATAAACTTCCGGGTCAATGCCGACGGCCTTGAAGACGTTTGGGTCAACCATGCCGGAGCCGCCCATCTCCAGCCAGCCGGACTGCTTGCAGAGCCTGCAGCCCGCGCCTTTGCAGACGAGGCAGGAGATGTCCGTCTCCGCGCTCGGCTCGGTGAACGGGAAATACGACGGACGCATGCGGACCTTCACATCCCGCCCGAACAGCCCGCGCAGGAAAAGGGTGGTGATGTTCTTCAGGTCAACGAACGTCAGTCCCTTATCCACCATGAGGAGTTCGACCTGGTGGAACATGAACATGTGCGTGGCGTCAACGGTGTCGGGGCGATAGACGCGGCCCGGCGCAATAATGCGAATGGGCGGCTTCCGCTTTTCCATCACGCGGACCTGCACGCTGGAGGTTTGCGAGCGGATGATGAGATCATCGGTGATGTAGAAGTTGTCCGTTTCGCCGCGCGCGGGATGATTGGGCGGGATGTTGAGCGCATCGAAGTTGTGCCACTCATCCTCTATTTCCGGCCCGTCCACCCACTCGAAGCCGAGTTGGTGGAAGATGCGCTTGATGTCGCGGGTGACCAGTGTAAGCGGATGGTACGTGCCACAGGGGCGTTTGCGGCCGGGCAGCGTTACGTCCAATGTTTCCTGCGCGGCCACGGTGGCGGCGGAAAGCGCGACGCTGCGCTCCTCGACTAGCGCGGAGATTTCCTGCTTGACCTTGTTAGCAAGTTGTCCGGCAGCGGGCCGCTTCTCAAGCGGGAGTTGAGGAAGTTTCGCCATGATGTCGCGGAAGGCGCCTTTTCGCCCGAGGTACTTGACTCTAAGGGCCTCGATGTCCTGCGGCGACGAGGCGGCGGCGACGGCGGTCTTCGCCTCGGCGAGTATCTTATCCAATTCGTCCTTCAAGAGTTAACTCCGTGTTGTGCTATTCACACGCAGGGGTCCGTCGCACTGGGGGGTCAGACCCCTCCCGTCCCCCGACCTTTTATCTATAAGAATAGTGAGGAATGTCGGGGTCCTCTTTGGCGTCTGACCCCCTAGTGGAGCGGAGAAATTATAGCAGAGAGAGCACCAAAAACAAATGTTTCTTGCTTGTTAGAACATTCTGATAACAAGGCCGAGACAAAAATGATTTGCCAACCGGCCTTGCGAGTTGGTAGAATGACATTTTTATATTTTCCTTGCATTTCGCGACCCCGCTATTTTCACGGACTTTTTGTGCGGCGACAGAGACAAGGCGCCTGCTCTGCAACATCATGATGCCGCGCCGGGAAAATCCGCGAAGATGGCAAGTTTGCGGGCGAAACTGCCGAAATAAGACGCAACACCATGGTGTAGAATATGAAATAAATGCAGTCGGGCGTGCCAAGCCACCGGGCCGGGCAATATGTGGAGCGTGTAATGAATGGGTAGGCGCATTATTCATGTGCTTAGGCGGCTGAACCCTTATGAATGGGGTGGAACCGAAACCGTCGTCTTCGAAACCAGCCTTGAACTGATGAAACGAGGCTATGAGTTCAAGATAATCTGTCCCCGCATCAAAGGCGTACCCGACAAGTCAACCATCTATGGTATTCCCGTCGAGCGATTCAAGTACTTTTATCCATACCTCGGATTAAAGCACGAAATGCGCGCACTGATGGACCGCGACGCAGGGCCGTTCCTTTCATTTGACGCACTTCTCAAACTGCTTCAGGAAAAAAACATTGACCTGATCCACTCGCATACGGCCGGCCGTCTCGGAGGAATCACGCTCACGGCGGCAAGATTGCGCCGCATCCCCTATGTGATAACCATTCACGGGGGAATCACGGACCTGCCACTGCACGTGACGGAGCGGCATCGCAGTTACACCGCCGGCACAATCAACTGGGGCAAGCCTTTCGGGATGATACTCGGTTCCCGCACCATATTCACCAGGGCCGACGCGATTTTCTGCGTAGGGCGCAGAGAGGCGGAACTAATGCAGGAGCGCTATCCATCTCAACGCGTCCTGCACCTGCCTAACGGAGTGGACCTGGAGTTTTTCGCGAGAGGCAAAGCGGCGGAATTCCGCAAACAATACGGAATCGCAAGCGACGACCAGGTCATACTCAACGTCGGCAGGACAATGAAACAGAAGAACCAGCGTCTGCTGGTCGAGGCCCTCCCCGCCGTTTTACAGCGCTGCCCGAAAGCGCGGCTGGTCCTCATCGGCGCGGTAATCGATCCTGCATATCGCACCAACTTGATAAAGGAAGCGGCGAGACTAGGCGTGGATAATCGCCTCACGGCGATCCCCGGCCTGCCACCGCACTCGCAAGAACTTGCCGACGCCTACGCCGCCTGCGACCTTTTCATTATGCCTTCCAGTTACGAGACCTTCGGCATCGTGGTGCTGGAGGCCTGGGCCTCGCACAAGCCGGTCATAGCAAGCAAAGTCGGCGGACTTGAAGGCTTCGTCGAACACGAAAAGGACGCCCTGCTCTTCAACGCCGACGACAAGGATACACTGGTCAAATCCACCATCCGCCTGCTCGGTGACAAACAGTTGTGCACCAGGCTCGCAGAAGCCGGGTATGAAAAGGCCAAGCGGGAATACACATGGGCGCATCGCTGCGACAAAGTGGAAGCCGCCTATAACGAACTCATCGAGGCTTCCCAAAAATGAAACTCCTCGCAATACGCGACGATGACGCGTGTTTCTTCACGGATCCCGCAAGACTCGCCCGCGTCCACGGCCCACTTTTGGAGAAAGGCTTTCCGCTTAATCTGGCGGCCATCCCGCTCGTGTCGGCGAACGTCAAGCTGCGCCATAAGAAGCTGCGTGGCGAATACGAGCCCTTTATATCGCCCGAGTACCGCGGCAGGGAAGCCTGCTTCCAGATAGGAGACAACAAGGCGCTCGTCGATTTTGTGTCCCGCACTCCCGGCATCCACATCGCCCAGCACGGCTGCAGCCATGCCTATGTGAACGGCATGGCCGAGTTTGACATCTCCGACCGCGCAAAAATCGGCGAAATGGCCGACAGCGGCAAGGAAATCATCGAGAAGGCGTTCGGCGTCCGCCCCGCTTTCTTCGTGGCGCCGTGGGACAGGATTTCACGCGCGGCCTATCCCGTGCTCGCAGAGCGCTTCGAGGGAATATCCACGGGCTGGCTGACAAAAGACACAGTCCCCTTTTCGTGGATGCCCAACTATATCATCAAGAAGTTCAGGCACCGCAATTACGCCTTAGTCGGCGGCGCGCTCATGCTCGAACACCGCGGTTGCATCCTCTCGCCATCCAGCGTTCCGCAAGCCGTCCGCGAACTTATAATGAAGAACCTGAAAATGCATGACATCGTAACTCTTCTTACGCATCACTGGGAATACTTCAACGATGACGGTTCTCCCAACGCAGCCCTCCTGAACGCCTACCACGAAATAGTCTCTGAACTTTCGGAACGCAAGGACCTGCGGTTCGCGAGTTTCGACGAAATCCGCCGGGCCGTCCGGAGCGCGTAATCACTTCGCTTGAACCACACGCCGCATTTGCTATAATCTCCTATACTTATACGTTGTTGGAATTTGCCGCAAAGACCCGGTTGACCGTAATTTGTGCCTTATGGCCTGGTACAAGAAAACATTCGGAAAGGAATACCTGAGCATTTACAACAACCGCGACGAAGCCGCCGCCATGCGGGAAGTCGATTTCCTCCTCGGCGTTCTGAAACCGCCGCATGACGCGTGGATCCTGGACCTCGCTTGCGGCGCCGGCAGGCACGCCTTCGCACTCGCCAGCCGCGGCTACAACAATGTGGTCGGCTTTGACCTTTCGGAGGAACTGCTGGAAGTGGCGAGGAGAAAAGCCCGGCGGGAACACTGCTCCGCCCTTTTCATTCGAGGCGACATGCGCCATCTCCCCTTTAGAGCCGGCTTCGACGCAATCCTTTCGATGTTCACCAGTTTCGGATACTTTGAGAACGACGAGCAAAACGCGCTCGTCCTCAAAGGCATCTCGCAGGCGCTCAAGCACGACGGCGCCTTCGTCTTCGATCTGCCCAACATCCGGTACGTCGCGGCCAACCTCGTGGAAGAATCCGTCGGCCACCACGAAGGCGGGCGGCTCATCCAGCGGCGCAAACTCAAAAAGGACGACCGCCGCGTCGAAAAACAAATAATTATCCAGGCCGCCGACAACGGCGAGGTCCTGCACGAATTCCTCGAGTCCGTGCGCCTTTACACTCTTGAGGAAATTACAGCCATGCTCCAAAACGCCGCGTTGCGCGTCGAGCGATGTTACGGAGATTTCGCCGGCGGCGAACTCAACGGCTCCTCCCCACGGATGATAATATTCGGACGAAAGGCAGATGAGGATTGAACCGATTCCATATTCGGAACTAAGGCTGTCCGCCGGAATATTGCCGGCTTACGCCGGCGACTTTTCGCGGGTAGCGGAATATTATGCCGGGAATCCGGCGCAGGAGGAAGACCTCCGGCGCAGCGCGGAAATTGCGCTTGCCCGGCGCTGTCCGCGAGAGGCCGTTGCAAAGGCGCTCGAGGAATACAACCGCCGCCTCGGCGCGCAGCAGCCAACGCTCGCCAACATCAGGAAACTGCGCTCGGATAACTGCGCGGCGGTGGTTGCCGGCCAGCAGCCGGGATTGCTTGGCGGCCCGCTTTACACGATTTACAAGGCGCTCACGGCGATCCGCCTGGCAACGTTTTTGGACGAGAGCGGCGTGCCGTGCGTGCCGATTTTCTGGAACGCCTCCGACGGCCACGACGCCGACGAGTACGCAACGCTCCTGATGCCGCCGAAGGACAACGGGGCCGTGATGAAAAGGCTCGCGGAGGTCCCGGAGTCGGCCTCGGCGTTCGACGTGCCGGTGACGCGGGAATGCGTGAACCTGGTAGAGGAATTTCTTGCCGCGCTGCCGGAAACAGAGTTCCGCAACGAGATCATAAATGGCATAATATCCGTTTACAGAGGTGATCTGGCGGAATCTTTCACGCGGTTCACGCTCAGGCTTTTGTCGAAACACGGCCTGATTATGTTCGAGCCGCGGCTTTTAAGACGTGAGGCCGCGGGTATAATTGCGCGGGAAATCGAGAGCCGCGGCGAGTCCTCCGCCGCGATACGCGACGCCGCTCAAAGGCTGAGGGGGGCGGGTTACGTTCCGCCCTTCAGCGGGGACGAGGGGATAAAGGTGCTGATTTACGAAAACGGCCGCCGCCAGAGGCTCCAGGCCGCCGAAGACGGTTTCCGCACGCGAGAGAGAAAATATTCGACCGCTGAACTGCTGGACATGCTTGAGCGCGAGCCGGCCAGGTTCACGCCGGACGCCGCGCTGAGGCCGATAACGCAGGACGCGCTCCTGCCCACCGCCGTGTACGTCGCAGGGCCGACTGAGATCGCGTATCTTGCGCAACTGAAAAAGGTGTACGAATTCTTCGGGGTGCCCATGCCCGTCGCGTACCCTCGCGCAAGCGCCACGCTTGTCGAGAACAGCATCGGAAAGTTCCTCGGCAACTTCGGGATGGGCGTGAAGGAGTTCCTTAACGACGCGCAGCCGCCGGAGGATGTCCGAAATTCCGGAAAAGACGATAGGGTAGAAAAGCAATTTGCGGAAATGCTGGCTGAAATAGGCAAACACCTCGAGGAATTGCGCGAGATAACGCTGAAATACGAGCCGACACTGCAGAAACCATTTGAAAAGGTGGAGAGGAACATAAAGGTGGAACTGACAAAACTGAAGGACAAGGCCGTGGCCGCGCAACTGAATCGGCTGGGAATCGGCAGACGGCAGTGGTCGCGGATATGCGATTCGCTTCTTCCCGCCGGGAAACTGCAGGAGCGCGTGGAAACGATTGTCCCGTGGCTGTGCAAGTACGGCGGCGGACTGCTTGAGGAACTGCTGGAAACGCTGCCGCTGACGGGATTTCACCACTCACTGGTGTATTTGACATAAGGAACCGCTATGGCGAACGACACAAATGACGCCGCCAAGGACCCGTCCAAGGCAGAGGAAATCGCAAGGCGGGAACTCGAACGGGAACAGATTGAGCGCGGAAAGGCGGGCCGCCTTTTAAGGCTCAACATTATACAGACTATCGGGGTCGGGGTGGCACTGGTGGTGGGGCTTGCGCTGCTGGCGTACGTCCTGAGCATGTCCTACGTTCTGATGGCAATCCTTGGCGGAATAGGGGCGGTGGCGCTTACCGCCTTACTTATAATGACACCGGCAGGACGGTCAGGTAAAAAATGAGCGAAGTTGATATCCTTGCATTCGGGGCGCATCCGGACGACGTTGAGCTGACCTGTGCGGGCCTGCTCATCAAGATGCAGCGCATGGGCTATCGGACGGCCGTCGTGGATTTGACTCGCGGGGAACTGGCAACCCGCGGCACGCCGGAGATACGCGAGGCAGAGGCGCGGGAGGCCGCGCAAATTATGGGGCTTAGCGCGCGGGAGAACCTGGTCCTGCCCGACGGGCATATCGGCCCCGACCCGGACCAGAAGAAAAAGGTCGTCGCTGTTATAAGAAAATACAGGCCTTCGCTGATGGTCCTGCCCTACTGGGAGGAATTGCACCCGGACCACGAGAACGCATCAAAACTGATATTTGAGTCTTCATTCCTCGCTGGGCTGGAAAAATACTGCCCGGAGCACAAGGCGATCCACAGGCCGAAAAAACTTATTCACTATCTCGGCAGGCCCGGTTATGATGTCCGGCCGACGTTCATCGTGGACATCAGCGAGACCTTTGAGGAACGAATACGTGCGATCAAGTGCTATAAGTCGCAGCTTTACGACGAGAAGAGCACGGCTCGGCCCACGGAGATAGCGTCAAAGGACCTGATTGACAGGCTTACCGGCATGGCGCGATATTATGGAGCACAGATAGGAGCGGAGTACGGGGAACCGTATTTCTGCCGCGAGATAATAGCAATCGACGATCCGATAGCGCATTTCATAAAGCGCGCGGCTCAAGCGAAGGAGAAGGGCAAGTGAAGATAGGTATTACATGCTATCCCACCTATGGCGGCAGCGGCGTGGTGGCGACGGAACTCGGCATGGCGCTGGCCCTGCGAGGGCACGAGGTGCATTTCGTGTCCTACGAGGTGCCGGTGCGCTTGCAACAGTTCGTCGAGAACGTATATTATCATGCCGTGGAGGTGTCGGGGTATCCGCTGTTCAAGTATCCGCCGTACTGTCTCGCGCTTGCATCGAAGATGCACGACATAGCGCTTGAGCACGGGCTGGACCTGCTGCACGTGCATTACGCCATTCCGCACGCGCTAAGCGCGTTCCTGGCCCGGGAGATGCTGGCATCGGCGCCGCTCAGGATAGTAACGACCCTGCACGGTACGGACATAGTGCTCGTCGGCGCAGACAGTTCGTACAAGAGCGTCACGCGTTTCGGGCTTCAGGTGAGCGACGGCGTGACGGCGGTCTCCGAGTACCTCAAGAGGGAAACGCTTAAGCTGCTCGAAGGGAACTACGATATCGAGGTCATCCCGAATTTCGTGGACACGGATAAATTTGCCCCGCGGGACAACCCGAAGGGCAGGCGCTGTTTCGCCAGGCCCGACGAGCGAATCGTGGCGCACCTGTCGAATTTTCGGCCGCTGAAGAGAGTTGCCGATGTAATCGAGATTTTTGCGCGGATTCGTGCTAAAATACCGTCGCGCCTGTTGATGATCGGCGACGGGCCGGACTTCTATAAGGCGGATAGGCGCGCGCGGGAACTGGGACTGAAAAAGGACATATTCTTCCTCGGCGGGCAGCAAGGGGTGCAGGATCTGCTTCCGCTGGCGGATCTCTTTTTGCTGCCGAGCGAGTTCGAGAGTTTCGGGCTGTCCAACATCGAGGCAATGAGTTGCGGTGTCCCGGTCATAAGCACAATGGGCAGCGGAATCGAGGAATCGGTTACGGACGGGGTGGAAGGGTTTCTCTGCAAGCCGGGAGACGTTGACGCAATGGCGGAGCGCGCGCTGAAAATACTCACGGACAGCGAGATCCGCGCAAGAATGAGCAAGGCTGCGCGCAAGCGCGTTGAAGAGAATTATGATCAGGAAAGTGTGGTAAGTCTTTACGAAGGGTTCTACGAAAGGACTCTCGGAAGGAGGCAGAGCCATGGGACTTAACAATCGATTGGGACTGGGCAAGCTCCCCGGCGAAGTCGTCGGAGCCAGGCCGGACAGGCGGAGATCCCCCCGCGTTCCGGTTCCGAACAGCGAGGTTTATTACAGCACGCCGCTGCTGCCTCTTCTCATGCGCGCGCCAAAAGGCGAGAGGTGCCTTCTGGTGAACATCAGCGGGGGCGGGCTGCAGTTCATCTCCAACCAGTATCTGGAACCCGGCAAGAAGATTTCGCTGCTCGTCATAGTACCGGCGTTCCTGGGGCACATGACATTCCGGGCGCGCGTAGTCTGGTCGCAGAAAATCCCCGATAAAAAGGTCTACCGGACAGGCGTGGAATTCCTCAAGATGGACCGTGAGAGCCAGACGAAACTGAACAATCTCCGCAAGGACGTGTCTCTCAGGAGCAGCAGCAAGAAGCCGCGTCCGCCGTCGGCCCAGGCGTAACCGGGACCTTGCGCGTCGCTTGGGATCAGGATTCTCAAGGCTCAGCCAACATAATGTTCAACATAATACTTATACTCTTCGCGTTTGTCATAGCGCAGTTGGCCGCTGATCCAAGCGTACGCCGTCTTGCAGTATTGCAGCCTTCTGATATCCCGTCGATTGTGCTTTCGTTCGCTGCCACGGTCGCTGTATTTGCGGCAACGGGGCCGCTGATTCGCGGTTTCCTCGCCCACCGCCTGAAAGCGAACCCGGCGCGCGCCGAGGAACTTTACGGCCTCGCACGGAGAATCGCATCCGCCCATAAGGGCGTCCTCCTGGCGTTCTATTTCATCATACTTACTCCTTTCAACTGGTTTTCGGTTTCTGAAATCATTGCGCCGCCGGGGCGCGTCATTTTCGTGCATTTCCTGCTTAAACTCGCGCCGTTCCTGCTGCTCCTGCTACTGTCATGGCTCATCTATTACCTGATAGAGAGGCTTTTTTCTTTCAGGATGTGGACGCTCGGACAGTATCTTAGTTTTCAGATCCGGCAGGCCGCCGTGATTGTCGTTCCCCTGCTGGCTCTCAACTTCGTATTCGAAGCGTTCGAGCGCTTCCAGATGATCCAGGAGTATATAACGCTTTACCCGGAACTGATGATCGCTTCCTTCGTGCCGATGATGGCGGCGGTATATACGCTTATACCGATACTGGCACGGTTCCTCTGGACAGTGGAGACTTTCCCGAAGGGATACCTGCGCGGACGGCTGGAGGTGCTGTGCAAAAAAAGCGGCGTGCGGATACGCGACATACTCCTGTGGCACACGGGCCGGGCCAGCATCATCAACGCCGCCGTCCTCGGGCTTTTCGGGCGTTTCCGCTACGTAATCATCACCGACGGTCTTCTCAGACACCTTTCGGACTCGGAGGTTGAGGCCGTCTTCGGCCACGAACTGGGCCACGCCAAGCACCATCACATCGCAATATACGCCTCATTCCTGATACTCATATCCTACATGACGATGTTCATCATGATGTTTGCGGGCACCGGCAACGGCATCGTTGACAGCATTACACAGCTTGTGCTCACGTTCGGCATATTCATAGGACTGGTGTTCGGCTTCATATCGCGGCGCTTCGAGCGGCAGGCGGACATGTTCGGCTGCAAGGTTGTCGGCGACACAATGGTGTTCGTCAACGCGCTGGAAAAAGTTGCGCTGCACAGCGGCAACGTGCGGAGCCTGAGGTCCTGGATGCACTCCAGCGTGGAGAAGCGCGTGAAGTTCCTCATCAACTCAATGTACTATCCTGCAATCGGCGAACAGTTCCAGATGAGAGCGCGACTTATGGCGACGGGGATTATCTCCGTGTTTGTGGTTTGCATCCTCTGGGCGTGCGCGAACTTTTTCATCAATCCGTACGACTCGCGCCTTGTCGCGCAAGCAGAACTGTACAAGAGGTTCCTGGCGAAGGCCTCGGCAGGCGAGGAGAAGGTAAGCCTCCAGTTGGAGATCGCAGGCGAGTATGAAAAGGCCGGTAGGTACAGCGCCGCCGCGAACTATTACGACGCCGCTTTCAGAGATGAACACGCGGTTGAAAGCATATTGCGAAGAAGAAACGACGACAAGGCCTCTGCAAAGGACCTGCGCGACACTGGCAGGCTGTTCCTGAAGGAAGGATTTCCCGACACCGCCGCGCCGATGGCGGCGATGGCCGTACGGTTTGACCGCGAGAACTCCGAGAACGCCGCGCTGACGCGCGATCTGGCGAAGACGTATCTCGACAGGATCGACAAACTGGTCGCGGAGGGCGCAAGGGAGCGCAGCCTGCTGGACATTTCAGAGAGCATGCCTATTAAAACAGACAGGCTGCTGCAAATGGAGACAGACCGCGCGTTGCCGGTATTTGACCTTGCAGCGTCGGTCGCGCCGGAGGACGTCGAACAGCGCGAGAGGCTGGCACGGGCGTATCTTATGGCGGGCAGATACGCGCAAGCCGCCGATATTTACAAAACGATGATCGAACGCCCGCCGTCGCAGGAAACCATCATCTGGTGCGGCGTTGCGGCCGGCTTTGCCGGGGACATCGGGACTGCGCAAGATATGCTTTTCACCCGGGCCGACGACGTATCCGACCGCGCGCTGCTGGAGGAGGCAAGGCGCCGCGTGGCGCTGGCATATTCGTTCTCAGCCGCGCCCGAGGCCTTGCGGCAGCGCTTTGCAACGTGGGGCTACCTTGATCCGAACTCCGCAAGGTTCGCGCATTTTTACTCCGCTGAATCCTTGTATCTGAGAGATGAAACTGACGCCGCCACCACCGAGTACTCCGCGGCGATCGGGGCGTTCCCGGAAAATCCATATTACCGCTTCAGGCTCGGCGAGGTATATCTTGCGCAGGGCAAGAAGCGCGAGGCCGCGGCGCAGTTCGAGCGCGCGGCGCTGATGCGCCCGTGGCGGAATCCCTTGCGAAAAGACTACCTGAAGCAGGCGGCCGCTGCGATGGGCCTTACCGGCAAGTCAAGGGGCACGGCGTTCTCTGAAATGCTTCGGACGCGCTCTGGAAATGAGAATGATTAGTCCCCGCCGCCAAGCAGTTTGCGAATTTCGAGGGGGATGTCGGTAATCAGGTTGAATACCTTGGGGGAGACTTCCGGCTTGGCGAATGTCCCCTTTATCTGCACGGGGTAGAGTTGCTTCTTGAACCACCTGAATATCTGCTCCACCACCGGTATGCCCTTCAGCACGGTGTTGCTGAAGATTACCATGTCCAAGTTCTCGTCGAAATCGACCTTCCCGTATCCCACGAACTCAACGGCCTGACTATTGAACTTCATGACGTCAAAGTTGAAGGCCTTGTCCTTAATGTTAAACGTGAGACTCCCCCTGTTCACGATCTGCTTCTCAGGCAGGTCAATCTGCAGTAGTTGATTGAGGCTGTAAATCAAAGGCAGTTCACCGAGATTGCCCTCCGCAATATCCAAATTGCCGGCCCCCTGCAAAGTGGAGAAGTCCTCCCCCTCTCCGCGGAAATCAACCCTGCCCGACATTTTCCCGGCGAGTTTCGATTCCTTCTGCGTCAGTTCGGAGTGTAGCGCAGTCAGGTCAACCGACGAGAACGTGAAGCCGCCCTTGTATTCCTTTGAATCACCGAGGCAGAATATGAAGTAGCCATCCGTGATATTCGGCGCGCCCCCGCCGTTGTAGGCGGCGGCGGTAAAATCCACACGATGCGGGTCCGCGGGCTTGGCGAAATCCACGTCCTTGGCGTCGAGGCGGGTGACCTTGCCGCTGACGTTCGTGATATGCACTCCACGAAAGTAGAAATCCAGGTTCTCGACGGACGTGCCTTCCATGTTGGCCTGCTCACCGGGAATTTCAACGACCTGGATTTTCATCAACCCGTTTAGTTTGTCTATCGCCGGTTTCTCGCCGACCGAACAGTTTTTGAGCGCGGCATCGAATTTATAGGAATACCGTCCGCGGTTTTCGCCCATGAGAAAATCCAACTCCATGTTGGAAAGATCCATGTCGCCGCGGACCCCCATCCTGTTGAGAGAATCCCTCAATCCCTTCGGAAACGCGCCTTTCAGTTCGTCGTTAATGCGGACTCCTTCAACCTTGCCTAGGTGCAGGAAAAACCTCGGATCCTTGCCCAGGGATATTTCGCAGTAGTTCTGTTGCTCATCGTATGGAATGGCAAGACTGCCGAGTTTGCAGCCTAGTTTGCTTATGCGAACGTTGTCCGGAGTAATTGCGACCTCCGCCTCAACATCCTTCGCGGGCAAAGGAAACGCGCTATATGTGAACTCCATGGTCTTGTTCGCGATGATCTTGACTTCAGGGCGGATTTTAGCGCCACCCTTGGAGGTCAGGCGTACGAGGGCATCGACGGCGCCGGCGGGCTTGAGCGAGTCGTATATTTTGACGAAATCCGCGTTGAGCGCCGCACGCACGTCATCATCAAAAGCCACGGCTTTGCCGTTGATTGTCACGTCCACCAAATCCTTCTCGATCTTCCCGTCGTCCAGCGAGAACCGCGCTCCGCCGTGCGTCCCGCGCACCTGATCAAGGTACACGCCGCCCGGCTCGACTCTCATCACGCCGTTGACGTCTTTCACAAGATACGGGAAATACGCGCACTTCACTGAAGCGCCCGTCACGTGAAGTTCAACGCTGATATCCGGGTTGGGCGCGTTGCCCTTGATGCGGCAGACAACATCGGCCATCCCCTCTCCCCCCTCCAGCAGAGCAGGCGGCACGTAGTCGTCAATCTCCTTGCGGACCTCCGGCGGGAGCGCGTTGTAGAGGTCCTTGTCGAGAGGAATTTTTTCACCGCGAATCTCAAGATCATACTTCGTCTGAGGGGCGGAACCGTCGATGCTGATCTTCATCTCCAGTTTCGCACCGCCGTGAGTGGCGGTGATGTCTTTTCCCGGCGGGGACCAAATGCGGTTTTTCTCGTAGAAAAGAGTTCCTTCGATGTTGTCAAACTGATACGGAAAAACTTTGTGAAATATGCTTGCCTTATGTGTCTCAATCTCCGCGCGGAACGAGGGCGAGGGCTGATCTTTCTGCTTGGTGAGGCGAAGTTTCAGGCTCAGGTTCCTGGTGACGCCGGCGTCCTGAATTTCCTTGCGTGTGCTCTCCGGAAGAACACGAAGTATCTCATCATTTACTTCAAATACATCCGTCACGGCTTCGATCTCCATTTCGCTGTCGGGATAGCCCGGCCGCGCTATCCAGCCGTTTGTGGCGCTGGCCGTCACCCCGGCTATCTTGCCCGAGGCGTTAATCTCCGCAACACCCTCCGACAAATTAACATCGCCTGTTACTTCGGAAGCCTCAACGATCCTAAGGGTGCCGTTCGTATCGGCGTATGTGTACGACGCCACAGCGCGGCCGTCAAAATTTATCGCCACGCTCGCCCTGCATTGGCGCTGATCAGATTTCTTGCGTAAGTTCATAACAACGGTCTTGCCGATGCCTTTGGGTTGGATGTCCCCCCAAATCTTCATGATGTCGGGGTAGATGCTCAGTGCATCGCGCAATTTCCCGTCTATCGGCACGTCATGGGCGGTAATGGTGATATCGACCTCGCTCTTGCCGGAAAGAAAATCCTTGATGGTGCCGCCGCCGGCTATCGTACACCGGCTGTCCTTTTCGTTTCGCGCTTGCACACCCTCCAAGGTGATGTCAATCCCGTTTACCAGCAGCTCGCCGCCGACAAGTCGCACCTGATACGGAAACTCCTTGACCTTCAACGCGACATCTTCAATGAGCAGGCGCCCCTGGTAGTGATACCGCTTCGACTCTTCCTTCGAAGGGTCATAGGTCAGTTCAAACGATTCGATTTTTGCCGCCCCGCCCAACCCGAGGTCGTCCCACAGGTCCAGCAAATCCGCGGCAAAATTGTTTCGGCCGTTCGCAAGTTTCACGAGCATTCCGTGCAGTTCATCAGTCATGCACAGGTAATTAGGCTCGCTGCCGCTTGCCACAAGGCGGGTTATGCCGGTAACCGGATCTATCGTCAGGTTCACCTGCACCTGCCTGTCATTGCCATACTGATAGCCGAGTCTCAGGGAATTTTTTTCGCCGGCGGCTGTGGGATCAATTACCAGGTTAAGCCCGCCGATCTCCGCCACGGTGGATTCGTCCGTGTACACGTGAAGGGTGGCGTTGTGGAAAACAAACTTCGGCAGTCTGGACCGCTTGCTGGACATGGCAAGGCGTTCAAGCGGCGTGGGATTCCTCTTCTGGCCGGGCACCGGCGGCTTCTCGGCTTCTTTCGGCCTGTAGACCGTCAGAAGCGGATCTTCAAAGATCGCGCTCTTGAGCGCCGGCGTTCCGAGAAACGCGAAGTAGTTAATCGACAGCACGGCGGTGTTTGCCGTGAAGAAAACGCGGCTTTCCTGGCCCCGGCTTTTGAGGCGTACGTTGGTCAGATAAACTTTTGAACTGAAAAAGGAGTGCTCTATTGAATCAACTTCGAAATCAGCGTTGAGTTGTTCGGCAATCTCCTCTGCAATCCTGGCGCGCAACTGTGCTGGAGTTGTTATAAGCATCACGTCGATCACGCCTAGAACTATCAGCAGCGCAATCGTGATCAACGCAAAATAGATTATTCTCTTGGTCATTTCGTCTCTCCGCCCGGACCTAGCGCGTCAGAGCGGTTATTCTAACGGGCAGTTGCGCGCCGTCAAATACTTTTGCGGAATATGAGAAAGGCCTAAAAATTCCCCTCACCCAGAAACCTGCCGCTCCGTGCGCCGACCGAGCAGCCTGTCAATACCGACCGCGGCCAATATAATGATGAAAGGCATGGCAGGCAGATTATATCGCATCGATCCCAGGAAAACGCAGTGCAACAGGACGATGAAGATAACCGGCACCAAAAACGGCCAAAGCCCGCTCCGCGCCTCCTTCCGCAGCATCCACGCCCCCGCCGCCGCCAGAAGCACCACCGGCGCGTACGAAAGCAGACTAATCAGCATGAAGTACCAACTGCGGAACTCGCCGAATCCGGGCACGGGCCGCCAGGTGCGCCAGAACTTCTGAGGAACCAAGGCAAGAAACTTGCCCGGGTTCTCCCCCATCCAGGAAAACGCCTTCTTCGTCAGAACACTATCGCTCGCCGCTTCGTACTCCGCATCCGGTTTGGGCGCCTGCCCTTTCAATCCGGCGACTTTCTCCCGGTCCATCCGCTCGGCCATTATGCCGCCGTCGGCGTCGGGATTGTTGGCTTCGTAGAGATCATGGCCCAGCCGCGTGGTGCCAACTATGATCTGCCCGTTGAAAATCGAGGCGTTGCGGATAACCCACGGCGACATCACCGCCGCCATCACGACGGTCGCCAAAAGGGCTGAACCCAGCCTCCGCCGTTTATCCGCTCCGGCCAGTATCCAGAGGGGCAATGCGATGAAAGGAAACAGGAAAAGTTCACTCCGCGTCAGCGCGCCCAACCCAAGCGCCGCCCCAGCCGCCCCCCCCCACAACGGCCCGAAGCGTCCCGAGGTCTTGTCCAGAAACAGATTAAGCAGGACATAAAGCAGGCAAAACAAGGTCTCGGTCAGGTAAAGGCCGGTGTAAAAAACGAAGAACGGATATACCGCGCAGAGGAGAAACGCCAACCTTCCCGCCCGTTCACCGAATTTCCCCTTTGCCATTCTGTAAACCAGCCAGCATGTCAGCACGCCCATCAGCACTTGCAGGACCACAACCACTCGGATCGCGTCCGCCGAAGCCACGTTCATCACCGCAGCGAGAAACAGCGGATAGAGCGGCGGACGGGAAGCCTGCTGAACGCGGTTTTCAACAACAATGTACATGCCGCCGCCGTTTGCAAGGTTTGCCGCAATCGTCCAGTATTCCGCAGTATCGCCAAAGGTGCGGGACTCCGGCTCGTTCTGGTGTACGCCGTAAGCGAAAGCAATTATCATCCGCAATGCCAGCGCCAGCAGGATCATCACCGGCGGAATAGAAGTGCTTTTGACGTGAGAGGCCTGGTTATTCGGTTTCTTCCGCATGAGAAAAAACTTGCTGCTGCTCTCTGGGCTTTCTCAGGTACACGCGCCGGACGCGCTTTCCCAGGAGACAGGTAACTTCGTAAGGTATCGTCCCGGTAAGGTTGGCAAGGTCTTCCGCCGTCACCTGGGCGTTGCCGCTCCGGCCGATGAGAGTAACCTCATCGCCGACGTGGACTTCTCCGGCGTAGGTGACATCTATCATCGTATAGTCCATCGTCACGTTACCGATGACCGGCACCTTCTTGCCGTTGACAATGGCCTTGGCCTTGTTGCTCAGCAGGTAGGAATAGCCGTCGTTGTAGCCCACCGGCAGCGTGGCGACGCGGGTTTCGCGGTGCGTGGTGTACGTGCGGTCGTAGCCGACGGGCGTCCCCGGAGACAGCGTCTTCAGGTAAACAATCTGCGTTTTCAGCGAAAGGACGGGAGTAAGTGAAATGACATCGCGGAAAAAGCCGTCGGGATCAATCCCGTAAAGCGCAATCCCCACGCGCACCATGTTGAAGTGCGACTCCTCCATGCGGAGCATCGCGGCGCTGTTGGCGGCGTGAATGATCTGGAAATGATAGCCCAGGTGCGCCGCCTCGTCGATGACGCGGTTCAATGTGCGCAACTGCTCGCGCGCGAAATGCAGCGTGGGCGAGGAAGCGGAGGAGAAATGCGTGCACAGCCCCGTCACGTGCAGATTGGGCAGGTTCCATATTTCATGCAGCAGGTCTATCACGGTTCGCGGAGAAGCGCCGAGCCTTCCCATGCCGGTGTCGATGTTGAGGTGAACGTCCAGGATGCGGTTCTGGCGAGCGGCTTCGTCGTTGAGGAATCGGGCCCTTTCGGAAGAGTGAATGCTGGGCGTGATGTTTTCCCTTACCACGTCGGCTGCTTCATCGTCGATGATCGCGCCGAGGATTAGTATCGGCGCGGTGATGCCCGCCTGCCGCAACTCCAGCGCTTCAGAGGAGTCCCCCACGCCCAGCCACGTTACGCCAGCGGGAATCAAGGCGCTCGCGACGGTAACCGCGCCGTGACCGTAGGCGTTGGCCTTGACGACGGCCATTATCTCGCAGCCGGGCTTAAGGCGCCCCTTTATTTCCTCAAGATTGTTTTCCAGCGCGGAGAGATCTATCTCCGCCCACAAGCGATATTGTCGCATATCTCCCCCCTCGCGGAACTGCGAAAAACCGCTGTTTACATTTTATATTTTACAAAATATCACTTTAACATCAATTGCGCAAGAAAATTTCCGGACTTTCGATCATTTTTTCACCGCATGGGAGGATCACTGACATTCAACACCATCATCCGCCGCCGGAAGGCGGCTTGTCGTACCTTTCGCGCATCCGCTTTTGCATCAGGTTTACCTCGGCCTCAGTCGGGCGCAGGTATCGCGGCGCAAAAGTGACCGCGTCCTCAAAAATCCCCTGTTCAACCTTCGGCACTGCAAGTCGCACCACCCACGATGCCTTGCCATACCACAGCGATTCATCCGCAAGCACCATGCCGGCGCTCCTGAACTTCTCGCCGAACCGCGGGATTGCGTCGCCGAGCATGAAACTGCCGCGCGGCGCCCGTGCCAGAAGATCATCAGGGGTTGAAGCAAAAAAATCCGTCTGCCGCCGCCATCCGCCGCGCTCACGGCGGTAAATGCATCCGATAACATTGCCACGGCGAGCATCGGAGACGGGGATCGCGCACTCGTAGTCGGGCGGCGCGTTCTGCACGATGACATCAGGCGTGGCCACGCTAACCAGTTTCGCGCCGGTCGCGAAGGCGAAGGTCTTTGCGCACGCCACGCCGACGCGGACGCCGGTGAATGAGCCAGGCCCCGCCGACACCGCAACCGCGTTCACCTCCTCCGGCGCGCGCGCGCGCGACTCCAGCAGTTGCTTTATCATCGGGACGAGCGCGCGCCCGTGGATGAGGCCTTTCTCGAACGAGATTTCGCCGATGATTTCTTCGCCCCGTCCGAGCGCCACGCCCCCCACCTTGCCGGAGGTCTCGATGCCGAGAATATAGGACGTATGGGACATATGGGACCTATGTGGTTCCCGGACGGTCAAAGCAGGCCATAGCCCTTGAGCGCGGCCCTGAGTTTTTCCTCGTTTTCCGGGCTTATGCCCCACAGCGGCAGGCGGAACTCGCCGTTGCCGCGGCCCAGCATTTTGAGCGCAATTTTGACAGGCTGAGGATTAGCCTCGAGGAACATGGCGTTGTGCAGGGACATAAGTTTCTGCTGAATCTTGCGCGCCTCGTCCATCTTGCCTTTGAGCGCAAGGCCGACCATCTTCCTGACATCCGCGGGGACAATGTTAGCGGTGACGGATATTACGCCCTTCGCGCCGACCGCCATCATGTCGACTGTAAGGGCGTCATCGCCGGAAAAAATCGCGAGCAAGGAACAGAGTTCATGAATCTTCGCCGCCTGCTCCACTCCGCCGCTCGCTTCCTTAACGCCCACGATGTTGGGTATCTCGGCAAGGCGCTTGAGCGTCTCCGGCAGAATGTTCACGCCGGTCCTGCTCGGCACGTTGTAAACAATTATGGGCAGGCTGACCTGTTCCGCGACGGCTTTGTAATGTCTGAACATGCCTTCCTGCGAAGGCCTGTTGTAGTAAGGCGTCACGAGCAGCGCCGCGTCCGCTCCGGCGTTCTGCGCGGCTTTGGTCAGGGCAATCGCCTCGGCGGTGCTGTTGGAGCCGGTGCCCGCAATGACCGGCGCGCGCCCCTTGGCGGCGAGCAGCACGCGCCTGTTCACTTCAATGTGTTCCTCATGAGTGAGCGTAGCCGACTCGCCGGTCGTCCCCGCCGGTACCAGCCCGTCTATGCCCTGCGCTATCTGCCATTCGACGGAATCTTCGAGCGCCTTGTAATCCACCTGGCCGTTCTTGAACGGCGTAACGAGTGCCGTGAATGCTCCCTGGAACACTTGGTCCTCCGCTATCTCTTAAGCAACTCAACCATCTCGCGCACCGCACGCTCAATACCGACAAACGCGGCGCGCGAAATGATGCTGTGCCCTATATTCAACTCAACAATCTCGGGAATTTCAACAATCGGCTGGACGTTCTGATATGTGAGGCCGTGGCCTGCATTGACCGCAAGGCCCAGTGAATGCGCATAAGCGGCGCCTTCGGCAATCTCTTCAAGAGCGCGCCCGACATCGGCGGGCCTGCGCGCGTTGGCGTACGCGCCGGTGTGAATCTCAATCGCGTCCGCGCCGACCTCCTTAGAGGCGTCTATCTGCTCGCGGTGAGGGCCTATGAACATGCTCACGACTATCCCCGCGGCCTTGAGGCGCTTTACAGGTTTTTTCAGGGCCGCCCTCTCCTTGACCACGTCCAGCCCGCCTTCCGTGGTGATTTCCCGGCGGCGTTCCGGCACGAGAGTGGCTTGGTCCGGCACGATCTTGAGCGCGACCTTCATCACGTCCTCCGCCTGTGCCATCTCGAGATTCAGTCTGGTCGTAACCGTCCGGCGCAGAAGGATTATGTCGCGGTCCTGAATGTGCCGCCTGTCCTCTCGGAGATGCGCGGTGATGCAACTCGCGCCGGCGAGTTCCGCAAGATACGCGGCGAAAACGGGGTCAGGCTCATAAGTCATTCGCGCCTGCCGTATGGTGGCGATGTGGTCGATGTTCACTCCCAGATGAACGTCATTTCTCTTTTCTTTCATGGTTTTCTCCGATTTCCGCTCTTATTGCCTGCGCGATGTCGCTGGCAAGCGCCTCAATTCCCGCCTGGTCTGAGCCTTCCAGCATCACACGGGCCTTTTTCTCGGTGCCGGAATACCGCAGGACAAGCCGCGCCCTGCCCGCAAGATCGCGCGTAATGAACCGTATTTTCTCCTGAACCGCCGGGATGTTTTCCAGCGGTATTTTCTCGCGCACGGGCACGTTAATGAGAATTTGCGGATACTTCTTTATGCCCGCGCAAAGCGACGAGAGGCTTTTCTTTCTGTCGATCATCACCTTGAGCACGTTGAGCGCGGTAATTACGCCGTCGCCGGTGTTGGAGCAATTGAGGAAAAGTATGTGCCCCGACTGCTCACCGCCAAGCATGTAGTCGTGATGGAGCATTTCCTCGACGACGTACTTATCCCCGACCTGTGTGCGGTCCATGCGAATGTTCGCCTCCTTGAGCGAGACCTCAAGGCCGAGATTCGCCATGACGGTCGTTACCACAACGTCGCCCGGCAGTGCGTTGTTTTCCTTGAGGAACCTGCCATACACCGCCAGTATGAAGTCGCCGTCGCGCACTACGCCGGTCTCATCGACAAACATCACGCGGTCGCCGTCGCCGTCGAACGAGACACCGAGATCCGCGGAATTCTTCCTGACAGGTTCGATGAGCATCTCCGGATAAAGCGCTCCGCATTCATCGTTGATGGCCTTCCCGTCCGTCGCGCAATTAAGCGCGATGACCTCCGCGCCAAGTTTTTCGAACACGCGCGGCGCAAGGACGGCCTGCGCGCCGTTGGCGCAGTCGAGGACAAGTTTCAAGTCCTTGAGATTCCGCCCGCTCAGGCACACATCGCGGACGAACGCGAGATAGTCGTCGAAGTAATTATGCGCCTGGCTCCGTTTCCCGCGACGACCGGCGGGCTTGAATGCCTCTCCGCCAAGAATGATTTTCTCCAGTTCGGTTTCGCCCGCGTCGAGGACCTTCAAGCCGTTCGCGGCGAAGAGTTTTATGCCGTTGTGCTCCACGGGATTGTGGGAGGCCGATATAACGATGGCCAGTTCGCAGTTCCACAGGGCGCACAGCATGGCAACCACCGGTGTCGGCGCTATGCCGACATCAATGACATCCACCCCTTGCTCCAGAAGCCCCCTCTCCAGCGCGGCCTGAATACGGGGGCCTGATTCGCGGGTATCGCGGCCGATAACGACCTTGCCCCTCCCCTCAACGCTTCGCCGGCGGCCCGCAACGGCGGGAAACGGCCGTGCGGATGAGCGAAGCGCAGCAGGGTTTTTCCTGAGCATCACGCCTATGCTGCGCCCTATGTGCTCCACCCTGTCCGGTGCAAGCCATTCCGCATCGGCAATGCCCCTTATGCCATCCGTTCCGAAAAGAGTCTTTTCATTCATTAGTCGATTTGAACTTGATGATGGTCACTTCCGTGTTTCGCTTGGTATCCTCATCCTCGCCGAGTTTCATCCAGTCCGGCTGGTTGTGCAGCCCCAGAGCCTGGGGGCTGGTCGGTATCTCAGGCTTATCGAGGTTAAAGGAGGACACGTCGAGGACCAGCTCCGGCTTGCTCGCTTTCGCCGTTTCTTCTTTGCCTTTCGGCACCATGAAACGCAATGTTCTTGTCCAGCCGCCCTGAATTTCCACTGTCCAGCGCTTCAGGAACTCCGGCGGGCCGAGGAGTTTTATCGGCACGTTTTCCATCGTTACCTCCACCCTCGGTTCCTGCGGGGTAACCTTCACAGTGGGCGGTTCGACGCGCATCGTCAGGTCAGGCCTCACGCCTTTCCTGTATTCGGCCACGCGGTTCAGCAGCATCAGTTCGCGCTCCTTGAGATACTGGAAAGTGCTGCTGTCCACTCTTTCTGTCAGAATCTCGAGGTCGCTGTTGACGACGGAACGCGGACCTGTCACGGTAACCTTCGGCAGGCTCGGCAACTCGCCGGACGCCCCCTCATAATTCAGTTTTACCCGGCATTCCTGCGTGGTTAGCGCGTCCACGAAAACGTCAACCGTGACCTTTTCTGCCAGCGTTACGTTGGACGGGAGGTGGAGCATTTCGTCCGTAATCACTATCTTCTGCTTCAGCGGCGCATCCGGCGGAACCGCGGTTTCGTCAACCACCACCGGCACGCGCAGCTCTTTTATTTCGCCGACGAGCAGTTCAGTCAGTTTTGCCTTGCTCCCCCGCAATTTCAGCGTTACTTTCTCCGGGTTCTGCGCCCTTCCGACGGAGTAAGACATTACCACCAATTTCTGGTTTTCCGGCAACTGGAACTGAACCTTGAATTCTATCTCCGAGGTCTCAACTATTTCCTGCTGCACAAAGAACCATATCAGGACCGCCAGGCCCAGTATCAGGGCAAAGTTTAAAATGTCGGCGACTTTAGGCTTCGCTATCTTCATCCTGCGGCCTTCTAAACGGTCTCATGGCTTTGCGCATGCTCTGCGTAAACATGTTTTCGAGCGTGGCTAGCAAGTTGTCCGGATTCAAAGCGCCGGTAAGCCTTCCGTCAAACGCGATCCTTATTGCGCCGGTCTGCTCGGAGATGATGAGCACCAGCGCGTCCGTTTCTTCGCTTAGCCCCAGCGCCGCGCGGTGCCGCGTGCCAAAGGAGTGCTTCAATTCGCTTTCGGACAGCGGCAGAAAACAGCCCGCGGCGCTTATGCGCCCGTGCTGAATTATCACAGCGCCGTCGTGAAGCCGCGTCCCCTCGCAAAAAATCGTCTCAAGGAGGGGCGCTGAAACCTCGGCGTCAAGCGGCACGCCGCCCTCAGCGTAATTGCCCAGTCCGACGTTGCGCTCTATCGCGATAAGTGCGCCGACCTTCTTTTCGGCAAGCGCAAGCGTGGCGTTGGTTACCTCGCGGAGCGTCCTGGCGATTGCACTGTCCGCACGCCAACGGAACCTGTAGCCGCCGAGTCGTGTAAGCCCCCGGCGGATTTCCGGCTGGAATATAATGACAACGGCGATAACCGACCACACCACGAAGTATCTCAGCATGAACGTGACCGTTTCGAGTTGAAACACCGCCGCTGCTATGTAAAGCGCAAAAAACGCGATAACAACCGTTATGAGCAGCCCCTTCACCACACCGGCGCCGCGCGTGCCGCGCATCATGCGGAAGATGAGATAGATCACCGCGCAGATGATAAGGATTTCAAAAATCATCCTTGCAATGTTCTTGTCCAGAGGCGGCAGTTCCGGCCACCGGACCATTATGTGCGGTATTACGCCAGCCATCCGGAGTCCTCCATCTGCTTCAAAAGGAGCCGCGTCACTTTACGAAGAATCCTTCCCGTGCTGACACGGGGGGGCAGACCTCTCCCGTCGCTCCGCTCCTCTTTGGCGTCTGACTCCCTCGCCGGGAGCGAATCGCGTCGCAAACCTTGACGACACGGACCATCTCGCGCACGTCATGCACGCGGACGATGTCCGCGCCGCCCAGCACGCACGCGGCGACCGCTGCGGCTGTACCCTCAAGCCTTTCTTCGGACGGAAGATCAAGGATATGTCCAATGAAGGACTTCCGCGACGCCCCCACCATGAGCGCCAGTCGCAGCGCAGCCAGTTTACCCAGATTAGCCAGGATTTCAAGGTTCTGTTCCGCCGTCTTTGCAAAACCTATCCCCGGGTCTATCACAACCTGGTCATATCCAAGGCCGGCGCTGATGCACTTGCCCACGGCATCGATAAGATAATCTTCCATCTCCGCCATCAAATCTTCGTAGGCCGTTTGCCGCTGCATCGTAGAAGGCGCGCCGCGCATGTGCATGAGAATGACGGGCGTGGCGTTATCGACGGCGACTTTGAGTATTGCGGGATCGTGATGGAGCGCGCTCACGTCGTTTATTATCTGCGCGCCGGCTTCCACCGCGCGTTTAGCGACGGCGGATTTGCGCGTGTCGATGGAAATGGGGACTTTCGTCCTTTTTGCAAGCGCCTCGATTACCGGCACCACCCGCCGGATTTCCTCCCCGGGCGGAACATCCTCCGCGGAAGGGCGCGTGGATTCGCCGCCGATGTCTATGATGTCCGCGCCCTGCTCGGCCAGTTCAAGGCCGCGCTTTACCGCCGCCACATGGTCAAGGTATTTCCCGCCGTCGGAGAAGGAATCGGGCGTAACATTCAAGATGCCCATGACGAGCGTCCGCTCGCCGAGCGGCAGATTTACGCGGGGACAGCGCAGATGAGAAGGCTTCGAGTCGGGCAGAATGCGCCTATCACGGGATGAATGGCTGTGATTTGCGGACATTGGCTATGGATTCTCCCCCCTCGGTCAGCCGCCTGACGGTCGGCAGGATCGTGTCGCAACAGCCTGATTATGCGCGCACCGCGCAACGCGGAGGATTCAGGCCGCGCTTCATTCCGGCGGCGACGCGCTTATATTACGGGCGGCGCTTCGCCGGCGTGCGGCTTGTGCTCACCGTCAACGGTGTGATTAACTATTTGCTTTCGTTTGCTGAGGTCTTTGCCCTGCATAATCATCTCGACGTCTTCCGCGTCAAGGGTCTCGTACTGCAGGAGCGCCTTCGCGATGGCCTCCGCCTGGGACTTGTGCTGCTGGACCAAATCGCGCGCTTTGGCCAAGCAGTCAGTCATGATGCTGCGGACTTCGCTGTCGATCTCGACCGCTGTGGCTTCGCTGTATGGACGCGCTCCGGCAATCTCCTTGGCCAGCGTCATGTGTTCGGCGTCTTCGCTGTAATCAACCGGACCGAGCCTCTCGCTCATGCCCCACTTCGTCACCATGTACCTGGCGAGTTTCGTTGCGTGCTCGAGGTCGCTCTGGGCGCCGGAGGTGATGTCCTGGCAGAAGACTTCCTCCGCAACCCTTCCGCCGAGCGCTATGGTTATCTGGGCGAGGATGCGTTTTTTGGAGACATGATACTCGTCCTTCTCCGGCATGCTCATGGTGGCGCCAAGGGCCATGCCGCGCGGGACGATGCCCACCTTGTGGAGCGGGTCAACGCCCTTGATGACTTTGGAAAGCACGGCGTGGCCGCTTTCGTGATACGCGGTTATCTCGCGGTCTTCCTCGGCCATGACGCGGCTGCGCTTCTCGCGCCCAAAGCGTATCTTGTCGCGCGCCTCTTCGAGTTCAGCCATGTCCACCGCTTCCTTGTTATGCATCGCGGCATGGATGGCGGCTTCGTTGATGATCGCTGCAAGTTCCGCGCCGGAGAAGGTGGCCGTAAGCCGGGCGAGTCTCGCCAAGTCCACGTCCTGCCCCATCTTTACTTTCCTGGCGTGGACTTTCAATATCTGCTCCCTGCCGCGGATATCGGGCAGGTCGAGGAATACCTCTCGGTCGAAGCGTCCAGGCCTGAGCAGCGCCGGGTCGAGCATGTCCGGCCGGTTTGTAGCGGCCATGACGATGATCTTGGTGTCGGTGTCGAAGCCGTCGATTTCAACAAGTATGGCGTTGAGCGTCTGGTTGCTTTCGCGGTCGGCGCTGGTGGGGTCGTAGCCGCGCTTGCGGCCGACGGCGTCGATTTCGTCAAGAAAGATGATGCAGGGCGCGCTTTCCTTTGCTTGGGCAAAGAGGTCCCGCACTCGCGCGGCGCCAACGCCCACAAACATTTCGACGAAGTCCGAACCCGATATGCTGAAGAAAGGCACGTGCGCCTCGCCTGCGACCGCCTTGGCAAGGAGCGTCTTGCCCGTGCCCGGGGCGCCGACGACCAGGACGCCGCGCGGCACGCGGCCGCCGAGCCGCCTGAAGCGCGCGGGGTCCTTGAGAAACTCGATTATCTCACGCACTTCCTCCTTCGCTTCTTCAATTCCGGCTACGTCGTCGAACGTAATGGTGGGGCGTTCCTTGTTGGCGAGTTTCGCCCGCGACCTGCCGAAGGAGAGCACGCTGCCCGGCACTCCGCCCGCGCCGCGGAACTGGCGGAAGAAGAAGAAATAGATGAGCGCGAAGACCAGCGCTACCGGCAGGATGACCATGAAGATGACGTTCTTCAAATCGCCGCGCTTGTTGTAACTGTACTTCAGTTCGCCATTGCTCACCAGTTCATCTCTTAGTTTGCCGCGCTGTGTGTCGGTTAGTTTGCCGCCCTCCGTGTCTTTCCAGAAATCCTCGCCTATCTGCAGGATACCCTTGGATTCCTGGCCGGCCTCTTTGCCCTGAAAGTTCTTGTCGTCACGCTGGCCGCGGTACGTCACCTCCAGTTCGGAGGTGTCGGTATATTCCACAATCTGCGTGATTCTCTTTTCGGCGAGCATCTTGTCGAACTGGCCGACGTCGAGAGTGCTTTCGGCTGTTTGCTTCGTCCAGTACCAGTAGAGCGTGACTGCGCCGATGGCGATCAGAAGAAAGATGATGAGGTTCTTGCTGCCGCTCTTGGGCGGGCGCTGGCGGTCCGGGAAATCCGGGTCCCTCTCGCCCATTCGGCGATTGGGGTCGTAGTTACGGTTCTTGTCGTTTGTTTCGTTGTTCACGGTATCCTTCTGATAAATTGTTTGACAGCGCGGGACTTCGCGCGATACGTCATCACCACTCTTCCTGCATGGCCTCGACCACCCGCTTGGCGAGAAGGTCTGCGGCCTTCTGCACTGCCAGCGCGCGCGACTCGCCGCGGAGGACATCGTAAGTGGCGCTGGCCACCACCTTCTTCGTCCGCAGCGGTATCTCACCGTTTGTTCGCGCGTCCGTCCATACCAGGTCCACTTCCAGCGTGACGTCCCCCGTAGTTACAACGCCAACCTCGCTCGTTATGAGAGAGCGATTGGGCCTTTCGACCAACGTGCCTTTCAGGATAGAGTCAGGGTTGGTGTCGGTCAGTTTGAGGTCCGTTGCCGAACTCACTTCGTTCACAATGGCCTTGGTGACGGTAAGTTCCAGGTCGGGCCTGTCGCTTTCGTTGTCAAAAATGTTTATCTGCACACTCTTGACGTCCCCCGGCAGGAGCGACTTGTGGACGTAACCGCAACCGCTCACGACAAGGGCGCCGATTGCGACGGCAATGGCGCTGAAAATCACAAGTTTTTTCATTCGTCCGTCCTCGCTATCTCTCCGCGTCAATCATTTTCTGGGCCATGGCAAGGAGTTGGTCCGCCTTGTCCGCCCAGACCGTTCCCGGATATTTAACAGGGATGTCCCGCAGCAACGCGGCGGCTGAGCGGTATTTGCCCTGTTCAAAGTAAAACTGCCCTTTAAGATATTCCTTTTCCGCCTTGGTGTTGCGGATGGTTTCCAGCCTCTCGCGCGCCTGGGCGACGTGCTGGTCGTCTGCGGCGCCGAGTCCGGTTTCGCTCTTCTCAAGGAACTTCATGAAATGCTCCTGCGCGTCGTCCAGCGTTCCCTGGTCGAATCTCGCTCCCTGGTTCTGGCGATAGAAACATTCCGCGATCAGGAACTCCGAGATCGTCGTCCAGTAACTCTCCTTGAAGTTCTTTATGATGAACTCAAACTCCAGTTGCGCCTCTTCGTACCGCTGCTCGTTGAAGAGGTACGTAGCCAGTTTGTACTGCGCATCTGGCAGGAAGTCGTAGCCCTGCCTGTAGTTTTTCAGCACAACCTTCCGGATGATCTCCACGCCCAGTTCAGGTTGCGGGCGGCGGAAAAGGTTGGTACCGAACCAACCTGTCCTGACTGTACCGTCGAGAAACTTCAGGCCGATTTCCTCGACTTCCCGCTTTACAATCTGCTCGCGCCTCGGGTGGCGCATGAAGAGGCGAAGGCCCTGCTCGTATTGCTGATACGCCTTGTAGTACTTTCCCTTGTCGAAAAGACGATCCGCCTCGTCGATGGCCTTCTGCGCGGCGGCACGGTTCTCGACGACCGGCTCGTTCTCGGACGGCGTGGACTTGCAGCCCGCGAACGCCGCGCAAAGCGCCAGCATGAAAAGAGCGAGTAACTTTTTCATTTTCTCCTCGCGTTCCGAAATGCGCGCCTCTGCACGCCTGTTTCCCCTACTTATATGACGCCTGCATGTATCGCAGGGTTTTCGAAGGACGCTCGCGCAGGAACGTGAAAAAGCGATCCAGCACCCTTCGCAAGTCCTTCGCATCGTCCCTGCTGATTTCAAGCCTGCCAGCCCGCACAACTCCTGCTTTTCGGCCGGACGAAAGTTGCTGTTTTCCCAGCGCCTCGATGAGCGCGGCGGCGCTGCCCCTTATAGTAATGGCGTCCAGATCGCTTTGAGCGCACTTTTCACAAAGGCAGCCGCCCTTGAGCGGGCTGAAGGCGATTTCCTTGATCCGCCCGCGCGGCGCACCGCACTCAACACACGCCGAGACCTGCGGCTCATGGCCGAGGAGGCGTAGAAGCGCAACCTCGAAGTTGAAGACCATTGGCGCTACTTTTCCCGTCTCCGCAATGGCACGAAGGGTTGCGGCCGTCACTTCATATATCTCCGGCAGCGGCTGGAACTCCGGCACAAGGTCCAGCAGAAGTTCCGCCACGTAACACGCCGCCCAGAACCGCTCCACCCTTTTCCCTATGCCGCGCATGTCGTCAATGACGGACGATTCCGTCAACGTGCCTAGATTCCCGCCAGCGCGAAGGGAGAAGATGATGTCGTTTATAGAGAAAAGGTCCGGTTCTGATTCGTACGCCATCCCGCCGCGTTTGATTCCCTTCGCTATCAGGCCCAGCCTGCCCATATCCCGCATGAAGACGTTGAACACGGCGCTGGTGTTGCTGTAGTCGGTCTTGCGCAGGATTATCGCCTCGGTTCGATAGTAAGGCATTTCATGGCACCCAGAGCACTGGCAATCCGCTCATCCGGCAATAACTCCGCCCGGCGCATCTGCCGCTCATTCTTCTATCTTTTTGATCCTTATTGCGACCCGCTTGACGCGACGCTGGTCCGCCTCAAGTATGGTTATTTGCACGTTGTCCACGTCAAGGGTTTCCCCGGCGCCGGGGATTCTGTCCAGCCGCGAGGAAATCAACCCGCTTATTGTATCGTAATCCTCGCTTTCCGGCAAGTTAATGCCGAGCACTTTGTTCACTTCGTCCACCTTTGCGTGGGCGGAGACTTCCGCGCGGCCATCGTTGAGGGGGCCTATGAGTTCACGGCTGTCGATGTCAAACTCGTCCTCGATTTCACCGACTATCTCCTCCACGATGTCCTCTATCGTCACGAGGCCCGCCACGCCGCCGTACTCGTCAAGGACTATCGCCATGTGGACCTTGCTTCTTTGGAACTGCGCGAGGAGTTCGGCGACTTTTTTGGTCTCCGGCACAAAGGTCGCCGGCCTGATAAGGTCCCGCAACCGCACCGTCGTTGCGTGTTCGCACGCTCCGAGGAGATCCTTCGCATAGAGTATGCCGACCACGTTGTCGCGATATTGCTCTATGACGGGCACGCGCGAGAAGCCGCATTTCCTGACAAAGTCAAGCGCCCCTTCAAGCGGCGTATTGACTTCCAGACAAACCATCTCAGTCCGCGGCGTCATTATTCCCGCAACATTTACGTCCTTGAATTCGATAATGCTCTCTATCATCTCCTTTTCTTCCTCCTCCAGCACCCCTTCCATCCCGCCCTCGTGGACCGCGGCGAGGATCTGGTCCTCAACCTGTTCTTCCTCGGTCGGTTCACGCTTGAACCCGCAGAACCGCGCCGTCGCCCGAACTCCCGCCCGCAACGCGATGACGGCAGGCTTAGCAATTATGGCGGCGAGGGCGAGGACGGGAAAGACCAACCCGAGGAACCGTTCAGGGCTCCGCGACGACAGGTGCCGGGGCAGAAGTCCTCCAACGAATACCACCACAAAGAAAAGCAAGAGCGCCGCCCACCACACCGCCCCCTCTCCCCAACTGCCCGCCCACATGACGACGGCCGCCACGAGCACCACCCTGAAGCAGAGATCGCACAACTGGCATGCGAAAAATATGTCCTCCCTGCGATCCAGATAGTTTTGAATGCGTTTCTTTTGGGCCTCGGGGACAAGAAGCCTAGCGAACTTGGCGGCGGAAAAAGTGTCGAGCGCGCCCAGCGCCATCGAGAAGAAGAACGTCGCCGCAAACGCGATGGCGGCAACAATCCAATAGTAGGTTTCCAAACTGATATAACCTCCAGTGATTTCGATCACCATCCGCTTCCCCAGCGGAATGAATCCTGAGCACGCGCTCGAAGGGCGTTTCCATATTATACCAACGGGCCGCAATCCTTCAAGGCGTAACCTCCACGCCAATTGGTGTCCAGGAAACGACTCAAACGAATTGCAAACGGCCCTCTGGACCATCCACTGTCTTGAACCTCAGCGCGGCTTTAGTTTGAAAGGAGTAATTGCCCGACGGCAAGAAAATCAAACGTTTTGTTGCCTGCCGCGTTTAATTGTGATAGATTGTGTCGGTTTACTGCCCGTCAAGTTATTTCGCCCGCGGAGATTCCGCGGGGCTGGTTACACTACACGGAGGAGCAGGAAATGGCGTTCAAGCAGTTGACCATGAACTGCCGCATAGTTGCCCTGATTATTCTCCTGGCAGGCATTTTTGTTTTTGTTCCGTCGTTTGCCGGCCGTGCAATGGGTCAAGACGAACAGCCCGGTGGAGCCGGTGCCGAAAACGGGGAAGGCGAACCCCAGACTTTTGAGAACTACGAAGTCAGCGCGGACGGCCTGAACAATACCATTGCTCTGAATGAAGCGGATGCCGACAGTTCCGAGGTAATCGGGCATCTGCACAACGCGCTGGCCGCGCAGGAACGCGGAGAGTGGACCGATGCGCTGAGGGAATATTACCTTGTCATTAACTCCTCGAAGGACTTTCTCTACAAGCGCTCCGGTCTCGACGAGGAGCGCGTTTATATCGGGCTGAAGGAGTTTTGCCGCCAGCAACTGGAGGCTTTCCCGGATGACGGCAAACTCGCGTTCAAGACGCAGTATGAGGCAACCGTAAAAGCGATGTACGAAAAGGCGCGGGAGGAACTGGATCTGGACACCTTGAAGATGATCCACTTCAACTACAGCCTTAGCGCTTACAGCGGCGACGCGCTGCTGCTGACCGCAAACGCGCTTTACGAATCGGGCAATTTCAACGAAGCGTTTTCGTATTACAATAGACTGATTACCAAACATCCCGAAATGCACCAGCCGATCGCCGTCGCGTACGGCGGACTGGGGATGTGTGCGCTCAAGATAGGCGCATCCGTCCTGCCGATCCTGCGGGACCGCCGCAAGGAATTGGACGGTGCGCCCGGTGATCAAAAGATCATTACCGCGGGCGAAGGCGGCGCTCACGTGGAAATGCCGCTCAGGCAGTTCCTCGACGGCGTCATCACAAAACTCGAAGGGATGGTTGGCGCCGTCGCCGAGTCCGCCACTCAGACGATTGATATTTCGATGTTCAAGCGGCTGCAGTTAAAGTGGAAGTCCAGCGGGAACCTGGGCATTGCGGCCTACTGGACCGGGGAACTTTACGGCAACAAACTGTTCATCGACCCCATGGGATCGCCCAACGGCATACGTGTGCTCGATGTCAACACGGGCAAGATAATAAACGTTTTGGGATCCACTCAATCCCGCAAGCAGAATTTCGCCTCCAAGATTCTGGGGGGCGAGGATCTGATAGCGCACACCATCAGCGAGGATGCCGACAACTACTACGCGGCGATACTCTACAGCCTGAAAGAAAAAACGATCCCGGGGTTCGGCCTTGCGGAGCACTGGGGCACGCGGCTGCTGGCCTACAAGAACCGCACAAACAAGATGATCTGGTACTGGACCGATCCCGAGGAGCAGAACATCTCCGGAGCCCCCGTTGCCGGAAACGAGGACCGCCAGTTCATGGGCGATGCCTATATGACTTCAGCCCCGGTCAGATCCGGCGCCTACCTGTACGCCGGAGCGGTGCGCGTAGCCAGACCGGCTACGCTTGAGTATTACGTGATTTGCATCGACGCCGCAACAGGCACGATGAAATGGCGCACGTACATCGGCGGCAGCACGCCGCCTGCCACCCAACATCCGCAGATCATGGGCGGCGCGCTCATGCCCGCCGTGGGCTCCAGTGTTCGCGTTGCCAATGACACCGTTTACTTCACGAGCAACATCGGCGCGGTCGGCGCGGTCAACGCCGTTACGGGCGATGTGAAGTGGGCGGCGAAATACCACAAGCCGCCGGTGTTCTTCCTGGGCAACGGCGCGGCGGTATGCGACCCGCTCTTCCTGTGGCATGCGTCGGCGCCCATCTACCTGCCCAACGTCACCCGCAAGGGCGCCCGCGGGCAGGATGAGACCATACCAATGCTTGTAGTCGCGCCGCGCGATTCCGACCACCTCTACGCGTTTGACCCTGAAACCGGCAAACGCATCTGGGACAAGCCGATGCGCGCCAACGACAACGTGCCGGTTGATCCCAACATCCCGCCGCGAGTACTGACGGAGTTCAACGGCAAGGCCATGATTCTGCAGAGCGCATTGGACGAATCGGCGAAGGTTCGCGCGGAAGAAACGATGATAGACCTTAAGCATGGCAAGGCCCAAGCGGAGGAAAATGCGCCCCAGCCGGAAGGCGAAAAGCCTCATCCTCCTCCGCAGGAACAAGTACAGCCGATCCTTACAAAGGCGCAGATGGTTGATATCACAACCGGCAACGACGTGCCGCTTTTCACGTACCTGGGTCAGGACGCAATGATCCTGGGCAAGCCGATTATCTTCGGACCGCTGGTCTTCGTGCTTACCTCAAGCACGTATAAAGGCCAGACGACTTACGCGATCATCGCCTACGACACCACCAAGAACGACAGGATCGTTCTCTACAAGGAAGTCGGTGAAATGTGCGAGGGCAAGAGGATATACAAGATGTTCATCACCAGCGACCTGGTTGTGTTCCTGTGCGACGGCGCGGTATATGTTTACAGCCCCGTCGCCGCGACGCCGTGAAAACAAAAAAGGCTTGAGGCTTGAGTCTTATCCCTCATCTCAAGCCTCTTCTACCCCTGTGGCGCAGGTTTGAACGGATACGACTCTTTCCTTATCCGCGATTTCCGGAACACTATGGGCAGGTCGCTCTTCTCCGTGATGAGGATCGTCGCCTGCATCGTTGGGATGTCGTTCATCCCTTTCGCCCGCTCCATGGCCGCCTCCACAACAATCTCCTTATCGGTGCGGTAAACGCGGTCAACGCTCAGTTTCACGGACGACGAAATGGCCCCCGTGAACACGACCACCGCCATGTCGTAGTCGTAGTTCACGACGGTCAGTTTCTTCGTCCCTTCTTCGTCAAGGCCGCTTGCTTTGGCCAGTTCCGCCGCCTTCTCCGCCGAGGTCACGGTTGCCACGCCCATCTTGTCAACCGCGCACTGCGCGCCTTCCAGCGGCTCGCCGACCATCTCCATTTCATAATCAATCACTATCGGGACCTGCGGCTTGGGGAATTTCGCCATGATGAAAGGCTGGAAGTGGCCGCGCCCGCCGCTGTGGGTGGGGATGTGCTTAAGGACCATCACGTGAACGGCGTTGTCCCTCTGGAAAACCACAGGCATGGACACGGAGTAGCCGGCGTCCTTCTTCACGCCCCACGCCGCAAGCACCACGGTCTCGCGGTCGAAATCCACCTTCGGCAATTCCGGCTTCACCTTCCTGTACTCATACAACTTCTCCCACGCGGCCTGCAACTGCTCCTTGTTGTCGATGATGATTGTCTCCTCGTTATCCCATGAACTCTTCTCCCCTTCAGCGATTGTCTCCACGTTTACGTAATAGTCCGAATTGGGCCGCGGCGTCTCGTCAACAAACGCAACGGGCAGTTGCCGCCGGTCAATCGCAACAAGAAGATACGGCGTGCTCGGCTTGTCGACCTCGCCCTTCTCCACGTAGCGGAGATAGACGTTGACCGACTTCGCCGTCTCCGTGATGTCGATGATTTCCAGGCGCGATTCCTTGCCGGCCTCCGGCCCCATAAAGAGCGCGAGCAAAACCTGCGTGTCGAAATCAATCTCCGGCAAAGGCGGCTTGTCCTTCATCCGCTCGTAAAGGAGTTCCCACAACTGGCCCAGTTGCTCGGACGTTTCCACCACGAGCGTCGCCTCCGCGCCCACCGCGAACGTCCGCTCGTCCTTGATTACGTGATAGGCAAGCGGCGAGCCCGGTGGTAGCATCTCGACGTTCGAGAGGACGTAGCGGCCGCCGCTTTCCACGCGGACATACTTCACCGAGGCGCGCAGCCTGTCGCCCTTGAGCGGCCGGGCTTTCGCGCCTTCTTCGAGGTAGCAGGTTATCTCTTTGCCCACCATCTCCTTCATGGCGTCGGTGCCGTCCTTTATGGTGAGCACAATCCCGCCGTCGGCATTCACCTCTTCCACGAAGCCAACGAGCGTCGGCAGCGCCGCCTCCTCCGCAAGGCACGCAGAAGCAACAAGGACCCCCGCCAGAACGACCAATGCTCGTATGTGCATGTTTTTCTCCACTAAAACGCATTTCCGGACCGCCGCCATTCTATATCAGCGCGCCAATCCGCGCAACCCGCGCCGCGATGTGCTTGTATGTGCATGTAAAAATGCCCCCAATCTTTTACCCGCACGCAGGGCAAAATTTTACATTTCATAAGTTATGAATGCACTCTTCACCATTTCCTCATTTCCTCACTTCCTCAAGCCTTTCTTGCCCCTCATGCGTTTATTTGTTATGATGGTCGTAGTTAAGGCTGAAAAAACGGCTTCTCCATGACGATATCCGTTGCATGAGGGACCTGACTTCACAGCCGAGGACGCAATGAAAAAACGTTATTTTGTCGAATCCGATGTTAAGCAGTTCAGCGCGGATAAAATACTGAAACACCTCGATAAGGTCGCCGAATGGCAGAAAACCGGCAGCATCTTCCCCATCACAATCGAATTCGACCTCACGAACATCTGCAACAACAAGTGCCCGCGGTGCTTCGGCTTTTACGGAAAAGACTCCTCCACCGTCGGCCTTGAGTCCGCGAAATCCGTGGTAAAGCAGGTAAAGGACATGGGCGGCCGCGCGCTCACGTTCACAGGCGGCGGCGAGCCGACCTGCAACAAATACCTCGCGGAAGTCATCCAGTACACAAAAGACATCGGGCTTGACGTCGCCCTCATCACAAACGGCCTGAATATAAAGGACGAGGACGCGAAAGTTTTCCTGAAGAACTGCACGTGGCTGCGCGTGAGCCTTGACGCGGGCAGTCCGGAGGTCTTCAAGCGCACTCACGGCATGGACGAGGCGGCGTTCCATAAGACCGTCGAGAACATCCGCAAACTCGTGCGGATAAAGAAGGAAACCGGCAGCAAATGCACGGTGGGCGTCGGGTATCTCACGGACACGGACCTCGGCCCCGACATGCTCAAATGCACGGAGTTGTGCCGCGACCTCGACGTGGATTACATTCAGTTCCGCCCGCTTCTGCGCAGGTACGGCGAGGAGGAACTGAAATACGATTTCGAGGCCGTGCTGCCGTGGATCGAGAAATGCACGAAACTCGCCACGCCGACTTTCGACGTCCTCTTCTCGAAGCACAAATACGACTCCATGCAGTACAACTCGCTTGACCGCGGCTACGCGGTGTGCTACGGTCATCACTTCGCCACGACCATCGCCGCGAACCTCAAGGTCTATATCTGCTGCCACATGCGCGGCGTGGAGAAGTACTGCCTGGGCGACCTGAAGAAGAATACCCTCAAGGAAATCTGGAATTCGGAACAAAGAAAAAAGGCTTACCGGAATATTGACTTCAAAGACTGTCCGCCCTTGTGCCGGTGCAACACGTTCAACCAGGTCTTGTGGAACATCGCGCAGGACGTGAACCACAAGAATTTCCTGTGAACCGGACCATCACTTACCGGCTTTCCATAACATGAACAAAGCAGCCCCACGCGCATCCGTCATCATCCTCACCAGAAACGAGGAAGCCAACATAGGCCGTTGCCTGGACGGCGTCTTCGCGCAGAAGGCCGATTTCCCCTTCGAGGTCATCGTCGTTGACTCCGGCTCCACCGACCGCACGCTTGATATAATCCGTAAGTACGACTTGAAACTCCTCCAGATACCGCCGGAGCAATTCGACCACGGCCTGACGCGGCAGTTCGGCGCGGCGCACGGGACGGGCGAATTCGTCGTCACCATCGTCGCCGACGCCGTCGCCGTGGGCGAGACGTGGCTTGCGAACCTGCTCAGGCCTTTCGCGGAAGACCCGAACATCGTCGGCGTCTATGGCGGCCAGGTGCCGCGCGAGAACTGCGACCCGTTCAACGCGGCGCAACTCCGCGCTTGGGTGACCGGAGGGGAAAAGCGCGTCATACACCGCCTGCCGGAAGGCGTGCGCCTGGCGGACATGCCGCCGGAGAAGCGGCGGGAAATGGTCAACTTCGACGACATCAACTCCGCCCGCCGCAGAAGCATCCTCGAAAAATTTCCGTTCCCCGGCTGCGAATACGCGGAAGATTTGGCGTGGGCGTGGGACGTGCTGAGCGCCGGGTACACGCTGGTCTATGAGCCGTCGGCGAAGGTGATTCACTCGCACCGCCGCACTCTCGGCTACGCGTTCAAGAAACGGTTCCTCGACCAGCGGTTCCTGGTGCTATATTTCGGCATGGCGCTTTACGCGGGCTTCACAACGGCAGTGCGCTCAATCGTGCGCGAGATCCGAAATTATCTCGCCATCGCAATGGGCCTCAAGGGATTCTTCCGCAAGATCAAGTGGGCGATACTTGCGCCCTTCTTTGCCATGGCGGAAATCACCGGCTCGTACCTCGGCATAATGTCCGCGCGCGACATGGGCCGGTGCCGCAGCGACATCGAAAAGCAGATTAAGCGAAAGGCCGATAAAATCGCAAGGAAATTCGCCGCGACCGCCATCCGCCACCCGAAGGGATAACGCCAAAGACGCGTTCCCGCGTTTACACATAATGGTGAAATACAAAGGAAAAATAAAATAAAGGGGTCAGACCCCTTTGTTTCACTTTTGAGGTGCCGTTTTGCCGGACGTTTCGATAGTCATACCGACTCTCAACGGTGGGGCGCTGTTCCGCCGGGTGCTTGACGCCGTCAGGCGCCAGGTGACATCGCGCTCGGTGGAGATACTCTGCATCGACTCCGGCTCGACCGACGACACCGTCGCAATCGGCAAGGAGCTTGGCGCGGAAGTAACCACGATTCCGCGCACGGAATTTAACCACGGCGAGACGCGGAACCTCGGCATCGGCAAGGCCTCGGCGGAGATCGTCGTCCTGATGACGCAGGACGCGCTCCCGGTGGACGACAGGTGGCTTGAGGCGCTGCTGGAGCCGTTCACAGACGAGAAGGTCGCGGGGACTTACGCGCGGCAGATTCCCCGCGACGATGCGGACATCCTGACGCGCCACAGGCTTGAGAACTGGGTGACCTTCGGCAAGGAGCACATCATCCGCGAAATCAAGAACCGCGCGGACTACGACGCGCTGCCGCCGGCTGAAAAATACAAGTTTTGCAACTTCGACAACGTCTGCTCGTGCGTCCGCAAGAGCGTGTGGCGGCGGATTCCCTTCAAGCAGGCGGACTTCGCGGAGGACATGGAATGGTCGCGCGACGCACTGCTCGCGGGCTGGAAGATTGTTTATCAGCCGGAAGCACAGGTGATTCATTCGCACAACCGCTCGCAGGTTTACGAGCACCGTCGGACGTACCTGGTCGTGCGCCGCCTGAACGAACTTTTCGGCTACCGGCCTGTCGAGAACATAAAGGGGGCGTTCTGGAACGGGTATTTTCAGGCGCTGCAGGATGCGCGGGTCGTGGAGAAGGCGAAGGCGCCGTTTCTGACAAGATGGCGGACGTATCTCGGCATTCCGTGGCGGAACCTGCTCGTCCAGTGGGCGCAGTGGCGCGCCGTGCGCGACATTGACCGCGGCGTCCCGATCGAGAAACAGCGAGGTGTCTGATGAAGGTGATGTACGTCGTTCACGGCTTTCCGCCGCGTGTCCACACGGGCACGGAGTCGTACACGTTCCACCTCGCGCAGAGCGTTTCCGCACAGCATGAAGTGCACGTGTTTTATCTCTACCGCGACAGGGAAAAACCGCTTTACGAAATCGAACGCGCGCAGATGGGGCGCATGGAGTGTTTCGGCGTCAATTACGAACTGATGGCTGATTCGAACCGCTTCCGGCATACTTACAGCATTCCGCGCCTCAACGCGACATTCAGGCAATGCCTCGCGGAGTTCCGGCCGGATATCGTTCATGCGACGTATCTGCTGGCCGGGCTGTCAGCGGACTTCGTGAAAATCGCGAAAGAGAGCGGCGCTAAAGTTGTCGTGACGCTCACGGATTTTCTGCCCCTCTGCCTTCGCGGGCAACTGCTCGACTACCGCAACGAAATCTGCTCCGGGCCGGAAACCGACTACAAGTGCTCGAAGTGCGTCTGGATGGTCAAGCGCATCCGCAAGGGAATCCTTGAGACGGTGCGCATCGGCCTGCTCCACGTCGGGCCTGTGGCGTGGCTCGCACGGCGCATCATCGCGCGGATGATTTCCGGCAGAAGGCGCGCCATTAAAGACGCGCTGAACCGCGCCGACGCCGTGATCACACCGACGCCCGCGCTGAGGGAGCAGTACGTCAAGTGGGGCTTGCCGGAGAACAAAACGCGGCGCCTCGGCTACGGCATCGACGCGAAGCTGTTCGCGCAGTTCAAGCGCACGCCATCTGACGCCGTCCGCTTCGGCTTCATCGGGCAGGCGCTGCCGCACAAGGGATTGCACGTTCTGCTCGAGGCCGCGGAAATGCTGAAGGACAGGAAGTTTGAAGTGGTCGTTTGCGCGGGCACGGATTTGACGGGTTCGAAAAAGTACGTGGAAGGACTGAGGGGGCTCTTGGCGCTGAAACAGGTGTCGTGGCGCGGGACGTTCCCGTTCGACAAAATCGCGGACGCCTACGCGCAGTTCGACGCGCTGGTCGTGCCGTCGCTTTGGTATGAGAATTCGCCGCTGGTCGTGCTTTACGCGCAGCAGTCGCAGACGCCGCTCATCGTGAGCGACTTCGGCGGGCTGACCGAATTTGTCCGCAACGGCGAGACCGGCCTGGTTTTTGAGCCGGGAAATGCAAGGGCGCTCGCCGGTGCGATGGCGCGCTTCATCGAGTCGCCGTCGCTTTACGCGGAGATGGCCGGGAAAATCACGCCGCCGCCGAGCATCGACGATAACGCGGCGCGCGTCATGGAAATTTATGCGGAACTGATGAAATGAAGATTACGCACGTCATACACGGCTTTCCGCCGTACAACAACGCCGGCGCGGAGATTTACACGTACAAGATCGCCCGCGAGCAGGCGCGGACGGAGGAGGTGGCCGTGTTTCACCGCATCAGCGATCCAAAGTTGGAAGAGTACGCCGTAACGCATGAGCATCTCGATGGGCTGGACATCTGGCGCGTCAATAATACGCTGCGGCAATGCAGGTCGTACGAGGAAATCTACACCAACCCGGGCGTCGCCGAGGTCTTCCGCGAATTTCTTGATACAGCGCGGCCGGACGTCGTGCACATCGGGCACCTGACGATGCTTTCCACGCTGATTGTCGAGGAATTGGCGAAGAGAGGCATTCCGCGCGTGATGACGCTGCATGACTTCTGGCTGGTGTGCTTGCGGGGGCAACTGCTCGACCAGAGTTTCAAGATCTGCGCAGACCCCGGAAAGGCATGGTGCGAGGAGTGCCATCCCGAGCAGGCGGCGGTCGCGGATTCAAGCATGGTCGCGAAGGCGTTCCGGAGACTGTCGGACGGCCTTCACCTGGGCGATGACAGGCGGCGCGCGCTGTTCGGGACGCTTTATAAATTTCTCGCCCGGCGGAGGGGCGATACCGGCGAGATTGACATAAGCGCGCAGATCCAGCTGCGCCGCGAGCACATGAAATCCGCTTGCGAAAAAATCGATCTGTTTATCTCGCCGTCGAATTTTCTGAGAGAGCAATGTGTAAAGTTCGGCATCGTCCGGCCTGAGCGGATAATCCATTCCGACAACGGCCAGGATACCGCGCCGTTCAGGGATTTCCGGCGCACTCCGTCCGACAAGATTCGCTTTGGCTTCGTCGGAGCGATAATCCCGTCAAAGGGGCTTCACGTGCTGCTGGAGGCATTCAAGGGCATCGACCCCGACAGCGCGGAACTGAATGTCCACGGCGGGTTCGTAGAATACCATGAACTGCGGGACTACCCGGCCCGCATAAAGTCCCTGGCCGCGCGGCCCGGCGTCAACATGCGCGGCGCTTACCAGCCGGAGGATGTGGCCACGGCCTACGCCGACATCGACGTCCTCGTGGCGCCGTCGATATGGTACGAAAATTCGCCGCTGGTCATACACGAGGCGTTCATGGCAGGCGCGCCGGTGATCGCGTCAAACGCCGGCGGCATGGCCGAACTCGTGAAACACGAGGAAAACGGGCTTCTCTTCGAACTCGGAAACGCGAAATCGCTGCGCGAGGCGATGCAAAGATTCATCGACGACCGGAATCTGGCGGAAAAACTCCGACGCGAAATACCTAAAGTCAAGACAATCGAGGAGAACACCAAAGAACTCCTGGGCATTTACAGAAGGCTTCAAAAGAACCGGGAAGGATGAAATGAAAATCGCCCACGTCATACACGGCTTTCCGCCCGACTCGACAGCCGGCTCCGAGGTCTATACCTGGAAACTGGCGCTGGAGCAGGACCGCCGCAACGAGGTGGCCGTTTTCTCGCGCACCGGCGACGAGAAACGGAAAGAATATGACGTTACGCGCGAGCGGTGCGAGGGCCTTGACGTATGGCGCATCAACAACACCCTGAAAAAATGCAACTCCTTCGAGGAGACGTACACGAATCCGCCGGTGCTTGAGATATTCAAAAAATTCCTCGACGAGACGCAGCCGGACATCGTGCACATCGGGCACCTGACGCTGCTTTCCACGCTCATTGTGGATGAACTCAAGGCGCGCGGCGTCCCGACAATAATGACGCTTCATGACTACTGGCTGATTTGCCCGCGCGGGCAGTTGATCCGCCCGGACCTTGCGTTGTGCCCGGACCCGGCGGAAGCGCCGTGCGGCAAGTGCGAGGAGTTGCAACTCGCCGTTACGGCCACGTCGCGCAAGGCCTATAACGCTTACAAAAAATTGACCGGCGCAATCGGCTTCGATCCGGCGTTCGTGAAGAAGCCGTTGCGAAAGATGTACCTCGCGCTCGCGCGCAAGAAAGGCCTGACGGCGGAGCCGCAAACACCAGCGCTTTCCGAGCCGATGCGCAAGCGCCGCGAGCACATGCGCGCGGTTTGCGGCAAGATCGGCCTTTTCGTCGCGCCGTCGAGTTTCCTGCGCGAAAAATTCATCGACTTCGGCGTCGCGGCAGACAAGATTGAGTATTCGGATTACGGCTTCGACGCCGCGCCGTTTGCGGACTTCAGGCGGACGCCGTCCGACAAGGTCCGCTTCGGCTTCGTCGGCTCGCTGATCCCGTCGAAGGGCGTCCACGTGATGCTCCGCGCCTTCCGTGACCTCGCGCACGAAAACGCGGTCCTGAACATTTTCGGCAGATTCGCGCCGTACTATGAGTTTGAGAACTACGAGAAGGAAATCCGGAAACTGGCGAACGCGCCGGGAATAAACATGCGCGGCCAGTACGACAACGTGCGCGTCGCGGAGGTCTTCGGCGAGATTGACGTCCTCATCGTGCCGTCGATATGGTACGAAAACTCGCCCCTCGCGGTACACGAGGCGTTTCTCTCGCGCACGCCGGTCATCACCTCGAACGCGGGCGGCATGGCGGAACTCGTGCGGCACGAAAAGTCCGGCCTCCTTTTCAAAATGGGCAACAGCGCGTCCCTGCGCGACGCGATGGCGCGGATTGTAAATGAGCCGCGCCTTGTAGAAAAACTGCGCACGGGAATTCCGGCGGTGAAGACCATTCAGCAGGACGCTGAGGAGATGCAGGAGCGTTACGAGAAACTCGCGCGTTTGCGCGGCTGACGGCGATTTGATAAAATGCGCTTCTGCGCCGCTAAAAGCAAAAACAATGACGAAAACAGTTCTGATAACAACTTCCGGCTCGCCCGCGGTGGCGGGGCTGAGCATGGCTCTCAAAGGCGCGCTTGGCAGCCTGCCGGTGGTCAGCCCGCCGGCCAGCGCGCTGGAGCGCTTCCAGCCGGAGGTGCTGCACGTTCTTTCAACGGACGACCTGGCGGAAGGCGACGTTGACCGGGCGAACTCCGCCGGCGCGCGCATAGTTGTTGACGCGCACGACCTTCACCGCTTCTGCCTGCGCGGGCAACTACTCAAGTGCAACAGGACTTTCTGCTCCGACGCCGCCCGATACGGCGAGGCAAAATGCTTCGCGTACGATTTCGACATCAAGCGCGGCTCCGCGCCGGACGCGGTTTTCAAGGAATTCGTTCCCGCCGACAAACCCGCGCGGAGTGCGCTGCTGCCCACCTGCGAACTCGACACACGCGGAAAATTCGCGAAGGCGCACCCGGCGGCCATCGCGGACGACATCACATCGCGGCGGCGCAATCTCGTGCGGCTCATTTCCAAAATCGATTTCATCCTCTGCGCGAACGAGGCGATAACGCAAGGGCTGAAGGACTTCGGCCTGAGCGAAAAGAATTTTTATACCGACGACAGCCTCTTTGACCTCACGAAACCGGCGGACGCGCAGATGCTGGCGAAGCGGGCGGACATGATCGCGCGCGCGGGGAAGCACGCGCTGGACTTGCCGCGCCCCGCGAAGTGGCGGGCGGAGCGGGAGAACTCGCTGCTCATGATGCAGGATCTCTTCCAGAAGCGCCTGGTATGGGAGAGCAGGCCGTCGCACATCGAACTGGCGACAAACAATATCTGCAATCTGCGGTGTCTCATGTGCAGCCCGGAGAGCAGACCGACGAAGCGGTCGCTGAGCGAGGCGGAAACGGAAAGCATCTGCGACCAGATATTTCCCACGGCGAGCCTTGTGACCCCGTCGGCGGGCAGCGAGCCGCTCTTAGGCGATTTTGAACTCATCACGAGACTGTGCGACAAGTACGAGGTCGAACTGAATGTCATCACGAACGGCACGCTTCTCACGCCGGACCGCTACGAACTGATGCGGCGGAGGCTGGGGCGGCTGCAGATTTCGTTCGACGCGTGCGACGGGGAGACGTACGAAAAAATTCGCGTCGGGGCGAAATTTGACAAGGTCGTGGAGAACATTCGGCGGGTCGCAAAACTGACCGCGGCGGACAACGTGGAACTGATGGCGAGTTCGGTCGTAATGCGGCTGAACTACAAGAAAATGGCGGAGTACGTGGAGTTCGTCGCGGGGCTGGGGGTGAACTCGGTGGCGCTGCAGCAGTTGCTGATAAACTTTGAGGCGCTCAAGGACTGGCAGATAAGCGGAGTCGTGCCGGATGAGGAAATTCAGGCGGAGATCGACCGCGCGATTGAGGCCGCGAAACGCTGCAAGATAAACCTGCACGTGGGAATCAGCACGCCGCGCGTTTACAAGTACGGCAGGCAGGATTTCAAACTGTTCAAACTGGACTACCTGCCGGAACTGGTAATCCAGCGATACCCGAAGATGTGCTACCAGTCGGCGATGTACCTGAAGGTGGAGCCGGACGGCTCGGTCTTCCCATGCTGCCGCGCGCCGGTGGAGTTGAACATGGGGAACCTGAAGGAGCGCCCGTTTGAGGAAATCTGGAACGGGAAAAAATATCAGCAACTGCGCAAGGAGATGTTCACGGGCAAGTACCGCAGGTGCTGCCGCGGATGCCCGCTTCTGACGCTGTATTCCGAGGGATCGCTCGTCATTCAATAGAGAACCGCAATGCCGGACCCGCTGGTTTATGCCATCGTTGTAAACTGGAACCGGTGTGACGACACGCTGGCATGCCTGGCCTCCCTCGAAGGGTCGTCGTACGGGAACTTGAAGGCGCTGGTGGTTGACAACGGCTCGACTGACGGTTCTTCCCAAAGAATTCGCGCGGAATTTCCGAAAACTGAATTGCTGGCCCTGTCGGAAAACCTGGGCTATGCGGGCGGCAACAACGCGGCCTTCAGGCATCTCAAGGATGCGGGGGCCGATTACTTCTTTTTGCTGAACAACGACGCGACAGTGGACGCGGACGCCGTGGCGATGCTCGTCGCGGCGTCGGAAAGCGCGCCGGACATCGGCATCGTGGGCGCGAAGGTGCTCCATGCCGACGACCCGATGCTCATCGAGTCGGTTGGAGTTTCGGTGAACCTCCGCACCGCGCGCATAAGGCAGATTGGTTACGGGGAGAAGGACGCCGGGCAATACGCGGAGTTGTGCAGGCGCGACGCGGTGAACGGCGCGGCGATGCTGATACGCGCGCCGCTGCTAAAGGAAGTCGGCCTTTTCGATGAAGAATTCTTCTGCTACTTCGAAGAGGTGGACTTCTGCCTGCGGGCGAGCGAAATGAATTACAGAATACTTTACTGCCCGGACGCGCTGGCGTACCACAAGGGGGCGTCGTCGGGCGGAGGGCGCCGGTCGCCGCTGCAATTTTACTACGGCATGCGGAACCAGTTGCTGCTGGCGCGAAAGCGGGGAAAGGGGACGCCGGGATACGTGCGGACGATAATGGTGCTAGCGCTCAACATTGTTTCCGCGCTGCTGTCGCCGGGGCAAGGAAGATTGGGCGCGTTGAAATGGATCCGGCGCGGATGGCAAGATTACAGAAAGGGCATCTTTGGAAAAGCAACCTACGACTTTTCATAACACAGACAAGGAAAGCAAGGCCGAGCAGAGGCACGTCGCAGATCGCAGACAGCGGCCCACGCCGCTTTTCAGCAAGTACATGTTCATCGGCCGCAGGCGCAGGAACCGCCGGGAGACTGACCCGAGGTACGGCTACTACGTTGACCGCTACGGGGCGCGCTCAGTCCTCGCCATGCTCATAATAATCGTGCTTTGCGCCGCCGACGCGGTGTTCACGATATATCATTTGAGACGCGGGGCGACGGAAATCAATCCCCTGATGAATTTCGCGCTCAGCCTTGGCACGTTGTACTTCCTGGTATTCAAATACGCCCTTACGGGCGTCGGAATTTTCTTCCTGCTGACGCACAAGAACTTCATCACAGCGCGCGTGGCCACCGTCACGGTCATCGCAATGTATTGCCTGCTGCTGGCGTATCACCTCTACCCAATCATATTCGGGCACTGACTCGCAATCGCGGAGAGCAACGGGTCGGACCCGAATTACGGAGACCGACGCGAAAGCGTCGCGTCTCGTAGATTCGTGGTCTGACCCTAGCGGGTACTGCAACCGACGACAAACCGCGAACTTCAAGCACACCTTTACTGGCTTGCAATCTGCGCCGTCTGCGTGTAAGATTCACACTCACATGAGGTGTGGGGTCAAACCGCTATTCTACGAGCTGGCCCCGATCTTTCATTCGTGATAAATATGAAGGAATATCGGGGATGCGCTCCGTAAATAGGGTCTGACCCCGGAGGAATTCCAAGGAGAAAACCGTGAAAGTGAAAATCGCCCTGGCGCAGATGGCGTGTGAATGGGACGCGAAGGCTAATCTCCGCAAGGCGCTCAGCCTCATGCAGAAGGCGAAGGCCAAAGGCGCGGAAATCATCTGCTTTCCCGAACTCACCTTCACAATCTTCTTTCCCGCATACCGCGCGGACGCAAAATATTTCGACTGGGCCGAGCCGATCCCCGGCCCAACCACGAAGATGGTCGCCAAGCGCGCGAAGGAACTGAAACTCGCCACGCTGGTGAATCTCTTCGAGAAGGCCGGGCACGGCAGGTACCACGACACGTCAGTCGCAATGGACAGCGAGGGAAAAATCCTCGGGACGGCGCGGATGATGCACATCGCGGAGGAGCCGTATTTCAACGGGAAATATTACTACTGGCCGGGCGACGGCGGATTTCCGGTTTTCGACGCGGGGATGTGCAAAATCGCCATCGCGGCGTGCTACGACAGGCACTTCCCGGAGCAGATGCGGATGCTGACGCTGAACGGGGCGGAGATAATCTTCTCGCCGATGGCGGGCGCGGTGACTGAGCCGGTTGCGATGTACCGCGCGGAGATGCAGGGATACGCTTTTTCAAACGGCATCTTCATCGCCGTCGTGAACCGCACGGGCAAGGAAGAGAGCGTTGAATTCGCGGGAGAGAGTTTCGTCGTCGCGCCATCGGGCCAGATCATCGCGACGGCCAAGCGCGGCGAGGAGGAACTTCTCCTGTGCGACATCGAGGCCGACGAGATCGAGATGGAACGGCGCAAGCGGCCGTTCCTGCGCGACCGCCGTCCGGAGATTTACCGCGGCCTGTCCGAAAAATAGCCCTCAAATAAGAGGGACGGTCTAAAGACCGTCCCCTACATTTTGCTCCACGAAAAACTCACGGGTAGATGCGGTAGAGCATGCGCGGGAACGGTATGGTCTCGCGCAGGTGCTCGATGCCGCAAAGCCACGTGACCGTGCGCTCCACGCCCAGCCCGAAGCCGCCGTGCGGGACCGTCCCATAGCGCCGTAAATCAAGATACCACTCGAACGCCTCCTGGGGCAGATTGTTCTCCTTAATCCGCCGCAGCATTGTATCGAGGTCGTCCTCGCGCTGCGCGCCGCCGATGATTTCGCCGTAGCCGTCGGGCGCGATGACGTCAACGCCGAGGGCGAGGCTGGGGTTTTTCGGATCGCGCTTCATGTAGAACGCCTTAATCTCCGCGGGCCAGCGGTGGACCATAATCGGGCGGTCGGACATCGCGCCGAGCACGGCCTCCTGCGGCGCGCCAAAGTCCTCTCCCCTGTTCATCTTCACGCCGGCCTTGTTCACCTTCTCAATCGCCTCGTCGTAGGTCATGCGCGGAAACGGACGCTTGATGCATTCGAGTTTGGAGAGGTCGCGCTCCAGCACCTTCAGTTCCTCGCGGCGCGTCTCAAGGACAAAGCCGACGATGTATTCGACGAATTCCTCCGCGAGGTCCATGATGCCGTCGAGGTCAATGAACGCGATTTCCGGCTCCACCATCCAGAACTCGGTGAGATGGCGGCGGGTCTTGGATTTTTCCGCGCGGAAGGTCGGGCCGAAGACGTAGATTTTCCTGTGCGCCATCGCGGCGGCTTCACCGTATAACTGGCCACTCTGCGTGAGGTAGGCCTTGTCGTCGAAGTACTTCACCTCGAAGAGCGTGCTTGTGCCTTCGCACGCGGCGGGGGTGAAGATTGGCGCGTCGATGAGGACGAAGTCACGCGAGTCGAAGAAATCGCGGATAGCCTTGATCGTCGCGTGGCGGACGCGCATTATGGCGTGCTGCTTGCGCGAGCGCAGCCAGAGGTGGCGGTTGTTCAGAAGGAAATCCGGGCCGTGCTCCTGCAGAGCGATTGGATAGTCCTTCGCCATCTGGATTATTTCCACCTTGCTGAGTTCCAGTTCGTGGCCGCTTGGCGCGCGGTCGTCCTTGCGGACTTTGCCGGTGACGATGAGCGAGGACTCCTGCGTAATCTTGTCGCCGAGTTCAAACATCTCGTCGGGGACAGCGCCCTTGACCATGACGCACTGCACGATGCCGGTGCCGTCGCGCACGAGCAGGAAACGGATTTTGCCCTTGGAGCGCTTGTTATAAAGCCATCCCTTGATGATTACTTCCTTGCCCACATGCTGGCTTAGTTTATTTACGGTGGTGTCTGTCATAATCACCCTCTTGTAACGAGATTGCTTGGTGAGATTATAGGGCGGCGGAGCGGCTTTGCAAATGTTTTTCACAATGATATGTCGGACAGGTCGGACGTGTCGGACCCGTCGGACGGGATTTGCAGCGACGATGAACTTTGGTACAATGCCGCCGTCCTTTGGAGAGATATTTGGCATACACAAAAGCAACGCTGTATTACATGAGCGGCACGGGGAACACATTCCGCGCCGCGAAGTGGATAAGCGAGGAGGCCGCGAGGCGCGGCGTCCGGGCGGATCTCATCGGCATCGAGCACGGGCGTCCGGAAAGCGAAATCGCCGACGGCGACGGGCGGCTGGTGGGCCTGCTCATGCCGACACACGCTTTTACCGCGCCGTGGCGGATGATTCGCTTCGCGTGCGGCCTGCCGCGCAGGAAACGGACGCACGCGTTCGTGGAGGTAACGCGCGGCGGGACGAAGTTCGGCTCGCTGCGTTTGCCGGGGTTCGAGGGGACGGCGTGCTATCTTATCGCGCTTATCATGGCGCTCAAAGGCTACCGCGTGCGCGGCGTGATTGCGCTCGACATGCCGACGAACTGGCTCCAGGTGCATCCAGGCTTCAGCCCGGAGGCCGCGCGGGACATGGCTTCGCGAGCAAAGCCAAAGGCGGAGCGATTCATCGGGCACATACTTTCCGGAGAAACGCATTTCAGCATCGGCGGATTCATCTCGCTGTTCATCGGGCTGTTGCTGCTTCCGGTGTCGTTGGGTTATCTGCTTTGGGCGCGGTTCTTCCTGCCGAAATTGTTTTTCGCGAGCAACCGTTGCAACGGCTGCGGCCAGTGCGCGGCGGAGTGCCCGTTTCGCGCGATCCGCATGCCGGGAGGGAAAAAGCCCCGTCCATACTGGACGTGGCGCTGCGAAAGTTGCATGCGCTGCATGGCATACTGTCCGGTGAAGGCGATTGAGGCTGGGCATTCGTGGGGAGTGCTGCTGTATTACATTTCCTATTTGCCGCTGGCGCTGTGGATTTTCAGCGGGGTTGTCTCGCCGGCTGTCACTGCGTATCTCGACAACGGGTGGGTAAGGCTGATCGTCCAATACATTTATTATCTGGCGGCGATATGCCTGGCCTATTCCGTTTTTAACCTGCTTATCCGCATACCTTTCATCAACACGCTTTTCACTTACACGACGCTGACGCGCATTTTCCCGCGCTATCACGAGCCTGACACGGACGTGCATGAGATGTGATATTTGCGGGCGCGCTCGATAAAGGCGACAGTCACCCAGGTCTGCGCGCTATTTCTGAGGCGCGGCGATTCTGCGAAGGAATGATTTGCCGTCGAGGTTCTGGAGTTTTTCGAGACGATCCCCGTAGCCGAGGTACTCAAGGATCGTCGGCATCACGTCCACGTTTCTGACAGGCCCGAAGCGGCATTGGCGGATGCCAGGGCCCGCGAAGGCAAGCGGGATGCGCATTTCACCGCGGTGCAGTCCGCCGTGAGCGCTCTTATGCACGGTGTTGAGTTCGCGGAACGGGCGCGAATAGACGACCAAATCCCCCACCCTATCGGGTGAATCGAAGACCTCGATACATTGCACAACGGCGTCGGGGAATTCCGTGTCGCAGGTGGCCTCAAGCCACTCGTCGGCGGTGTAGAACGTGTCGCCTTTCATTTTGCTGGCGCTGTCGGTGTAGTTGTACGCGAAGGGGTCCGCGCCGGCGACGACCTTGTAGCGGTACATTTTTTTGCCGTCAACGATCTTGCGCTCGATTTCCGCCTCGCCGTTGCGGTGGAAGACGGCGACCGTCGACTCGTTCTTGCGGGCGAGGACGTGCTCGACGGCGTCGTATTTGAGAAGCGCGGCAATCAGGTCTATGCGCCGCCCCTCGGAGACCTCGTAATTGCGGATTTGCTCAAGGGGAACGGGCTTCGCGAAGATGTTGACGGAGCGGAATCGGTTGGGCGGCTCCGAAGCGAGGTAGATGTAGCCGTGCCTGTCGCCGGAGACGGTGACGACGGCGTTGAAGTAATTGTAACGGTCGAGGCGCTCTTTCAAGGAAAGGTCGCTGGGTATGTCGCCGTTGGTGACCTTCATGCCGAGATCATTTCGCATGGCGGAAAGGAGATTGAAACGGCTGGCCGGATTAACGTCCACCATGCCGTGGTCGCTGATGTGGACGATGAGCATGTCCTTGAGAACGCCGACCTTGTCGAGCCTGCGGAACATTTCGCCAAGGCGGTCGTCGAGGTACTTGAGGTATTCGCGGTATTCTTTTGACGCCAGGCCGTATTTGTGGGCATAGGCATCGCTGCCGATAAAGTAAAGGATGGTGTAGCGCGGGTAGCGGCCTGCTTCCTTGTGGCAGTTCTCAAAGACATGCGCGATGTTCTCGCAGCATGCGGCGTCGTACAGGTCCCATCTGCCGAAGACCTTTGCGCGGAGAGTGTTATAGAACATGCGGGCGTAGTGGCCGGCTCCGCGGAAGAGGGGGAAAAAGTTCACGAAGGTGTACTCGTCGTTGAGTACCTCCATGATTATCGGGCTGGTGCAGTCCTCGTTGACTTTCCAGATGTCGCTGTATCGGTCGTACCTGCGATACTGGAGTTCCTCGCGGAAGATGTACTTCATCCCGGCGACTCCGGAGTGGGAGCCGTACTGGCCGGTAACCATGGCAGTGAGGTTGGGGTACGTGACGCTTGGTGCGCTGGTGACGGCGCAATGGCTGACCGCGGCGCGATTATAGATGTATTTCTTGAAATTGGGCAGTTCGCCCGCTTCCATCATGTGCTCAAGCAATTCCTCCTTGAGGCCGTCGGTGACGATAAGGAGCGCCATCCTTTCGCCAGCCGCGGCATAACGCTTCTTGCCGGAGGCGAGGTCGTCGGGGATTTTCTCCTCGGCGTCAATGTAGCAGGACGCAAGCGCACTCGTGAGGAAGAGGCAAAGCCCAAGAATTTTTTTCAACATTACTGCTCCCCTTGGGATTATTCTTTTAGTTCGACAATAACTTCGTCGCCCACCTTAAGCCCCAATTCCCGCGCGGCGCTGCCGCGATTCACGGCGATCTCAAGCATATCGAAACTGTTGAATATCGCGAGCACCTGTCCCCCTTCCTTCTCCGCGTACGATTTGCTGATGCCGTCGATCCTGGTTCCGCCGGCCCGCACCTCCGCCTTTCCGTGAACTACCGAGCGCGGGATGTTGCTCATGCAGTTGCCGAACGTGTCAATGTATACGATGGCGCCGGTGATTTTATTCGCGGAGACGGCCTTCGGCTTCGGAATTTCAAACTCCGCCATCTCGGGAATCGCGCGCGCGAAATCCCTTATCGACTTGCCCGCGGCGAGCATCCCCGCCACAGGAGCGAAGATGTCGCGCCCGTGAAAAGTATCCGATAGTTCCTGCGGCCGGTACGTAATCTCGTAAAACCTCGCGCCCTTGCACTCGCGGACGACAGGGCTAAGGACGCCGTTGGCCGGCGCGAGAAACGTGTGCTCAGCCGTTTTCACCGCGATGATTTTTCTCTCCGAGCCGACGCCGGGATCTACAACGACCGCGAATATCGTGCCATCGGGAAAATGCCGGTACGAGCCAAGCAAAGCCAGCGCCGCATGCATCACCGCCTGCGGCGGAATGCCGTGCGAGAGGTCAATCACGTTGGCCTCCGGGCAGTGCCGCGCAATAACGCCCTTCATAACCCCAACGAAGTTATCGTTCGGGCCGAAGTCCGTCAGCAGCGCTATGACTGGTCGCGAGGGACTCATTCCTTCTCTCAAGGGACAAAAACGTCCGTAGCAATGCGTCCGGCGGAACAATACGCTTGCACGCCGCCTAACATACGAAAGTCTTATATTGTATTATTTCTGTCCAAGTAGTTCAACCTGTGTACAGCATCGACAGCGCAGAAGTCACGGGCACTGCCGTATCCTGAACTTGCCTCTTTGCGGAAGAGGCGTATAATTCACTTGTCTTGTTACGATGCAGGGCAAGCAAACGGACATGGCGAAAGCGCTAAAGAGGTGAACTATGACGATGAGAAGAATACACGTTGTGGTCTTGGCCGTCTCAGGGCTTTTGACGCTCGCGGTATCGGGATGCACCATTTACAGGTCTGGTGGCGCCGGTCTGCCTCCGGAATCTCTGCTGGACAAGCATATCAGCGAAGAGGATCTCTTCAGACCCGCGCAGGTCGAGCCCACCTCGTGCGTTGGCTATGAGGTCGTTAAACCAGATATCAGACTAAAGGCGAATGAGATAGACACCTTTTTCACCGACAAGCAGGCAAACCGCCAAGTCAGGGAATCGATTGACCAGATCCTCTCATCCGTCCCCGATCAAAACGCCGAACTACGCAACAATATCGAAATTCTCATCTATAAGAAAAGATTCGCTCTCTGTGAGGTAGCATGGTTGTACAAAATCTGCAGGTACTACACCAACTGCTATATTGTGGACGCAGGGCACCGGGTGCTGGGGGAATTCGGATTGCCCGATGACTTGGACGCCTTCCGCCTGGGTACGCTCCAACACTAAACCGCCGGGACCTAGTCCGTGGACAGGCAAAAGAGCCTTCCAAACGCATCACGGATATGACGTTGACAAGATGCCATCGTGTGCTATAATGCGCCCCGCAATCGCGGTTGCCCGGACGAGACTAACGAAACAGAAGGTTAGTTGCGGAGGAGCGTATGGATCCCGATGAAGTGATGCTTGAATGCGAAGATAAGATGGAGAAGGCGATAACGTTTCTAAAGGACGAGTACCGCACCATTCGCACGGGCAGGGCAAGCACGGGGCTTGTGGAGAACATCAAGGTCAAATATTACGGCAGCCCCACACCGTTGAAGCAACTGGCGGGAGTTGCGGTGCCGGAGGCGCGGCTGATTGTCATTAAGCCGTACGATCGCACGAGCCTGGGGGAAATCGAGCGCGCGATACTTAAGAGCAACCTGGGCATCACGCCGCAAAGCGACGGCAAGTTAATCCGCCTTGTGGTTCCGCCGCTCAGCGAAGAGAACCGCAAGAAACTCGCGCACCAGGTGAAGGACATGGCGGAACAGCAGCGCATTTCCCTGCGCTCCATCAGACACGGCGCGATCAAGCAGATGGAGGAGATAGAAGACGCAGGCAAGATCACCGAAGATGACCTGCGCAAGTACAAGGAAGAGATTCAGGAACTTCTGAAAAAATACGAAGAGGGAATAGGCAAGGTGCTCAAGGCAAAGACCGACGAAATAATGGAAGTCTAGCAGAGTTGCGGCAATCTGGTTATCTGGTCATCTGGCCGTCTAGTTCTCCAGTTGTCCAAATGACCAGAAGTGTGGGGGCTTAGCTCAGACGGCAGAGCAACTGCCTTTTAAGCAGTAGGTCGCAGGTTCGAGTCCTGCAGCCCTCACCAATTTAGACAATAGACAGCGGATAATGAAAAATGTACAGGGGAATAAATATGGCGCCGATGAAAGCAGAAGAGCAAACGACCTCGTCGTCTAGGCCGGTCTAGGACACAGGGTTTTCATCCCTGCAACACGGGTTCAAATCCCGTCGAGGTCGCCAGATTTCAAAAAGGCCGTTTTTCTCCGGAAACTCGGCCTTTTCTTTTTGATATGTGGCATTGGCGACTGCAAACAGATGAAAAGGTTTGCGGCAGCGGCTGCATTTCTTTTGCAGTGACAAAAATCAGCAATTCCGGATGTGCTGGCATGTGCTTACCAGATCGGCTCCAATCCAGTTAGTTTTGCTTGCTCCTTTGACGGCGGCGACAATTGCAACATTATATGGCATATGTAGTTATGAGCACGGAGGCCGCCAAAACAGGAACGGAGCCGTGAAAGACGGGCAGCGCGCATAGTGTCTGAAATTGTTGACACGGTTACCATGTCTTCACAGCGCGCCAATATATAGGTGGGTCTGCCTTGTTTTCCTATTGATTTTTGTCACAAAATTGCGTAAAATGTGCTTCACGAGATATGGTCATTATGCACGGTGGCCCCCTGCCGATAGCGGCGTTATATCAAGGGGTCAGAAAGCGCATAGAATGATAAGCGAGGAGTTTATGCGTCGGTGTTCTGTTACGCTGATGCTTCCGATTGCCGAGGAGATTAAGGGTATTATATGTCGTTGATTTTCAGGCACATTAGTAAGGGTAGATTGTATGACAATCTCTACCTTATTGGGCCGCAAACACACCGCACGCAGAGGCAGACCCTTTGCCCTCCCTGCTCTTGAAGCCCTTGAGTCAAGACTCCTGTTAAGCGCAGCTTCCGCTACCGTCGATGCCAATACTCCATTCAGCCTGGCTGAAACTAACAGTCCCCATCCCGACACGGTGAATTTTGCCCTTACAGGGCCTGGCTCGGTTCATGTTGACTACGACAGCATCACGCACGAAATCTATCGCGTCGAATTCCAGAACGGTTGCAATACCAGCACCGACTTAACTGTCACCACCAGCCCCTACCAGCCCGGCGAGAACTTTGAAAGCGGGGCCCTAAGCTCGTCATGGACCACGACGAGCCTTAAGCAAGCAGGAAGTAAATACGTTCTCGACGACAAGGGCCGCATACAGGTTACCGGCAACTACGGCGCACAAGGTGCGTACGCATTGCTGATGGACCGGCAGGTTCAGGACATTTACAATCCCACGCTTAACGAGGCAATATGGAACGTCAACCTCACGGGCGTGACCAATGCGACACTGAATTTCTCCTACGGCAACTGGTACGACGAGCAGGATGCGTTCAGCGGAGCCTTCAAAGATCATTATAATGCTGATGGCATTGCAATAAGCAACGACGGGGTCAATTGGTACCCTATATGGACCGCGCCTGATCGTCCGGGAGGCACGGGATGGCACCATGTGTGGACAGACGGCGGATGGAGCCAAGTGGCTAACTGGCCCGCAGCGGGTCTGTGGTCTAGCACCAGCGTGGATCTCGCCGCCGCGGCGGCCAAAGCAGGCATTGCTCTCAGCCCCGATCTGCAAATAAAATTCCAACAATACGGCAATTCCCCTTTGTTCGCGTATGCGGGTGCGGAAAATAGTTCCGGTCCCACTGGTGGCGGAGGCCGCGGGTGGGACAATATCAGTGTAATTGCCGGCAAAGACACCGATCTCACGGAGCCGAACGGATATGCGGAAATCGGTTATCTCAGTGTTGCCCCCGGCGCGAGCATCCCCGGCCTCGGCACAATAGCGATTGAAGGCAACCTCATAGGCGACAAGTATAATGAGGTGGCCCTCGGCATTGGATCTTCAATCGCGCATAACACTGTTGATTTGCCGCCTTTTGCTTCCCTGAATCTCAGCCCCAACCTCGCCCAACCGAGCGGCGGGTATATATCCACCAGCCCGCTAGGAGGCCCGTACGCAATTAACTTTTCCAGTTATGTTCCCAAAGGAACTCTAATAAGCGTTCTCGGAATTAACGGTGATATCAACGTAAACGGAGACTTCCTCGGAACCCTGACTGTAGGAAGCGGAGGCGTCACAGGCACGATGCATGTTGCCGGAAACCTCTTCTGGTATGATAACAACGATAACCATGTCGTTGACTATACTCCCGACGGGTCTGATCCCACCGAATTGGGCGGAAGCATTAAGAGCGCTGGCGGCTTCTACGGCTTTGACGTGCAGAAGGACATGTACAACGGTAATGGTCTATTGCCGGAGATAGACATTGCCGGCAATGTTGACTCGTTTAACTTGCACGGCAGAATGGAGGATGGTTGGACGGTTAACGTCAGTCCGGGAACAATTGGAACTCTGGATCGCACCGCGTTGGAGGGGACGAATCCCTTTGGGGATACCCCCGACCCGCCACTCGCCAGTATAGATCAGACTGATACAGTAGATCATTACACAGTAGCATCCACTACGGCGCTCCACGCGGCCAACTTTAGATACATTCACATAGGGAAAGACTCAAACGGCGTGTCGGTGGGAGACTACTGTGAAATAGTCGCAGGGTGGTATGATCAATATCCAACGGCGAACGACCAGACAATGAGCACCGCCCACAGCCTTGGTGCTATCTCGACGTCTGTTGCGCTGACCGGCCACGATATCTCCTCTGGAACCGATATCGATATGTTCTCGTTTACCGCAACCGCCGGCCAGAAGTTAGACTTCAATATCGACAAGCCGTCGGGCAGCCTGGATTCCTATATAAGGCTGTTCAACAGCAGTGGAACTCAGCTGGCCGCCAACCACGACGGCACCGCCCCCGGCGAGTTGGGCAGGAATGACTCTTACCTGGAGTACACCTTCACCAACGCCGGCACTTACTACGTGGGTGTGTCGGGCTACGACAACGAAGATTACGACCCGTCCACCGGCACCATTGGTAGCAACGCCGCCTCCGCCAGCACGGGAGCATACACTCTGTTCATCAGCAATCCCGGTGCGGCGCCAACCGGCATAATTCACCAGTTTGTCCCAGACGGTACGGTTGTGCCTTCATATCACAACGAGTGGCAGATAACCTATACCGACCCTTCATCTCATATGCGGATATGGGTCGAGGCGACCGGAGAGAACATACCCGACGGCGATACTGCGCCCAGCACTAGCAAGGGTACGAACTTTGGTTGGGTGACAGTGGGCAGCGCGGCACCGACTCGCACTTTTACTGTGCACAACACCGGCAATGCGGCACTTACTATAACTATAGGCTCACTTACAGTGCCATCGGGATTCATCGTTACGGCTTGGCCTCCTGGTTCAATACCCGCAAACGGCTCAGGTGCCTTCACGGTCCGGTTGAACACAGATACTGCTGGAACCTTCAGCGGCGACATCATCTTTACGAACAACGACGCTGCCGGCGCGGATGGTGTGGAGACTCCGTTCAATTTCAAGATAACCGGCACGGTTTATCAGCCGCCTCAAATTGATGCTGCGATCACAGTGAGCGGCAACGGGCAAAATATACTCAACGGCGATAATATGCCCACTATAGGCAAGGGTACGGACTTTGGTTCGGTAACGCAGGGCAGCCCGGCACAGACTCATGCTTTTACTGTGACCAACACCGGCGATACGACACTTACTGTGACCTCATTTACGGTGCCATCGGGATTTATCATTACCACCCCGCCCCCTGCCTCGATCCCTAAGCATAGCTCAGCTATCTTCAAGGTACAGTTGAGCACGGGGGGGCTTGGAACCTCCAGTGGCAATATCAGCCTTGCGATCAAGGATGACAGCAGCGTGGATTATTTGGAGAATCCCTTCAAATTCAAGATAACCGGCACGGTTTATCAGCCGCCTCAAATTGATGCTGCGATCACAGTGAGCGGCAACGGGCAAAACATACTTGCCGGCGATAATGCGCCCACTACAAGCAAGGGTACGGACTTTGGTTCGGTAACGCAGGGCAACCCGGCACAGACTCATACTTTTACTGTGACCAACACCGGCGATACGACACTCACTGTGACTTCATTTACGGTGCCATCGGGATTTATCATTACCACCCCGCCCCCTGCTTCAATCTCTCCTCATAGCTCGGCCACCCTCACGGTGCAGTTAAGCACGGCGAATCTTGGAACCTTTAGCGGCAACATCAGCCTTACGACCAGCGATGGTAACAGCGGGAATTATGTGGAGAATCCCTTCAACTTCAAGATAACCGGCACGGTTACTCAGCAACCTCAACCAGAGATTGCGGTAAGCGGCAACGGGCAGAACATACTCGTCGGCGATAGTGCGCCCAGCACGACCAAGGATACGGACTTTGGTTCAGTGACAGCAGGCAGCGCGGCACCGAGTCGCACTTTTACTGTGAGCAACATCGGCGGTTCGACGCTTACTTTGACTTCAATTGCGCTGCCATCGGGATTCAGCCTTACAACTCAGTTTCCTGCTTTGATCCCCGCATACAGTTCTGCCACTTTCACGGTGCAGTTGAGCACGGCGAATCTTGGAACCTTCAGCGGCGACGTCAGCTTTATGACCAACGATGCCGACGGCGGGGATGGTGTGGAGAATTTTTTCAACTTCAGGATAACCGGCACGGTTACTCAGCAGCCCCAAGCTGAGATTACAGTGAGCGGCAACGGGCAGAACATACTTGCCGGCGATAATGCGCCCACTACAAGCAAGGGTACGGACTTTGGTTTGGTGATGCAGGGCAGCACAGCACCGAGCCGCACCTTTACCGTGAGCAACATCGGCAGTGCGGCACTTACGATAGGCTCACTTATAGTGCCATCGGGATTCATCGTTACCACCCCGCTTCCTGCTTCGATTACCGCAAACAGCTCGGCTACCTTAACGGTGCAGCTGAGCACGGCGAATTTCGGAACCTTCAGCGGCAACATCAGCTTCGCGACCAACGATGCCGACGGCGGGGATGGTGTGGAGAATCCATTCACCTTCAGGATAACCGGCACGGTTTATCAGCAGCCTCAGGCTGAGATCGCGGTAAGCGGCAACGGGCAGAACATACCCGATGGCGATAGTACGCCCAGTACGGGCAAGGGTACGGACTTTGGTTCGGTACTACAGAACAGCGCGGCACCGAGCCGTACCTTTACTGTGAACAACACCAGCAGTGCGACGCTTACTATAGGCTCACTTACAGCGCCATCGGGATTCAGCCTTACGGCTTTTCTTCCTCCTTCAATCCCCGCAAACGGCTCAAGTACCTTCACGGTCAAGTTGAACACAGATACTGCTGGAACCTTCAGCGGCGACATCAGCTTTACGAACAACGATGCCGACAGCGGGGATGGTGTGGAGAGTCCGTTCAATTTCAAGATAACCGGCACAGTTACTCAGCAGCCTCAGGCTGAGATTGCAGTAAGCGGCAACGGGCAGAACATACCCGATGGCGATAGTGCGCCCACTACAAGCAAGGGTACGGACTTTGGTTCAGTGCTACAGAACAGCGCGGCACCGAGCCGCACTTTTACCGTGAGCAACATCGGCAGTGCGGCGCTTACTTTGACTTCAATTGCGCCGCCATCGGGATTCATCGTTACGGCCCAGCCGCCTGCTTCGATCCCCGCATACAGTTCCGCCACGTTCACGGTGCAGTTAAGCACGGCGAATTTTGGAACCTTCAGCGGCGATATCAGCTTTGCGACCAACGATGCCGACGGCGGGGATAGTGTGGAGAATCCATTCAACTTCAAGGTAACCGGCACGGTTTATCAGCAGCCTCAGGCTGAGATTGCAGTGAACGGCAACGGGCAGAACATATCCGATGGCGAGAGTTCACCTAGTATGGCCAAGGGTACGGACTTTGGTTCGGTGACACAAAGCGGCACGGCACCGAGCCGCACTTTTACCGTGAGCAACATCGGCAATGCTGTACTTACTTTGGGCTCATTTACGATGCCATCGGGATTCATCCTTGCGGCTCCGCCTCCTCCTTCGATCCCCGCATACGGTTCAGGTACCTTCACGGTGCAGTTGAGCACGGATAATCCTGGAATCTTCAATGGCGACATCAGCTTTACGACCAACGATGCTGACGGCGGGGATGGCGTGGAGAGTCCATTCAACTTCAGGGTAACCGGCACGGTCTATCAGCTGCCCCAATCTGAGATTACAGTAAGCGGCAACGGGCAGAACATACCCGATGGCGATAGTGCGCCCAGTACGGGCAAGGATACGGACTTTGGTTCGGTTATACAGGGCAGCGCGGCACCGAGCCGCACTTTTACTGTAACCAACGCCAGCAATACGATACTCACTGTGGGCTTATTTACGTTGCCATCGGGATTCACCCTTGCGACCCCGCTTCCTGCTTCGATCCCCGCAAACGGTTCAGCTACCTTCACGGTGCAGTTGAGCACGGCGAATCTTGGAACCTTCAGTGACGACATCAGCCTTACAACCAGCGATCCTAGCAGGGGGGATTATGTGGAGAATCCCTTCAACTTCAAGATAACCGGCACGGTTACTCAGCAGCCTCAGGCTGAGATTGCAGTAAGCGGCAACGGACAGAATATACTCAATGGCGATAGTGCGCCCACTGCGAGCAAAGGTACAGACTTTGGTTCGGTGACCGTGGGCAGCGCGGCACCGACTCGCACTTTTACTGTGAACAACATCGGCAGTGCGGCACTTACCGTGGACTCGATTACGGTGCCATCGGGATTCATCGTTACGACACCGCCGCCTGCTTCGATCCCTCCATACAGTTCCGCCGCCTTCACGGTGCAGTTGAGCACGGCGAATGTTGGAATCTTCACCGGCGACATCAGCCTTGCGACCAACGATGCTGACGGCGGGGATGGTGTGGAGAATCCATTTAACTTCAAGATAACCGGCGCGGTTACTCAGCAGCCTCAGGCTGAGATTGCAGTAAGCGGCAACGGGCAGAACATAGCCGATGGCGATAACGCGCCCAGTAAGGCCAAGGGTACAGACTTTGGTTCGGTGATAGTGGGCAGCGCGGCACCGACTTACACCTTTACTGTGAGCAACATCGGCAGTGCGGCACTTACCGTGGACTTGGTTACGGTGCCATCGGGATTCACTATTACGACCCCGATTACTTCTCCAATCCCCGCAAACAGCTCAAGCACCTTCACGGTGCAGTTGAGCACGGCAACTCTTGGAACCTTCAGCGGCGACATCAGCTTTACGACCAACGATGCCGACGGCGGGGATGGCGTGGAGAATCCATTTAACTTCAAGATAACCGGCACGGTTACTCAGCAGCCTCAAGCCGAGATTGCAGTGAGCGGCAACGGGCAGAACATACTCAAGGGCGATAGTGCGCCCAGTACGGGCAAGGGCACGGACTTTGGTTCGGTGATAAAGGGCGGCGCGGCATTGAGTCACACTTTTACTGTAAGCAACATTGGCAAGGCGGCACTTACCGTTGGCTCAATTACGGTGCCATCGGGATTTATCGTTACGACCCCGCTTCCTGCTTCGATCCCCGTAAACGGTTCAGCTACCTTCACGGTGCAGTTGAGCACGGCGAATCTTGGAACCTTCAGTGGCGACATCATCTTTACGAACAACGACGCTGACGGCGGGGATGGCGTGGAGAGTCCATTCAACTTCAGGATAACCGGCACGGTTACTCAGCAGACTCAGGCTGAGATTGCAGTAAGCGGCAACGAGCAGACGGGCTACTATATTACGATAAGACATACGGTAGTGCATTACACCATAGGAGACGGCGACATACCAACCATACGGCCGACGCCCACGAACCAGGAAAAGACACCGCCGTTTCTTGATCCCCCGGCTTTAATCGGCAAGGAAACCTTGAATCGCCAAGGTTACTTCGATCTCCACTTTGCTGACGCCGGCAACTGGGAAGGCAGTGGCATCGATCCGGCGACTGTAACTGATCCGGCTCCCGAGTTCGTTATTATAGGCTCCACCGCGGAATTCGTGACGGTGACCGAACCGCCGACTTACATAGGCGGAGGTACTTTCCGTTATTATTTCACCGGCAACTTCAAGAGAGGGCGGGTTTACCTCCAGCCGATTGCGGGCAGTTTCGCCGATCTTAACGGCAACGAAAACGTTGCGGTTGACCAGGCATCATGGCCGTCTTTTTATGTAGCGCCGGAAATAACCGTAAGCGACCAGCAGGTCATCGAAGGCGACCCTGCGCAGAACATACTCGACGACGATAGTGTGCCCAGCACGGGCAAGGGTACGGACTTTGGTGTAGTGACACAAGGCGGCCCGGCACCGAGTTACACTTTTACTATACGCAACAGCGGCAATGCGACGCTTACTATAGGCCCACTTACAGTGCCAGCGGGATTCATCGTTACGGCTCCGCCTCCTGCTTCGATCCCTGTATACGGTTCAGGTACCTTCACGGTGCAGTTGAGCACGGCGAATCTTGGAACCTTCAGTGGCGACATCAATTTTACGACCAACGACGCCGACGGCGGGGATGGCGTGGAGACGCCGTTCAACTTCAGGATAACCGGCACGGTTACTCAGCAGCCTCAGGCTGAGATCGCAGTGAGCGGCAACGGGCAGAACATACTCAACGGCGATAGTGCGCCCACTGTAGGGGAGGGTACAGACTTTGGTTCGGTGACACAGGGCAGCGTGGCACCGAGTCGCACTTTTACTGTGAGCAACATCGGCAATGCGGCACTTACCGTGGGCTCAGTTACGTTGCCATCGGGATTCATCCTTACGGTTCCGCCTCCTGCTTCAATCCCTGCATACGGTTCAGGTAACTTCACGGTGCAGTTGAGCACGGCGGACCTTGGAACCTTCAGCGGCGACATCAGCCTTGCGACCAACGATGCCGACGGCGGGGATGGTGTGGAGAACCCGTTCACCTTTAGAATAACCGGCACGGTTACTGAGCGGCCTCAGGCTGAGATTGCAGTGAGCGGCAACGGGCAGAACATACTCAACGGCGATATTTCGCCCAGTACGGGCAAGGGCACGGACCTTGGTTCGGTGCCACAGGGAAGCAGGGCGCCGAGTCGCACTTTTACTGTGAACAATACCGGCAGTTTGCCGCTTCTCGTGCGCTCACTTACGGTGCCGTCGGGATTCATCGTTACGGTTCAGCCGCCTTCTTCGATTCCTGCAAACAGCTCAACCACCTTCACGGTGCAGTTGAGCACGGCGAATCTTGGAACCTTCAGCGGCGACATCAGTTTTACGGACAACGACGCTGACGGCGGGGATGGCGTAGAGAGTCCATTCACCTTCAGGATAACCGGCACGGTTTATCAGCAGCCTCAGGCTGAGATCGCAGTGAGCGGCAACGGGCAGAACATAGCCGACGGCGATAATACGCCCGATAGCGGCAAAGGTACGGACTTTGGCTCGGTGACACAAAACAGCGTGGCACCGAGTCGCACCTTTACTGTAAGCAACTTCGGCAGTGCGACGCTTACTATAGGCTCACTTACTGTGCCATCTGGATTCATCGTTACGGCCCAGCCGCCTGCTTCGATTCCTGCAAACAGTTCCGCCACCTTCACGGTGCAGTTGCGCACGGCGAATTTTGGAACCTTCAGCGGCGACATCAGCTTTACGAACAACGATGCCGACGGCGGGGATGGCGTAGAGAATCCATTCACCTTCAGGGTAACCGGCACGGTTTATCAACAGCCTCAGGTTGAGATTGCGGTGAGCGGCAACGGGCAGAATATACTCAATGGCGATAGTGCGCCCACTGCGAGCAAAGGTACGGACTTTGGTTCAGTGACAAGGGGCGGCGCGGCACCGAGTCACACCTTTACTATAAGCAACGCCGGCTACGCAGCACTTACCGTGGGCTCATTTACGTTGCCATCGGGATTCATCCTTACTACGGTTCCGCCTCCTGCTTCGATCCCCGCAAACAGCTCAAGTACTTTTACGGTGCAGTTGAGCACGGCGAATCTTGGAACCTTCACCGGCGACATCGTTTTTACGAACAACGATGTGGATGGCGGGGATGGCGTGGAGAATCCATTCACCTTCAGGGTAACCGGCACGGTTACTCAGCAGCCTCAGGCTGAGATTGCAGTGAGCGGCAACGGGCAGAACATACTCAAGGGCGATATTTCGCCCAGTACGGGCAAGGGTACGGACTTTGGTTCGGTGCCACAGGGCAGCGCGGCACCGACTTACACCTTTACTGTGAGCAACATCGGCAGTGCGGCACTTACCGTGGACTCGGTTACGGTGCCATCGGGATTCACTATTACGACCCCGATTACTTCTCCAATCCCCGCAAATAGCTCAAGCACCTTCACGGTGCAGTTGAACACGGCGAATATTGGAACCTTCAGCGGCAACATCAGCCTTGCAAACAACGATGCTGACGGCGGGGATGGTGTGGAGAACCCGTTCACCTTCAGGATAACCGGCACGGTTACTCAGCAGCCTCAGGCTGAGATTGCAGTAAGCGGCAACGGAACGAAGTACATGATCTTCACCGTGACCATGTCCGAGCCCACTCCGGATGTCGTGAATGTCTCATACGCACTGGCCAACAACACCGCACAGTGGTACGAGGATTACCGTGGCACAACGAGCGGCTCGCTAAAATATCTAGCCGGCCAAACCAGCACCACAGTCACGGTACCGATAGTGGCTGATACCACCAACGAGGCGACTGAGACGTTCTTCTTCAACATCAACACTAACGATAACGCCGTTATCGTGCGCAACCAGGCCGTAGGCACGATTATAGACAATGATCCCGTCCCCCATCTAAGCGTATCCAATGCCAAGGTCATAGAAGGCGATACCGGCCTGACGGAGATGGACTTCACGGTAACTCTTTCGGATGACAGCGACCAGGTGATAAGCCTCGACTGGGCGACGAAGGACGGCACCGGCGCGGACGGGGGCGTTGCGGGCGTTGACTACGTTGGGGCAAACGGGACACTGCAAATATCCGCAGGGGACACGACCGCGACAATCAAAGTCTTCGTGAATGGAAACACGATACTTCAACCCGACAGGAATTTCTATCTTGAGTTGAGCAACCCGGTCAACGTTACTCTGTCGCGCGCCGAGGCGACCGGCACAATAGCGGACGATGATACACCAACGATCCAGATTGACAATGCTCAGGTTCCCGATGGCAGCAGCGGCACGACACCAATGATTTTTGAGGTGTCTCTGAGCAAACCCTTCAGTCAGCCTGTAACGGTACACTATGCCACCGCCGACGGCACAGCAATAGCCGGCACGGACTACCAGGCCGCGAGCGGCGACCTCACCTTCAACCCCGGCGAAACCATCAAGGATGTCCCAGTTTTCGTATACGGCAGCGTTTTAAACCTGCCGGACAAAACGTTCACCGTTACCCTGAGCAATGCCAGCGTTCCCACACTGCCCAACAAGGATGTCGCCACTGGCACCATACTTAACGATGACCCGATATTCATATCAGTCACACCAGATGACGGGGACCCCATCAACGAGACGAACAGTGTGACTGAGGGCAACCTGAACCCTGACGGCACACCGCTGAGGACAGATGTAACATATACGGTAAGGCTCTCCGATGCTAACGGTAATCCTCTGGAAAGCGGGCAGACTATAACCGTAACCTGCAGAACAGTGGGTAAAGGGGATGACATCGCAGATCAGGCCCTGTTTGATCCGTCGCCTACTGCAACGCCGGAAGCAGACTTCTCGTCTAATCAAGAGTCGCTGACTTTCCTCCCCGGCGAAACCAGCAAGACCTTCACGGTTACAGTTTTGGGGGATACTCTCTATGAAGGTAATCAGCGTTTCTACATCTACCTTATGAATCCAACCGGTGCGAGCACGCTAAATCCCATGGCCAATGCGGTGATAACCACCATTATCGACGACGATACCAAGCCTGTCATATCAATCGCGAACACTACCGCGGTGGAGGGCGACATAGGAAACACTGAGGTGAATTTCACTGTAGCAGTGGACAGGCCGAGTGAAAGTAAAATAACCTTCAAATACACCACGGCGGCCGGGACGGCGACAAAGAACACGGACTATCATCCACCCACTGACAACTCTATTACGCTGACATTGCTACCCGACCCTATCACGGGCATTGTCCCCGCAACCACGACCCTCCACAGCGTATCTGGCTACATCTATGTCATCGGGGACACGACCATAGAGCCAAACGAGACATTTACCGTAACCCTTACGAGTCCTACTGGCGCTACTTTAGATTCAGCGCACAAGACAGCCACTGTCACAATCATTGACGACGATCCCAGGTTCATAATCGACAACGGTACGCTTGGCAACAACACCGTGACGCAAAACGAAGGCAACAGCGGCCAGACGGCGTTCAATTTCACGGTACGCCTGACGGCGGCTTACACTCAAACGGCGACGGTACACTGGGCCACTGCCGACGGCACGAACGTACCGCCTGGTTACATTCCGGCCATAGCGGGCATTGATTACGTCGCCGTACCCGACACGCTACTGACATTCACCGCCGGTCAGACCACCAAAACCATTACGGTTTATGTCATTGCAAACACACACTGGGAGCCGAACAAGATATTTTCCGTAAACCTCACCAACGGGAATGTACCCAATGCTGGTTACCTACCTTACGGTATAAACACTATAAGGGACCCGCAGGGTATCGGTACGATCCTGGATGATGAAACGCTGCCGGCATTTTCAATTAATAACCCGGCGCCCGTCATCGAGGGCAACCTGGGTGATTCCCATGCGATAACGTTTACTGTAACCATGACGGGCACTGCCGAGGGTTCCGTGACGGTTGACTATTCTACCAATGAGTCAACAAGCACTTCGGATAAGAATCCTGATACGCTGCTATTTTATAATTATGCAACTCCTCGCACGGATTTCGTCCTTACGAGAGGCACGCTGACATTCAACCCGGGCGAAACCACCAAGACCATCACCGTCCCGATCATCGGCGACAATATATATGAGGGTTTCCCGTTCACTGACAGCCAATTTGAACGTAATGAGACTCTATTCGTTACATTGACGAACCCGATAGGCTGGGGGGCCACCATTACAAAGAGCAAAGGAGTGGGCACGATCATCGACGATGATGTTGATCCATTGCCGACGGTATCGATCTCGGACGCACAGCCAGTACTGGAAGGAATCCCCGGCCAAGAAACGCCGGCAGTATTCACGGTAACCCTCTCAAATCCGAGCAAATATACAGTGATAGTGATAGCATTGCGTTATGACGCAAATAACCCGGGTACTGCCACGCCGGGGCTAGATTATGCTTATAATCCTAATTCGCCAACTAGTATTATAGTGTTCTCTCCCGGCCAGACTTCGCAAACTATTTCGGCCACTATTTACGGCAACCTAGATGTCCAGCCCGATAGAACTTTCCATTTCACGCTATTAAAACCAGACGTAGTGACAGATCCGAACACTGGCTACGTCACTATCAAGAATCCTATAACCGGCGATATTATTAACGGCGCAGATGAAGGGGATGTGGCATATACGCTCGGCAACGCAGTCGGCACTGGCACCATCATCGACGACGACTCCGTCAAGGTTCTCATCGACGACGCGCAGATAACGGAAGGTGATTCCGGCACCAAGGAACTTAATGTCCTGGTCAGGCTGACCACATTAATGATCACGAGCAGTGTAAAAGTTGATTATGCCACCGCGGATGGCACGGCAAAAGCGGGCGTGGATTACGTGGCGCAAAGCGGCACGCTCGCCGACGGCACGGCGCTGGTATTCGGCCCGATGGAACAAACCAGGCTTATTAAAATACCGATCATCGGCAACACCTTGTACGAGCCGGATAAGACTTTCTCCATTAACATCAGCAACGCCATCGCAGTGAACGAAGATAACACTACAGCTCCTGTGCCGATAATACGCAACCAGGCTATAGGGAGCATTCTCAACGACGATCCTCCGCCCGCCATATTGGTAAGCGACGCCCAGGTGAATGAAGGCGACAGCGGAACGACCGATATGGTGTTCACCGTCAGCTTGGAGCAACCCAACAACTTTGCCACCGTGACGGCTAACTATGCCACGGCGGACGGCACCGGCAAGGCGGGCGTTGACTATGTCACCACCACCGGTTCGGTGACATTCAACCCCGGCGAAACCAGCACGACCATCACGGTCCCTGTGATTGGCAATACGCTAGACCAAGATGATTGGACTTTCACGGTCAACCTCTCGAACATACAAAACGCAACTCCGGGCAAAAC
>Ga0315288_10000171_pt1 | contig 75011 bp, 61 predicted proteins | sample YL17G11_20_MG_FD_203454 | JGI IMG/M metagenome (GOLD analysis project Ga0315288, IMG submission 203454) | Sediment microbial communities from Yellowstone Lake, YNP, Wyoming, USA - YL17G11_20 | ecosystem: Environmental > Aquatic > Freshwater > Lake > Sediment | place: USA: Wyoming | collected... | reverse complement strand
ATCAGCAGGAGCAGATTCGCGTCCAGCTCTCGACCGTGCTGGAAGGCATCATCTGCCAGACGCTGCTGCCGCTGGCTGACGGGAAGGGCCGCGTCTGCGCGCAGGAGATATTGGTGGCCAACTCCGCCATCCGGAACCTCATCCGCGAGGGCAAGACACACCAGATGCCATCGGTGCTGCAGTCGGGCGCGGCGGAAGGCATGCAGGGATTGGATCAAGCGCTCAAGGCCCTCGTCCAGCAGGGCAAGGTCGTCCCCCAGCACGCCATGGCCGTCGCGAGCAACCCGGCGGACTTCAAGATGTTTATGAATATGCGCTGAAGGGCCGCAGGGGGTCGTGGGCGGCTACCTCCATGTAGGGGCACAGCATGCTGTGCCCCTACTACTTGCGGTAGCGAAGCGTCTTGCTGGCGACATTACCGGCGGCATCGCGCGCCCGGATCTCGAGCTGGTGCGATCCCGCCTGGAGGCGGGCCGCGTCGAGCATGATGCTCTCATACTGGCCATCGAACATGCCGTCCTGGGGGAATGCGGCGAGCCAGTCGCCTTTGTCCACCTTGAACTCCGCGCTCGTGATGTAGGTGGTGTGGTCGAACGCGGTGACCGAGGTGGGCGGTGGATCGCCGTCCTTCCTGTTCGCATCTATCACCAGCTCCGGCGGGGTGTTGTCGACCACGAAGGAGCGAGATATGACTTCGGCCTTCTGTGGATCGGCCGGGTTGGCGCGGGCGTCGCTGGCAACGACCTTGAGCCAGTAGACACCGTCCGCCACCTTGGTCGTGTCCCACTTGAGTGAAGTCGAGCGCGACCCGGAGGCGGGACGAGCCGGCGCCTCCTCCCCTGCCCTCGCCGGCGACTCTGGCTCGCCCTGGTCCGCGCCGCCCATCTCCTCCTCCAGCGCTCGCCTGATCTCTGCCTCGATACCAGCAGCGTCCCCGGGGCTGTCGCCGGAAGCGATTGCTCCGACCGATAGGTCCTGCTTCTTCCTGCCCTGGGTTGGAGCGGCCCGCCGGTCGGCCGGCGGCGTCGGACGGGCCGCGCCGGTACCCCTGCCGGCCTGCTGCGGCTTTGCCTGATCCGGTGGCGCGCTCTCCTTCGCGCCTCCCCCAGTCTCCTCGGTCGGCGCTTCGATTCTCGTCCAGGTCTGGCCGCGGTCGGGCGACCAATAGACCTCGTATTCGAGCACATCGTCGTCCGGGTCGCGTCCGCTCCAGCGCACGGACTGCTTGCCGGACCAGGCCTCGCCACCGGACGGAGCGTTCAGCTTGACCTCGGGAGGACGGTTCGCGGGGAGATAGGTGAACTCCACAGCCTCGACCTGCGGCGCGGCGGCGCCCGTGGCTTTGAGGTCGATACGACATTGCATGAAGCGCGCGGCGGGGCTCAGTACAGCGCCGCCCGGCCCAAGGGCCACCGGCTGCCAGTCACTCCATGTCCCATCGGGATGCGAGGTTGCGCCGGTGCGCGTGAGCAGGCCGATCTCGCCACCGTCGGGAATCAGCCCCCGCCATCTTACGGCCCCCCAGCGCGTGCTGGCGCCGCCGTCGTGGGTCTGCGATGTGAAGCTGCCGGCACGCTCGCCAACACAGTCGAGCTTCACCAAACGGCCCGCGTCGGCAGCGGTCAGATACACGTTCCCCGCCGTGTCAGTCGCGAGAGCCGCGATGTACGCCACCTTCGGGTCGTAGAGAAGCGCGGATCGCTTGTCCGGATACACCGCTATGACTTGCGCCTGAGGTCCGGCGACAGCGAGAAGCGTGCCGTCGGCCCGAGCCAACAGCGCCAAGATATGCTTGGCATTGGCTCTCAGCATCTCCTCGACCGCGCCGCTCGGCGCGACTTTGAGCACACGCGCTTCCGGCGATGTGCCGACGTAGACAGCGCCCGTCGCGTCGACCGCGATGCTCTGCACCGCGGCTTTATCGACCTCGCACACAGCCCGCGCGGGCCCGCTTGCAGGCACGGCGTACACCTTGCCCAGCGGAGATGTGCCGATGTAGACGGTGTCCTGCGGGCCAATCGCCAGGCAGGTGACGTGCCGGTCGGCCGCTCTGAATGCAACGGTCGCGCTGCCGTCTGCCGCGATCCGGAACAGCTTGCCTCCGCCGCCCGTCGCTGCCCACAGCTCTCCGCTGGAGGTCGTCGCGAGCGCCCATACATTCTGCACGTCGAGGTCGCAGAGCTTCTCGGGCGCCTTGCCGGGCATGATGCGGTAGATCGTGCCACCCGGGACCGTCGCCGCGTACACCGTTCCTTTCGAGTCGACGGTGACGGCCTGGACTCCGGCGCTTTGGGTTTCCAGCACGACTGCGGTCGTCCCATCGGGCGATGTCTTGCGCAGCCGGCCGTCAGTCCATGAGCCGGTATAGACGGTTCCGTCCGGCGCGACCGCGACCGGCCAGAGACAGCGGACATCCATCTGGGCAAGCTGCTGTGGCCGCGGCGCCAACGTGAGACCTCCGCTGCTGAGCAGCGCGACACCTTCGGCCTTGCCCCGAAGCAACTCGCGTGGATCGTCGAGCCGCCACACCGCCGCAACCCGGCCGACGGCCTCGCTGCGACCTGCCTGCGACGGCTTCGTCCCCTCGGCAAGCGATGGCGGCGTCAGTTCGGCCTCACCCACGCTCTGCACTTCCTCCCAGCTCGGCATGGGCGGCGGCGACTCGATATCGACCTCGTCTTGTGCGGCTGCAGGGGCGGGCCGCCCCTCGACGATGCCCGGGGTGAACGGGGCGTCCCCACCATTTTCGGCAGAGGTCTCGGTCGACTCGTAGTCAGGGCCGCCGAAGAAGAGCCCTGCGAGTCCGCCTGCCATCTCCTCGTAGCGGGGCGGCTCGTAGCTGGGCGACGGCAGACGCCCGGTCTTGTCCTTCTCGTCTCCCTCCACAGTGAGGTTCAGCACCACGCTTCCGGAGACGACCCACTCTGTCTTCGTTCTCTGCTCGGTGTAGTCGCGGAGGGGCCTCAGCCTGTTCGAGGTCGCCGAGCGAAGGAGATCGATCGCTGCGGGCGGCAGGTCACGGAAGGCAAATCCGCGGGCCTCGATGCCGACTGTGGGAAGCGCAAGGTCGATGACCAGCTCGTCGTTGCCCGGCCGCTCGAGCATCTGCTCGACCATCTGGCCCAGCGACACGGGCCTTGGCTCCGAGATCTCCAGACGGGATCGAGCGCGGTCGGCCGAGCGGCCGCCCGCAACGCCGATGCGCACGCGGCCCGGTGGGCAGTCATCGGGAATCCGGACCGTCTCATTCCGGTGCACCAGGCCGCCATCGGAGGTGCGAATGGTCAAGGCAACGTTCACCGAGTCGCCAGCCCGCACGGTCGGTGTCGCGACATAGGCGTCCTCCAAACGGGCAAGCCGTCTCATCTTCGTCAGGTCCACTTCGACTGCGACGCGGCCGATCCGCGCCTCGCCGAACTCGCTATCGCGGAGCACATCCAGCATCTGCGACAGCTCGCCTTCGGCGGACTCCGCCCCGCCCATCGCCCCGAGCAGCAGTGCGAGGATGCCTCCGCCGCCCTCGACGGTGTATGTGTTCTCTCGCTCCAAACGCGGCAGGCCGCTGGCCTCCACGACGAAACGAGCGTGGGTCGTGCCCTCGGCCGGCGGCCCGACACTCTCAATCGCTCCGCCCAGCGCCGCGACCAGAAGCATCGAGGTGAGCGAACGGTTGCGGATCACGCTCACGCGATAGTCGCGGACAACGCCGCGGTCCCGATCGGTGATCTTCAGCGAGGTGTCTATCAGGTCCGACTTCTGCCCGAGGCGGCCGCCGATGCACCAGGGCCGATCCTCGCTGAAGCGACCGAGCGTCTGGCCGGCCGAGGCGAGCTTGAACGAGAGCTCGCTCGACGGCAGGACCCCGTGAACATAGGCGGCGACCAGCGGCAGATCGGTCGCGCCGAGGCCGGCCAACGGGTGGCCGAAGGCGAGCACGACGTTGCCTTTCACATAGGTGACGGTGCCGATAGCGGTCAGGTCGAGGTCGCCGCCGACCAGCCGCGCCCCGACCGCCTGCCCCGGCACCATCTTCGTCTGGATGTTCCCTGCGGCGCCTGCCCCGGCCATCGGCATCAGCCCGAACGGCTCCAGCGCCTTGCGTAGGGCCTCGATCATGCGAGGGCCCATGCCTGTCACGAGCAGGGGTGTCGCGACGGGGACGAGCGCAATGCTTCCCGCGCCCAGGGCAGGCGCCTGGGACGCGCTGGGCGCCACGACTGCGCGGTCCACTCGCTGCCCGTCGAGCGCGAAAGGCTGTGCCGCGCGAAGCGTGCCCGTCATGCGGCCGGCGGGCACTCCCTGTCGGCGGAGCGGCGACGAACCTGGCTGGAACGCCTCCAGCATCTGCTCGATAGGTGTGACGCCGGCGATGGGCGTCTTGGCGAAGGTCCACGCGTACGCCAGCGCGCCGATGATCTTCCCGTTTACGTAGATCGGGCTGCCGCTCATCCCGGCAATGACGCCGAAGCCCTTCGTCACCGACGGCCCGGAATCGATGCGGATCAGGATGATGTCGCCATCGAAGTCAACGCGGCGGAGCACGCCCACAACCGTGATGCCGAAGCTCTCGACTTTCGTGCCCTGGAAGACGGTCTTCCCGACGCCCTTCATGCCGGGCCGGATCTGGTCGACCGTGAGCATCTCGGAGCGAGGGATGAGGGGCGCGGGGGCGCACCAGGCATAGCTGCTTGCCAGCAATACGAACGAGAGAACGGCAACGGCGACTGCGGCACGGGAGGTGCGGGACGGATTCATGCTCGGGGGTACCTCACTCAACCAAGACGATCTTGAGGTTCATCGCAGCCTTGCCGGTGGAGTGGAACGCCACCGTGGTGCTCTCGTTGCCCAGAGCGCCTTCGATCGACACATCGACCCCGTTCTCGTAGTCGTAATACCAGACGAGATCGCCGGTGTTCACGCCCTCGGCGGCGAACATCCCCACAGAGCCAGCTGACATCTCACTGAGATCGGACAGCCCCTTGGTCGAGAACTGCTGCCGCCAGGTTGCGTGGATCCTGGCACACTTCCGGCCGGAGTGAGTGGTGAGTGCCTCGAGCTTGTAATTGATGACGAAGCTCGCACCGCTTACTCCGGCATTCTGATCGCGCTTCCAGGTTGAGCCGACGTCAACGGGCTCGGCCGGGAGCGTCAGCATGCCCGGGATCCCTGCCCACTCGCCGCAGCCAACCCCAAGGCTGCCCACAATGTCGCAGCCGGTGCCATCCTCATCGGATTCGGGCGGATCGCCGCCTTCCATGTCCTCCATGCCAACCGTCTGTCGGCGGCGATCCAAGCGCTGGATGGTGCTGAATGCGGGGAGGTTGATGGTGACATTGCCGGCCTCGCCCGACACCTCGACCTGGCCGTTGAGTTGCCGTGTCTCGAGCGTCGTTTGCTCGTCGGTCTCAGCGGTGGCCTTCTGCGCGTAGTCGATGTGAACCGTCGCCTCACTGCGCTGCGTGGATGGCCTATCCTCTTCGTCGCCGCCTCCCGACTCCTCGATCCGCGCGGCGATCATCAGCCGATGCTTGGATTCCTGACCGACTTTCGGCTTGAAGCGAAGCTGGATCGGCTCCGCGCCCGCGGTGGTGCAGACGAGGGCAATGCCCAGCAAGCTCAGCAGGCAGACTGCTCTGGTCATGGCTGGAGCGACGTCTTGATGTTCATTAGCAGCTTGGTCGTCATGCTTGCAGCAGGCATGCCAGCGCCGCTCATGGACGTCTTCATGTCCATGCTGATCGTGCCCTCGCCGTAGACATACACGCTGTTCTCGTAATCGTAGTATAGAACGAGGTCACCGGACATGGCGCCCTCGGTCGTGGTTTCGATGCCGGCCGGCATACTGGGCATGTCAGAGAGGTCCGCTTTCAGCGGCCCGGTGAACGTAGTGCGGATCTTGGCGCACTTCCGATCCTGGAAGGTCGTCAGATCGAGGAGCGTGGACTTGAACGTCAGCTCGGTGGCCGGCATCCCCTGCGAGGCTGGGATAGTGACCTTGCCTGTCCACTCATCGTTGAGATCGACATCCCCCGCCGCGAACGTGCCGTACTGCGAGAGGCCCGGCGTGTCGCCACCCGGTAGCATTGAACCCAGCGTGCCACTACTACCCGAGAACTGGCTGTTCAGCATCTGGCCGCGAGAATCAACGTCGGCGATCAGCTTCCCCGTTGGCATGTCCATGGACTGAGACTGCCCAAGTACCACAAGCGTTATCTTTCCGCCACGAAGGTCGGTCTGCACCCGGGTGACCCTATCGGTCTGCGAGAGCGCCTTCTCGCTGTACTCCCGCTCCCCGGTGATCTCCCCTCGCATCGGCTGATCGGCGCCTTCCATCGTGCTCTCTGTGCGCCCGGACACGGTCTCCTTGTGCTTGTGCACTTCACCGACGCGCGGCGCGTAGGTGAGCACAATCGCCTGCGCAGGCAGGCATACTGCCAGCGCCAGGCCCACAGTCATCACCATTGCTACTCTGCGAAGTGGCGACACTTCGCTACGAAGCACGAACAGCCATCGTCTCTTCATCGTCTCATCTCCTATTGCCGGACAGGAGGCATAGCTCCTGCCCTACGACCCCAAGGTGCGAGCGCACAGCCGTGCGCCCCTACACAATCGGCAACTCCGGCAGCATCGCCGAGCCGGTCAGTGTCTGAGCTCCGTCTTCCGTTACGGCGATCAGATCCTCGAGCCGGACGCCCCCGAAGCCGTCGAGGTAGATGCCCGGCTCAACCGTGACTACGTTACCCGCGGCGAGCCGCGTCTCCTCGCCCTTGGCCAGCCGCGGGCGCTCATGAACGTCGATGCCAACCCCGTGGCCCAGCCCGTGCCCAAAATCGTCGCCGTGGCCCGCCTCCTCAATCAGCGAGCGAGCGACGGCGTCGAGGTCTCCGCAGACCGCGCCGGCCCGCACCTGTGCGGCGGCCGCGCGCTGGGCGCGGTGGACGACTTCATATATCTCTCTTGCCTTATCCGATGCCGGCGCTATGGCGAACGTCCGCGTCATATCGGAGCAGTAGCCCGACACGCGCGCGCCGATGTCGATGACAACGAGGTCGCCCGGCTCCAGGGCGCGGTCGGTCGAATCGGCGTGGGGCAGAGCGCTGTGCGGACCGGATGCGACGATGACCGGAAAGGCGGCCGCCTCGGCCCCCTCCCGGCGCATCAGGAACTCGCCCTCGAGCGCGATCTCACGCTCCACAGCTCCCGGCCGGAGCAGGTTGACCATGTGCGCGAGCGCTCGATCGGCCAGCGCGGCGGCCGAGGCGATCCGCTCGATCTCGTTCGCTGATTTCACCGCGCGCAGATCCTCCACGATGCCAGCGGCAGGCGCGAGCTCAACACTGCCAGCGCCCTCCGAGAGCTGATCTCGCAGCTCACAGGTGAGATGCGCGTGATCGTAGCCGAAGCGCTTTACTCCACTCGCGGCCGCCTCCGACCCGACGGCGGCGACGAGGCGGCGCGGCACCTCGACGAACTCGAACTCTGACGCCTGCTCTCTCGCCTGGAGGCGGTAGCGGAAGTCGCTGAAGAGGATCGCCCGTTCGCCGGTGATCAGCAGCACGCCGCTGGAACCGCGGAAGCCGCTCAGGTAGTGGACATTGCCGGGCGCGCTCACGATCAGGCCGTCGAGCGCCTCGACGCGAAGCCTCGCGCGGAGCCGCTCCAGGCGCTGCGCTTCCTCGCCCATCAGGACTTGGCCGCCCCTAGATAATGCACAAGCGCGCGCAGTGCGAGGAGGTAGCTGTTCGGCCCGAAGCCGGCTATCTGCCCGACTGCGGCCGGCGCGATGACCGACCTGCGCCTGAACTCCTCGCGGGCGTGGATGTTCGACAGGTGGACCTCGACCGTCGGAAGACCAACCGCCTTGAGGGCGTCCAGGATTCCGACGCTGGTCGTCGTCCAGCCGGCCGGGTTGATGATGATGCCATCAGCCGTGCCGCGGGCAGTCTGGATGGCGTCGATGATCGCCCCCTCGTGGTTCGACTGCACGAAGCCCACCTCGACGCCGAGCGTCTCGGCCAGTGCCGCGATCTGGGCGTTGATCTCGTCGAGCGTGGCGGCGCCGTATATCTCGGGCTCGCGCGTACCCAGCAGATTGAGGTTACAGCCGTGAACGATGAGAATCCTCTTCTCGGCCATGCAAGCCCCTCCTTAGTCAAGCTCCAGGATCAAACTGATCTCACCGCAATCGGGAAACTTCGGGCAGCGGATGCACTCGCTCCAGACCTTCTGCGGGAGCTGCGCCTTCTCCACGCGGCGAAACCCGAACCGCTCGAAGTAATCCGGGATGTAAGTCAGGACGAAAATGCGCGAGATGCCGAGGTCGCGGGCGTCATCCAGGCACGCCTGAACGAGCTGACCACCGAGCCCCTTGCCCCTCTGATCCTCACGCACTGCCAGGCCCTTGACCTCGGCGAGGTCTCCCCAGGTGACGTGCACCGCGCAGCAGCCGAGCATGTCCCCATCGCCGTCGACGACGAAGAAGTCCCGGAGGTTCTCGTAGAGCTCGTTGAGCGACCGCGGGAGCATCTGATCGCGGTCAGCGAAGGAGTTGATCAGTTTCTGCATCGCCTCGACGTCGGCCACCCGCGCCCGGCGCAGCTTCGTGCTCATGGGGCGGATTGTATCATGGGTGCCTAAGTAAGAACAAGGGCGACTTGGCTTCATGCAGAACACAAAGAAGTGTGCGGATGAGTGCGCCCATGGAACCAAGCTCCCAATCATGAAGGAAATCGCGGGATTGCTGAACCGGATGTGTTCGGCCGGCGTCATCACAGACTACGCCGTGTTCGGCGCGGCCGCCCAGATGAGGTACACGGAGCCAGTCGCCACCGTTGACGCGGACGTGCTCATCGAGGTTCCGGAGCCAGATAAGACCGATGTTCTGCAGCCTGTGTTCGCTTTCTGCACGCGCAATGGGTACGCTATCAGCAGCGATACAGTCCTGGCGGGGGCATGGCCGGTTCACTTCATACCGGTCTTCAGTCCACTCACTCGAGAAGCTGTGGAACAAGCTGAAACTGTCGATTTCGATGGTGTTCCGATCAGGGTCGTGCGCGCTGACTACCTGGCAGTGATCGCGCTGAGTGTGGGTAGAGTGAAGGACTCTCTGCGTATCATGGCATTGCTCGAGGCGGGAAGTGTCCGGGCTGACGAGCTCAGACGCCTTGCCGAAAGGCACGGGCTCTCACAATCGTGGGAGAGGTTCGCGAAGAGGTTTCTGGATGAGTGACATGGAGAAGCTCCTCGAACGCCACGCCGCGTGGCACAAGAGCCTGCTGCGCAGGTCTTGGGCGGAGAAGATCCGCATGGTCGAAGCTGTTCTGCCAACGATCAGGGAGCTTCGGAGGCAACGAGATGAAGCTCCGAAGGGACCTGCGCAAGTCAGGAAGCTATAGACTGACAGCCCCACGGGATTTGATCACTCTAGCCTGTCGCCCTTACCGATATTGCAGACGGAACACGTTGTTCTCAGGTTGTCGGCTGTGGTTGCGCCGCCCTTCGATGCAGGCACCATGTGATCTACGTGTAGCTCGCACCCAAGGTAGTTCGCGGGCGAACGTCCGCAGAGCACGCAGCGGAAGCCATCACGCTTGAGAATGACATACCGCAGGGAAACGGGTATCTTCTGTTTCCCTCTCCCTTGAGTTGTTGTGTCTGCCGCGGTCCCACGCGCGTGAGCCGGAATCGGTTTGCCTGAAGCCGAAGGATCGGGGTTCCCTTCTGTGTCGCTTGTCTCGTTCATTCTCTGGACGAAAGCTACCAGCGCATTGGTCCATCTGCCGAACCTCTTTTCGTAGGCCCCAGCTGTGATCACAGACGGAGTCTTGTCCATCTCGGAGTATCGTGGCTGACGACCGTAGTGGGTCCAGACCGTGAGCAGGTTCTCGAAGTACTGCTCTTCGGAATAGCGCCTGCCCAACTTACTGCGACGAAGACCTGCCTCTTGTAGACCATCGTCCCATGACCCGAATCTCCGTATGACGGCTTCTGCTCTGATGGATGAATGCGCGCGAAGTTGGCCTTGCGTCAGGGTCTCTGTGCCAATCACCTGCGCAACTCTTCGGAGTTCCGCTAGTAGCTCAGCGTCGCTCATTCGCTTCGCCGCTTGGCGACGCGCGTTCTCAGTGACCGACGGTCCTCGGTAGAGATGACCGAGACCTGCTGCGGCAAGGGCATTCCTCCATCCGCCGAATCTCCTCTGAACTGCTGAACTACTCAACTTCGCGTGCCTGTCGAACTCGGTGCGCGGCAAACTGTCCCGGTTGGCGACAGCGGCCACGCGCCTGATTTCGTCCAGTATGGCTTCATCGGTGTACTCGGTCAGTCTGTCGAGTTCGAAACGCATGAGGGACCCCTCCGCTTCTCGATCGTCTATTACCAGGAGCGGGAGCCAATCTCCTGCCTCTCAGCCGCCCCATGGCAGGGGGCAAGCCCCTGCCCAACGGTTCGGACCAGCGGGCAGGAGGCAAGGCGCTGACTTACGAATGTAGGTGTTCGTGAGCACAAAGACTAACGCTCAAGACGATATCATCGCCGATCTGCTCGTGGTCGGTTCCGGCGCCGCCGGGGCCTCGGCCGCGCTTCGGGCGGCAGAGGCCGGGCTGAATGTGATCATGCTGACGGGCGCGGGCGACCCGCTGGAGTCGAACAGCGACCACGCGCAAGGCGGGATCGTCGCCCGGCCGCCGGGCGACAGCGCGGCGGAGCTGGCGGCCGACATCATGGCGGCGGGCGATGGCATCTGCAATCCGGAGGCGGTCAGGCTGCTCGCCGAGAGTGTGCCCGAGATCATGCGCTTCCTGGTGGAGGACCTGAAGGTCGAGTTGAGCCGCGATCCCCAGGGCAACCTGGACTACACACAGGAGGCCGCACACTCCCGACGGCGGATTGCGCATGCGGATGATGCTACCGGCCACGCGATCACGAGCCGGATACTCGATGCGGTCGAGGCCGAGCCGCGCATCACGCTGGCGCCGCGGCAGACGGCGGTCGATCTCATCACGACCCCGCACCACGCGCTGGATCCGACCGCGGTCTACCGAGAGGTGGAGTGCCGTGGGGCGTACGCGCTCGATCAGGCCTCGGGCAAGGTGCGGCGCTACCTGGCGTCACACACCGTGCTCGCGACAGGCGGCCTCGGGCAACTGTATGTCCACACCACGAACCCGCGAGTGGCGCGCGGGGACGGCCTCGCGATGGCGTTCCGGGCCGGGGCGCAGATCATCAATGCCGAGTATGTGCAGTTTCACCCGACTGCGTTCTACCATCGAGATGCCGAGCGCTTTCTTATCACCGAGTCGGTTCGTGGTGAGGGGGCGGTGCTGCGTCGCCGGGATGGCACCGAGTTCATGCACGAGTACCATCCGGACGGCTCGCTTGCGAGCAGAGACGTCGTCGCGCGAGCCATCCATGAGGAGATGCTGAAGTCCGGCGCGGAGTACGTGCTGCTCGACCTGGCCCCGCTCTCGGTCGACCCGAAGGTGCGCTTCCCAACGGCCTATGAAAAGCTCATGCAGTTCGGTGTCGACATCACGAAGCAGCCGATTCCGGTCGTGCCGGCGGCGCACTACTTCTGCGGCGGCGTGAAGGTTGACACATGGGGCCACACGAGTATTCGACGGCTGTATGCGGTGGGTGAGGTGAGCTGCACCGGCCTCCACGGGGCGAATCGGCTGGCATCGACATCGCTGGCGGAGGCGATCCTGTGGGGCCAACGGGCGGGCGAAGACGCGGTGGCGACCCACGAGCCCGTACCTCCCGATCTCCCCGCCGGGATCGCGGTGTGGCATGACGAGGGCTTGACCGAGGACACAGACCCGCTGCTGATCATCCAGGACTGGATGATGATCAAGAGCACGATGTGGAACTACGCCGGCATCGTGCGAACGGCCAAGCGTCTCCAGCGCGCGGGGGCGGACCTGAACTACCTCGCCCACCGGGTGGAGCAGTTCTACCGCGAGACGAAGCTCGCCGACTCACTGGTCGGTCTGCGCAACGGCATCACCAGCGCCCAGATCATCGCCGACGCCGCCCTGCGCAATCCGACGAGTCGCGGGTGTCATTTCAGGAGGGACTAACCGCGCCCTCCGAGGTCTTGCGGCACCGCTCCGAGGGTGACGGTCAGCTTCATCTCCTTGCCCTTGCGAATGACCGTGATCTCAAGGCGGTCGCCGACGTTGTGGGAGCGGATGGCGGCTCCAAGGTCTTTCGCGTTCTTCAGAGGCTGACCGTTGATCGCGGTGATCAGGTCGCCCTGCTGGATGCCGCCCTGCGCCGCGGGGCCGCGGGGATCGACGCCGAATACCATCGTGCCCTTGCCGGCAGGCGCGCCGAAATGCTTCGCCTCATCGGGAAGCAGCTCGCGATGCTGGATGCCGAGCCACGGCACCTTTCCCGTCTGGATCAGCCGCTCCGCGACCTGCTTGGCGACGTCGATGGAGACTGCGAACCCGATGCCCTGGGCAGATGGGATGACCGCAGTCGGCATTCCGATCAGGTTGCCGTTCAGGTCGACGAGCGCGCCGCCGCTGTTGCCGGGGTTGATGGAGGCGTCGGTCTGCAGCATCCCCTGGAGGGAGGTCCCGTTCTGGCCGGGGATATCGCGCTCCTTCGCGCTGAGGACTCCGACGGTCACGCTGTTCTCAAGGCCAAGCGGGTTGCCGATGGCGATGAGCCAGGCGCCGATGGGCAAGTTCTCTGCGCTGCCAAGAGTCGCCTGAGGCAGGTTGTCACCGGGCACTTTCACGACCGCGACCTCGGTCAGCGGGTCCATGCCCACAACCTTAGCATCGAAGGTCCTGCCATCGGGGAGCGCCACCCTGACCTTCTCGGCGCCCTTCACGACATGGGCGTTGGTGAGGATGTAGCCCCTCTTCCCGTCGATGATCACGCCGCTGCCGAGCGCGGGGTGCGGCTGCGCCCGCATGCCGAACATGCGCCCGATCAGCGCTTCCTGTTTGGAAGGCGCGAAGAGGACGCTGATGTTCACCACCGCGGGCCCGACCTTCTTGACGGCGGCGGTGATCGCGTCCTGTGAGGCGACGCTGACCGACGGCTGGGAGGTCTGCGTGCTGGTCGCGAGGGTCGGCGGCGCGCTAGCCGGCGCCGGCGCGCGTTTCGAGGCGACAGACCATACCAGGGCCGCTCCCACGAGCACGCCGAGGAAAGCGGCCAGAGCGACTGCGGATGCGCGGCCGCCCAGTCTCAGGATGTGGCGGGGGCTTCCTGCTCCCCCAAGGCCCCGCAGGATGTGTCCGCCCCTGCCCAACAGGCGTTTCATGATTGGCCTCCTGCTATGCGTTCAGCCAGCGCGATGAGGGTGCGGGTCCCCGCGCCCGTGCCACCTTCAATCTGGTGCGGCTCGTTCTTCTCGCTCCAGGCGGTGCCTGCGATGTCCATGTGAACCCACGCCGTGTCGCCGATGAACTCCCGCAGGAACCACCCGCCGGTGATCGTCCCTGCCGGGCGGCCACCCACGTTCTTGATGTCGGCGATGGTGCTATCGAGCTGTGACCGATACTCCGGGAAGAGCGGTAGGCGCCACATTCGCTCGCCCGCCCGCTCGCCCGCATCGACGACCGCCTCGACCAGGGCGGTGTCATTGCCCATCACGCCCGAGGCGACGTGCCCGAGGGCGATGATGCAGGCGCCGGTGAGCGTCGCCACATCGATGATGTGCGTCGCGCCGAGCTGGCAGGCGTATGCAAGCGAGTCTGCCAGAATGAGCCGGCCCTCGGCATCGGTGCTGATGATCTCGATGGTCTTTCCGTTCATCGCGGTGAGGACATCCCCTGGCTTGAATGCCCGCCCGCTTGGCAAGTTTTCGGTCGCTGGTATGATCGCTGTGACATTGAGATCGAGTTTGAGCTGAGCGACTGCGCGCATAGCGGCGAGGACCGCCGCGCCGCCGGCCATGTCGTGCTTCATCGTCTCCATCTTGTCGGAGGGCTTCATCGAGATGCCCCCGCTGTCGAAGGTCAGACCCTTGCCGACGAAGGCGACGTGCGGCCCCTCGACTCTGCTCGGGACATGCCCCCCGGCGCGGCGGCGATGGCGAAGCACGATCAGGCAGGCCGGCTCCTCACTGCCGCGGGCAACCGCGGCGAACGCGCCCATGCCCATCTCGGTGATCCGTTCCATTCCGAGGATCTCGGCCTCGAAACCATAGGCCTGCGCGCTCTCGTTCGCCTCCTGGGCGAGCCGGCCCGGCGTGACGATGTTGGCTGGCAGGTTAACGAGCCGGCGGGCATAGTTCGTCGCCTCGCCGGCAATCGCGCCCGCTCTGCCGGCGGATACGACCGGGTCGTCCCGGTCGCCGGAAATCCCGAGGAGTGTGAGGGCATCGAACTCATCGGGCAGCTCCCGCTCGCCCTTGCACTCCTCGCTGCGGTAGAGGCCTGCGTAGACACCCTCGACGATCGCCCGCGCGCTCTGCTCCGGGCGGACGGCCTGCGGGGTCTGGAGGTGGAGCGCGAGGCCGACACGGCGACAGCCGCGGTCACGCAGAACCCGCGCCGCGGCGCCGCCGGCCCGGCGCATTGCGAAGAGCGGGTCACGGTTCGCCTCGCCGAGTCCCACAACGGCGACGCGGTCGGCATGTAGGGCAGGAGCACGCTCGCGCTCTACATGGATGATCGTCACTTCCGACTGCCGGCCGCGTATCTCACCGGAGGCGATGAGGCGTTCCAGCAACCCACCCAGGGCCGTGTTGACCTCGGCGGCCTGGCACTGGAGAGGCGCCCCTTTCAGAGCACCTACGACAACCGCGTCTCCCTCGTACTGAAGAGCCGATCCGGCCAGAAACTCTAGCTCCACGCAGCATGCCTTCCTTCCCGGCCAGCCCGCCGTACACTGGCACGAGACATGGGTTTCGGGTATAATCGGACTGACGACATGCCCTGAGCGTTCCCGGCCCGTGCTCCGCCTTCGTGCTGGCTCTGCCAGGGCTACGGCGGGCAAGCGCGCCTGATGACTGGCGGGCAAGCCCACCTAACGGACGGCGGGCAAGAACCGGCCGGCTGGACGCGTGTCTAATACGGTGACGGAGGGGCGATTCCCCTCTATCCCTTCCCACAAACGTGGCAGGAGCAAGCTCCCGCCCAACAGGAGACCTTCATGGCCCAGTTGTCCAGCGATCCGCCTTCGCCCCGGTTTGGCCAGGGCTACGGCGGACAGGGCCTGCTAGCAGAGGTGCTGGTCGGCGCTGGAGTGATAACGCGGGATCAGTTGGAAGCGGTCGCTACCTCCCGTAGCAACGGCATGGAGCGGCTGGACGAGGTGCTCGTCCGGCTGGGCATAGCGCGTGAGACGGACATCTTCTCCGCCGTCGCCCGTCACCTGGGCCTGGAATACGTGCCGGAGATCGACGCGGATATCGACCCGGCACTGCTCGCCCAGCTTCCCAGCGAGTTCGCCATGCGCCACCAGGTGCTGCCACTGCGGGAGGAGGATCACACCCTCGTTGTCGCGATGGCGGACCCGTTCGATGTGACGGTGCTGGACGATCTTCGGCTGCTCACCAGCCGCGATGTGCGAGCGGTGGTGAGCGGCCGCAGGAAGATCGTGGAGGCGATCGAGCAGTCGTACATGGAGAAGATGTTCCGCGATATCGACGACATGCAGCGCGAGGAGATAGCGGAAGAGGACCTGGAGATCGCCGATCTCCAGAAAATGGCCAGGGAAGCCCTGGTCATCAAGCTCGTCAACCTCATCCTGCACCAGGCGATTCAGGAGCGCGCCTCTGACATCCACGTGGAGCCCCACGAGCGCGAGCTGCGGGTGCGCTATCGCGTGGATGGGGTGCTTCACGACGCCTCCTCCCCTCCGCGGCATCTCCACCCGGCGATCATCTCGCGCATCAAGATCATGGCCGACATGGACATCGCGGAGCGGCGCCTGCCGCAGGACGGGCGCGTGCGCATCAAGCTCAGTGACCGGATGATCGACCTGCGCGTTTCGACCATCCCCACGCTGCACGGCGAGTGCGCGGTGATCCGCCTGCTCGACCGCAAGGCAGGGCTGATGGTCCTGACCGAGCTTGGCATGCGCCAGGACACCTCCGAGCAGTTCCGCCGGCTCATCGTCCGCCCGCACGGGATCATCTTAGTGACGGGGCCGACGGGGTCGGGCAAGACCACGACGCTCTACGCGGCCCTTCACGAGGTCTACTCCCCCGAGAAGAAGGTCATCACGATCGAGGAGCCGGTCGAGTATGAGCTGCCGGGCGCCAACCAGATCGGCGTGCGGCCAGAGATCGGCCTGACCTTCGCCTCCGGGCTGCGCCATATCGTCCGACAGGACCCGGACACTATCATGGTCGGCGAGATCCGGGACCGGGAGACGGCCGACATCGCCATCCACGCTGCGCTGACCGGCCACCTGGTCTTCAGCACCGTCCACACGAACGACGCGTCAGGTGCGATCACCCGTCTGCTCGACATGGGCATCGAGCCGTACCTCGTCGCCTCATCGCTCATCGGCGTGCTTGCGCAGCGGCTTGTCCGGATGCTCTGCCCGCGGTGCAAGGAGCCGTTCAGCCCGACCGCCGAGGACCTGCGCGAGATCTCCGTGCCGGAGGAACAGGCCGCGTCGCTGACACTCTACCGCGCGAACGGATGCGACCTCTGCCGCAACGGCTACCTCGGGCGCACGGGCGTGTTCGAGCTGCTGCCGGTGGATGATGAGGTTACTCACCAGGTGCTCGATAAGGTGTCGGCGAGCGAGATCAGGCAGAGGGCCGTGGTTAAGGGCATGCGGACACTGCTGGCCGACGGGCGAACGAAGGTGCTGGACGGCATCACGACGATAGAAGAGCTGGTGCGGGTTTGCCAGCGAGACGAGCTATGAGAAAGGCAAAAGGAAGAAGTAAAAGGGCAAAAAGGAACGGCCTGGACTCCAGTAGCGTCTCCTTGTGGGTTTTTCCTTTTGCGTTTTGCGTTTTGCCTTGTCCGAAGGACATCTGAATGGCGCGCTTTCGCTATACTGCGCTGGACCGTGCCGGCAAACAGATCAGCGGGGAGATCGCAGCCGAGAACCCCGATGAGGTGAAGCGACGCCTGCGCGATATGGGCTACTTCCCCTCCCGGATCGGCGAAGCTGCGCAGGCTGCCCTGGGCCGTCCGGCCGAAACCCGCCGCCGGCGCTCGGTGAGCGGCATCGACATCGTTGTTATGACGCGCCAGCTCGCCGACATGACTTCGGCCAGGCTGCCGGTGTTCCGCAGCCTCTCGGTGCTGGTGGACCAGGCCGAATCATCGGCTCTCCGGGAGCTGCTGGAGCAGATTCGCGCCGACGTGCAGCAGGGGCGGCCGCTGTCGGAGGCGTTGGCGCGGCACCCTCGGTACTTCCCCGATCTCTACGCCAACATGGTCCGCGCGGGGGAGACGAGCGGACACCTGGAGGTGGTGCTGCTCCGCCTGGCGGAGTTCCTCGAGAAGTCCATGCAGCGGCGCTCGCAGGTCATCTCGGCATTCCTCTACCCGGCCGTCCTGATCACGGTTGCGATCGGCGCGGTGTCGTTCATCATCGGATTCCTCATCCCGAAGCTCTCGGTGCTGTTCAAGGAGATGCAGCAGGCGCTGCCCCTGATCACCCAGATCCTCCTCGGGGTGGCGGACGTCGTGTCGAGAACCTGGTGGATCTTGCTCATCGGGGTCATCGTGCTGGTCATGGGGCTGCGCTGGTATGTGCGCACTCTCGGGGGAAGGGAAGCGCTCGACACGTGGACGCTCAAGCTTCCGATCCTGGGGCCTGTCTGGCACAAGATGGCGGTCTCGCGGCTGGCCCGGACGCTGGGCACGATGCTTACCGGCGGCGTGCCGATCCTCATATCCCTCGAGATCAGCGGGAACGCGGTGGGGAATCGGCCGATGTCGCGGGCGGTGATGAACATGCGCGAGGAAGTGCAACAAGGGACGAGCATCGCGGCCGCGCTCGATCACACCGGAGCGTTCCCGCCGCTGCTGGTACACATGGCGGGGGTCGGCGAGGAGACCGGGCAGCTTCCTGAGATGATGGCCCGGGTGGCCGACAGCCTCGACTTCGAGGTGGACAGCACCCTCGGCCGGCTCACTATGCTGCTGGAACCAATCATCATCATCACCATGGGCATCATTGTGGGGTTCATCGTGCTGGCGGTGCTGCTGCCCATTTTCCAGATCAATGCGACGATAGGTCGTTAGCGAAGAGAAGAGATATGAGAAACCTATGGGTCCGAACCCGTCGGGATTGTGGTTTTACCCTTATCGAGCTCGTCGTCGTGATGGTGATCATCTCGATCCTCGCAGGTGCGCTTGTGGTGAGCATCAAGAACCGGACGAGGCAGGCCCAGCGCGCCCGCGCTCTCCAGGACATCAAGACGATAGAGACGGCCGTAGACCTCTATGCCGCCGACAACGGATCGCCTCCTACCGCGCAGCAAGGCCTGCAGGCATTGAAGGCGAAGCCGACCGCTCCGCCCATCCCCAACAACTGGAACGGGTACATAAAGAAGGCACTGATAGACCCGTGGGGGCAGCCGTACATCTACCGTTACCCGGGTCAGATCAACCCCAGCGGCTATGACATCGTCTCCTACGGCGAGGACAAGATGCCCGGTGGCAGTGGCGAATTCGACGTCGATATCACCAACTCCGACGAGGAGTAGCCGTGCCAAGGCGCATCACCCGACAACTGAACGTCCCTCGGCAGGGCTTCACGCTGATCGAGCTGCTGGTCGTGATGATGATCATCGCGATCGCGTTCTTTGCCGTGCGCCCGGTGTTCGCGGGTGTGATCACCAGCTGGCAGGAGCGCAACGCGGTCAGGCAGCTCGTCAGCCTGTTCGTCGCCGCCAGGACCGAGGCAGTCGCCAGTGGGAAGCTCATCCGGGTCGCGTATGACCCGGCGTCGGTCTCGTTCTACGCCGAGGTCCAATCGAGGCCCGAGGAGGATCGCCAGCTCTTTGAGGCCCTCCCGCTGATGGGCCACAGCGAGGTGCCTCTGCCCGACTCCCTGGCGATCGACACGATGGAGGTGGGCGGGCTGTATGTCGCCGCGGCCCAGATGCCGACGGTCTACTTCTACCCCGACGGCCGGACCGATGGCGCGGCCATTGTGCTGCTCAAGGCTTCCGGCCGCACTGTATCGCTCGAGATCGCACCGGCGACGGGAAGGGTGAGGCTCAGTGCGTAGGCGCTTCCAAAGGCCATTCCCTCGCCATCCTGCCGGGCATGGGTATGCTCGCCCTATCCGCCTTCGCCAGGGCTACGGCGGACCTTCGGCAGGGTTCACGCTCGTCGAGGTGTTGGTGGCGACGGTGATCCTGGCGACAGGGCTGATCGGCGCGCTCACCGCGTTCTCGATAGCGAGCCGCGTGACGGGCATCTCGACAGATGACACCACGCTCATTTTCCTCGCGCAGGAGAAGCTGAGCGAGATCCAGCTCCTTGGCCGCGACGGGCTGGCGAAGGCCGACACGGTCGGCGACTTCTCCCCCGGTCATCCAGAGTACCAGTGGCGGATGCTCGTCGACAAGCCGGACAAGAGGAATCTGGTCCGCGTCGACCTGGTGATATCGTTCCCGGAGGCAGGGAGAACGCGTGAGGTCACGTTCTCGACAAACGTCTTCTGACCGGCGCGCCGGGTTCACGCTCCTCGAGGTCACCATCGCCATGACCTTCGTGGCGATCCTGGTCGGCGGCATCACGCTGAGCATATCGACGTCCCTGAAGGTCTGGGAGAGGTCGAAGGAGACCGCCGACCTGAACCAGGAGGCGCGGGCCATCATCGAGGTGCTCTCGCGGGATATCCGAGGCGCGTACCTGGGCATCCATCGGCGGGGAGGCTACTTCCTGGCGGGCGCAAGCGGTGACCAGAAGGCGACCGGGCCCGCGCTCGAGTTCACGACCGAGAGCAGCGCGGTGACACGGGCGGCGCTCCGGCCGCCGGAGCTGCAGGCGACGCCGACCGAGCAGACCGGTCCGCCGGCAACGGATTTCGTCGCTGTCCGCTACGAGCTGCTGGAGGGGAGGGCAACCAGCCGGCCGGGGCTCTACCGGACGACGTGGGTTGCGCCCTCCGCCAACTGGCTTCAGGAGCAGCCGCCGATGAGTGACGCGGTTGGCGTGGAGCTGATCTCCGAGTCGGTGGTGGGCGTGAGATTCAGGTACTACGACGACGACAAGTGGGTCGACAGCTGGGCGACAACACCGGACAAGAACCGCCTGCCGGAGGCGGTGGCGGTTCAGCTGAGGGTTCTCGACGCACGCAGCAACGAGCATGTATACGAGAGCGTCATCTCTGTGCCGACACGCTAGCTCGGCGCGCCGCGAGCGGGGTGTAGTCTTCATCCTCGCGGTGTTCGCCGTGGTGCTGCTCACGGTCCTGGTCGTGGGCATCACGGCGGCTGTTCGCGTGGAACTGCTGGCCTCGCGGTCGGGCCTCGACCGGGTGCGGTCGTTCTCTCTGGCGCAGGCCGGGCTCAACGAGGCAAGGGCGATCCTGGCATACGAGGATCAAACAGTCGACGCGCTCACGGACGAGTGGGGGCCCGATGCAGAGCAGCCGCTCGACGATCCCCATGGCCTCGGCGATGGGTTTTACCGGGTGCGGGTATCCGACGGCTGCGGCCGAATCGACATCAACGAGGCGGACTTCTTGACGCTCACTCACCTGACCGGCGACCAGGCGGTGGCGGCAGCGATTATCGACTGGCGCGATGCCGACGATGAGCCGGTGACGCCTGAGGGCGCAGAGGCCGCCTACTACGAAAGCCTCCCCTACCCCTACCGGCCGCGCAACGCGCCGTTCGAGACGATTGGAGAGCTCCTGCTCGTCCGCGGAGTGACCCCGGAGATGCTCTTCGGGACAAGGGAGCGCCGCGGGCTGGCGGACCTCGTCACGGTCGAGTCCTTGTCGGCTGACACCGACCCAGCCGGGGACCCGCGCCTGGAGGTGAATGAGCTTCTGGGTGTGTCGGGAATGGGAGAGGAGCTGGCGGCGCGCCAAGTGGGCAAGTGGTCGGGCGTCATCACGCAGGAGGTGATCACCCATCTCCTGGATTGGCTGCCCAGCCTACCGACTGCCAGGTACACGTCGATCTCACAGATCGCCGATGCGCTCAGCTTCTACGGGATTGACTTCCTGCCGGTGCTCGATGCGCTGCGCGTGCGCCCGGCCCAAGAGGGAGGGTTTGGGCCTCCCGTCCCGCCGGGCTGGTCGCCGAACGTGCCGGCCGCGGTGGGAAAAGTCAACGTCAACACCGCGCCGCCCGAAGTGCTGGCTGCGCTCCCTGGGAGTTCGCCCGACGTGGCGCAGGCATTCGTGGAGCGAAGACAGAATGCTCCGTTCACGTCGTTGCGCGAGGTCGCCGAGCTCATGCTGGAGCAGCCGGATGGCAGGCGGACAGTGTTCGCAAACATGATCGATCACGTCACGACCAGATCTTCGATATTCATGATCGAGTCGATGGGACGGACGTACACCGGGCGAACCTTCAGGACGCTCGAGGCGATGGTCACACGAAGCCAGGGCAACGTGGTGATCGTTCGCCAGGCCGAGGAGGACTGGCCGCTCCCGCCTCCGGAGGAGCGCCGGACCAAGATCGCGAGGAGGTAGCTGATTGTTGCCCCGAGGTAGACCAGTAGCGATCGAGATCGGGCCGCAGTCGGTCCGGGTCGCTCAGTTGGCGGACCGGCGCGGAGCCGTCCGCGTCGTCCGCTTTGCAGAACAGGAGCTGCCATCGGGCGTGCGGTGGGAGGTGGGCGGCGACCGCGGGCCGGTCGTCCAGGCCATCCGGCAGGCGCTTGCTCGCGCCGGCATCCGCGCCCGCAGCGCCGTTATCAGCCTCCCCCGCGGCCAGGTGACGGCGCGCGTCGGGGCTTTCCCGCCGGCCGAGCGAGATGAGCTACAGCGCGTCGTCGAATACGATCTCGCCGACCATATCCCGTTCCCTGTCGACCAGGTTGTGGTGGATTTCCAGCAGCTGGGGCCGTCGCGCGATCAGCCCGGCCTGATCGACGCGCTTGTCGTCGCCGTCCCGAGGGAGCTGGTGCGCGAGCACCTGCGGGTGGCGGAGGACCTGAGGCTTCGCGTGTCAGCGGTGACCATCGACGCCCTTGCCCTCGACGATCTGGCGCGCATGACCGGGCGGGAGCCGGCGGGCATCAGTGTGGCCATCGAGGTCGGCGCTCGCGCCACGATCATCAATGTGATGCTCCAGGGAGCGCTGCGGCTCACGCGGTCCGTTGCTGCGGGCGGCAACCTGCTCGTCCGCGCCATCCAGGACGACTTCGCCGTCGACCCGCAGGAGGCGCAGCGAATGCGGGAAAGCGACGGGCTTCTCCTGCTGCAGAAGGCGCCGAAGCCCGGGGCGCTGCGAGCATGGGTGGACAACCTCCTTGGCGAGATCAGGCGCTCCGCCCTGTCCTTCGGCCCGGCGCGGGTGACCCGGTTTGTGCTCATCGGCGCCGAGTCCACCACTCCCGGTCTCAAGGAGCTGCTCGGGCGCGAGTTCGCTGTCGAGCCGGTTCTGCTGAGCGCCGTGTCTGCCTTCCCGCACGCCGAGTTCTGGGGGACCGACCCTCAGACGGCCGACCGGTGCGTGTTGGCGATGGGAGCGGCGCTGCAGGGCATCGGGAAGAGCGCCTGGACCCTCTCGCTCGTGCCGCCGGAGGTGCAGCGGGCGCGGCGCCAGGCGAGGGTGCGCCAGCTGGCTGCCGCGGGCGTCGTCGCGGTGCTGGCCGTGATGGTCGGCCTCTATCTGCTGACCACCAAGCAGGTGGATGCTCAGCAGCTTGTGCTGAAGGAGCTGCGGGCGAAGGTCAAGGGCACGGAGACTCAACGCGCCAAGGCTCAGGCGATCCTGGCCGAGCGAGATCGGCTCACCGGGCAGATGAAGTCTCTCGACATCGTGCCGGTTCGCCGGTATGCCACGCTTGAACTGCTTCGGGCCGTCTCCCTCTACTCACCGAACGGCATCTCGCTGACGCACTTCACGCTCAAGCCCGACCAGCCACTTGAGCTGCGGGGACAGGCGTCCGATCCCGCGGCGGTGGCCGAGCTGCAGCAGACGATAAGCCTGTCTCCGCTGATCAAGGGGGCCAGTCTGACCGGGATCGACAGGGTAGTAGGTCGGGGCCCGATCGTTGCGCACCTCACCTTCAGCATGCAGCTTCACCTCTGGATTGAGAAGGAGGCCGAGCCCAGGGCTGTCACGCTGAGGCGTCAGGGAGGATCGCGATGAGACAGCTCACCCCCCGCGAGAAAGCCATCGTCGGGGTCGGCGCAGCCGCGGTGGTGATCTTCGCCTACCTGTTCGGGCTGCTGCTGCCGGCCCGGCGGGCCGCCGCGAGCATCGCGCAGCAGCAGACGGAGGTGCGAGACCAACTCGACCAGGCCGAGCGCATGTACCACGACGCAATGTCCGCGCAGACGAAGATCGCGAGCCTCAAGAAGCAGTCGCAGGATATCATGTTCCCGGCCGCGGATGTGCAGTCGGGCACGGTCAGAGAGATCGAGAAACTGAGCAAGGAGCTGGACGTCACCGTCACCAGCATCAGGCCGGGAGACCCTGAGTCAGCGGACGGCTCCACCCGGTATCCGACTGTGATCAGAGTGGAGGCCGACCTGGGCAAGATCGTTCGCCTGCTCTACGGGCTCGAACAGCCGAACCGCCGGCTCTGGGTAGAGGGTGCAGAGATCACCTCCGCCCGGCAGACGGGGGCCACACTGCAAGCAACGATCTACGTGGCGGCGTATAAGCCTTCCCGTGAGAGCGAGGCGCCGAATGTCAAGGCTTAACCGCACACAGGTGGTCCTCGCCGTTCTGCTGATTGCATCGGTGGCATTCCTCTCGGTTTCGCTCAGAGGTGGACGACCCACGCATCGGCATCGGGCAGCGACCGCGCCTGGAGAGGCGGCGACGGCTGCGACCACGTCGAGGGCTGAGCCACAGCTCCGGCCGGCGGCTCCTCAGGACACTGACTTCAGGCGATATGCTTCGCTCGAAAGCAGCACCATCTTCTCGGAGACGCGGAACGCGCCCTCTCCGCCGCCTGGAGCGAGGAACAAGGTGCTGCCCCCTCCGCCACTGCATCTCGGCCCGCCGCCGAAGCCGATCGAGCGGGGCCCCGATCTGGCGGGGTGGTCCTATGTCGGCTACGTGAGGCTCGACGGAGTGAAGCTCGGTGTGCTCCAGAACGACGCGACCGGCACTGTCAGCTTCCTGGGGGTGGGGGACACCTTCATGGGGGCAGAGGTCGAGTCACTCGACAGGGAGTCGATACGCCTCAGCGCGGGGAGTTCGAGCACGACGCTCAGCCGTCCTGCCGACTTCCCTGTGAAGCCGCTGGAGAGGGGTCCGGGCGCCCCGGGCGGGCCGCAGCCCCCGCAACCCGCGCAGCCGAAGCCCGGCCAGCCTCCCGGCCGGTAGAGGGGGAGGCGAAGTAGTGGCGAGGGCATTTGATATGGCTGGCGCGAAGACTAATGAGCGCGCGGACTGCGCTCCCAGAAGGGTGACGGGAATGAAGCGAACGCTCAGGATGATATCACGGGCAGCCGCACTGGTGGTAGTCGCGGGGTGGGTGAGCCTGTGCTCCTCCTCCGGAGGCGCGCTGCGGTCGCTCGACCGCGCGAACCGGCAGCGGCCGAACCGGCCGATGCGCCCCAACGCCCCCTCCGCGATGAGAGAGGTACCTCAAACGCGACTTCAGCCGCCGCCTCCAGGAGCGGTCTCGGCGGCCGCGCCTGCCAGCAGGCCACCGGCACCCAACTCGAGGCTCGAGGTGCTGTCAGGCGTGGGGGGAGCGAAGACCATTGCGATGGAGTTCTACGGCCTGGACATCGACCATCTGCTCCGGCTGCTCAGCTATGCAGCTCAGGTCACCATCGTGAAGTCCGACCAGGTGAGCGGGCCCATCACCGTGATCGCGCCGGAGCCGGTCCCACTGGATGTGGCCTTCCAGATCCTGGATTCGGTGCTCCAGGTGCGCGGCTTCACCATGATCAAGATGCCCACAGGCGTTTACAAGGTGATCCCGATAGCGGATGCCATGCAGTCGGGCGTGCCGCTTCAGTTCGGCAACCAGCTCCAAATGTATCCACCCGGCGATGAGCTGATCACGCAGGTGATCCCACTCAAGAATCTGTCGGCGAACGACGTCGTTAGCCAGCTCCAGTCGGTCATCTCGCAGGGAGCGAACGTGGTGCCGACCTCCACGAATTCGCTGATCATCACCGATAGCGCCGCAAACATCCACCGCGCGCTGGCGCTGATCGAGAACGCGGAGAACGAACTCTCCGGTGGGCTTAAGGTCTACCGGCTTCAGTACTACAACGCGAGCGACATGTCCGATGTGGTTAGCAGCGTCGTGTTGAGCCGCGGCGGCGGTGGCGCCGGCGGCATGGCCGGCGGGCCGCGCCCGACGTGGGAGCGAAGGGTGGTGGGACGCACTGCTCAGCCGCAGCAGCGGGGGGTCCCGCAGCGGCCCCAGCCGGCCGGACCACAGGCTGTCGCGGGCGGCATGACGTCGATGGGGCCCGAGTTCGCCTACCCGGATACGCGGAGCAACTCGCTGATCGTGCTGGCGACCCCGATCCACCGTCGCCAGATCGAGGACCTGATTGCCCAGCTCGACCGCCCAGTCAGCCTGGCGGGCAGCTACTACGTCTATCCGGTGCAGAACCTCGTCGCCAGCCAGCTCGCCGCCTCTATCGCCCCTCTCATCGGGGCGGAGGTGACGCGAACCGGCCCGGGGGAGGCCGGGGGCCAGGCCGCCCGCGGTGCTGCCGCCGGCGCGGGACAAGCGCAGCGTCGCCGCTCAGAGCAGCAAGGCTACACTCAGCCGTTCAGTCAGGGGCAGGGAACGGGCTACCGCGGTACGTCACTGGACACTACCTCGCCCAGCAACGCGACAGGGAGGCCAGACACGCGTCCGCTTCAGCTCGAGCCTCTCTCAGGCGAGGCTTCGGCGGCGCGGTCGGCGAATGCCTTCATGATCGCGCAGGCTCCGGACGTCGGCGTGGTCAGTATGCCTGCCCAGGTCGCGCCGCAGCCGGAGGCGCCACCGGCCGCCGGAGGGGCGCCACCGTCGTCGGGCGCGGAGGCCCCTGAGACCGCTTCCATAACCGGTGCGGGAGTGAGCCAGGCTGTCATCGTTGCGGATGACAACACCAACACCCTTCTCATCTCTGCGTCACCCGAGCAGATCGACCTGGTGGAGCAGATGCTGGAGAAGCTCGACGTTCTGCCTCCCCAGGTTCACATCAGAGCGATCATCGCGGAGGTTACGCTCTCCCGTGACACCAGCCTCGGCTTCCAGTGGGAAAACCTCCGGCGGACATGGGGCACGTTCAACGGCGCCCGCTTCGCCGGCAACATTGGCACGAATCTCGGGGTGAAGAACATTGTGAGGGACGCCAATAACAACGTGACTTCGACTCCATCGGGGTTCTTTGCGACCTTGAGCGGGCAGGAGTTCGATGCCGTGGTGAACGCGCTCACATCGGACAGCAGAGCTCGGGTCCTGTCCGCCCCGAGCATCTTCACCGCGAGCAACCAGCCTGCCAGGATCGACATATCTCAGCAGATCCCGATCCCGACCGGCACCTTCCAGACCACCACCGGGGCCGGCACGATCAGCACGAGCATCGGCTACCGGTCGGTCGGCATCGTGCTGGATGTCACCCCTCGGGTGACGCAGGGCGACGTTGTGCAGATGGACATCAGCGTGTCCGCCGATGAGCCGGGCGCGGAGGTGGTGGTCGCCGATCTCTCCTATCCAAGCATCAACCAGAGGCTCGTGGAAACCAACATCAGCGTGCCGAATGGTTACACCGTCGTGCTTGGCGGGCTGATGAGGGAGTCGATCACGCACACGGCCTCGCGCATCCCGTTGCTGGGCGACCTGCCACTCATCGGCCCGCTCTTCAGCTCGACGAAGGCGTCGAAGTCGAAGTCCGAGCTGCTCCTCTTCCTGACGCCGTTCATCGTGAGGAACCCGGCCGAGTTGGCGAGCGTCAGCGAGCGGGAGGCATCTCGCCTGCCCGACGTGCCGAAGAGCCTGCGTGGTTCGCTGGCTGGGCCCGAGCGAGAAACGCCGGCTCTGGAGGCGCCAGCGCTGGAAGCGCCCGGCGGCACCCCTGAGACCGAGGGTCCCGCGCCGCCCGAGCAGGAGAAGCCGGCGCCCGCGGCATCGCCCGGGCAAGCGACTGAGAAGCAGCCAGCGGCGGCCGCTCCGAAGGTAGAGCAGAAGCCGGCGGCGCCGGCGGCCGCCCCTCAGCCGGCCCCAATTCCGGAGCCATCGCCGACTCCTCCGACGCCACAGCCGGCGCCCACGCCGGCTCCCCCGGCGCCGTCATCCGAGCAGGCCGCGCCGCCGACCAGCGCCGAGAACGCACCGGCCCCTTAGCCCAGGGAAGCGAGCACAACGAAAGCGCCGCTCGACCGAGCGGCGCTTTCTCATTCGGGGGGGGCATGCACGGCTAAGGGTTGGCCTTGAGCTCCTCGAGAAAGCGCGCGACCTCATCTCGCTCGAACTCCGACAAGGGGCGGCGCGCCCCGCCCACGATCATGTTCAGCCCGGCGCCCGGCGGCAGCATCCGCCCGATTATCCGGCCCTCCGCGCCCGACTCGCGGAGGGCGTGAAGGAGGGCATCCGTTCTCTCGGGCGCGACGGTGATCAGCAGCGCGCCCGACGCGATCAGGCCCAGGGGGTCCAGGGAGAGGCGCTGGCAGATGTCGAGCGTCAGCGGCAACGCCTGAATCGCGCCCGCGCGGACCTCAATGCCTGTTCCTGAGGCGCGAGCGAGCTCCAAGAGGCCCGTGGAAACGCCGCCTTCGGTCGGATCGTGCATGGCCGTCACCCCGACCGCGGCAGCGGCCAGCGCGGCGCGGACGACGCTGATACCTGGGTCGAAGAGGAACCGACGGCCCTGCTCGATGGCCGCCTGATCGAGTCCTCTCTCGGCAAGCGTGTCGCCGGCCTCGCGGGCGAGAATGGCAGTGCCCTCGATCCCCGCCGGGCCGCAGAGCACGATCGCGTCCCCCGGCTGCGCGCCACCGGTCATGACGAGCCGGTCGGCCTGCATCTCGCCGAGCATACAGCCGACGATGACAGGCTGGTTCACGGCCGGAGTCACCTCGGTGTGGCCGCCGACGAGCGCGATGTCCAGCTCCTCGCAGGCCTTCACGAGCTGATCGAAGATACCCGCAACGAGCGACTCTGACGAATCCGGGGGAAGCAGGAGCGCCGCGAGCAGCCACCGCGGCCGCGCGCCCATCACCGCGATGTCGTTCGCGTTCACCTGGACTGCGTACCATCCGATGAGGTCGGTGGCGAAAGTGATCGGGTCCATCCCTGCGACAACCGCCGTGTCTCCGAAAGCGATGGCGGCCGCGTCCTCCCCCACCCTGGGCCCCACGATCACGCGGGGATCACGCGCCGGGAATCGGGCGAGCAGGCGGGCTAGCATATCGATTGGCAGCTTGCCGATCTTCATCTCTTGACCCCGGCTGCGCCGCCCGCCCAGATGGTGCGATACACAACCATCACATCGGCGCCGTTTGTGATGTTGTCCGTAAGCTGTACCCAGTAGACGGGTGCGAACAAGTCGCGGCGCTGGTCGAGCTCGGGGTACCACTGCGGGAAGATGACCAGATAGCCGGGCTTGTGCGAGACGATGAACTCGAACATCTTCACCGGCGCGGTTCCGTTCATCTGGCTTCGCATGTCGCGCAGCGACAGCACCTCCGGCGTGACCAGGCCCTGAAGGTCGAGAACACGCATGTTCGTGATGCAGCCGATGGCCCCGATGTCGTTCACTGCCAGCAACGAATCCGGTGGCGCATTCGCCTTGAGCCACCGACCGATGGCGACCTGCATCTCGTTCGTGTTCTTCACGTTCATCGCGTACGTCTGTGCGCCGGCGGCCTGCCGATTGAGGGAGGCGGCGAGAACTGCCGCCAGCAACACGGCCCTCGGCACGGCTCGACGAAGCGCAGGCAAGCGCTCCGTGATGAGCCAGCCCCCGACGACGCCGAGCAGCACGAACAACGGGTTGAGGTCCGCGAGGTATCGCTGGCTCTGGTAGCCCGGGGGTCGATAGCCGCCGACCATCGCCCAGGCGAGCGGCTGGACGATGAGCATCATCGGAATCAGCAGCGAACGCGGCTCCTCCGCCGCCTCCTTCCGCCATCGCCAGACCATCCAGCCGGCCCCGATCAGGAATGTGAGGCCCAGGATGCAGTTGTCCGTGAGCCAGACGAGGACGACTTCCGCCAGCTCTCGAAGCGGGTAGATGATGAGCGCCGATACGGCCGAGACGGGCGCGCCGGCGAGCAGGGGGGAGACTCCGCCATACCTCCACTGGAGCTTCGAGTAGTATGAAGTGGGCAGCAGATAGCCGGTCACACGGAGGTTGTGGAAAAAGAACGGCGCGATGAGAAGCGCGTAGATCGGCGCGCTGACCGCCAGCTCCTTCAGCCATAGCATCGCCGAGCGCTCGCGCATCGACAGCAGCCTGTCCACCATCGCCAGCGGAAAGAGCAGCAGCATCTCCGGCCGCGCGAGCGCCGCCAGGGCGAAGGCCACGGTGGCGGGGATCTCCCGCGCAAGGGTCTCGCCGCGCGCCCTGACGTGGAGCAGGATGCCCAGCAGTGCGAGCGACGCGTAGAGCAGCGGCTCCATCCCGGACAGCGCCCACCATTGCAGTGGCGCCGTGACAGCCGTGACCAACGCGGCGGACAACGCCAGCCACCTGCTCGGCGCGAACGCCAGGCATAGCCTGTAGACGAGCGCCAGCAGGGCCAGAGACAGCGCGTAGTTGATGGCGATGCTCGTGAAGAGGTGCTCGCCCGTGATGCGATAACCCAGCGCGAGCAGCAGCGTCCACAGTGGACTCGTGGTGGTGCTGGTCGGCTCACCTGGGTTGAAGGAGAAGCCGTAGCCATGTGCCAGGTTCTGCGCAAAACGCGCGTGGATCCACCCGTCGTCGAGGGGAAGGCCCAGGCCGCCTGCCGTACGCTTCGCTGCAACGAGATAGCAGGTGATGAGGCCCGCGAGCAGGAGAGCCAGTCCCAGCCACGCGCCGGCCAGCATGAACCTGGGTGGATCGCGCCTGACGGCGGGGTCGGGGGCCCTTTTCCTTCTCACAGGCGTTCGCTTGGTTTCGCGGTCTGGGCCGGCCCCTTATTAGCCGACTTCCACTTCGACTCGAACACCACGATCAGCGGCCCGCCGCACGTGATATTATCCTTGATCTTGATCGCGTAGATCGGCTTGTGCCCCGATCTGACGAAGCCCTCGTACCGCGGCGCCTGCATGACAACCACGAGGTAGTCGACCTTCTGGTCGGCCGCCACCTGCCAGTTGCGCTGCTGCCAGGTTCCGTTGCGTGCATTCTCGAGTGTGAGGTTGCGGAGGATCTCGGGACTGACCAGGCCGATCATATCGAGCACCGGCATGTCGGTGATAGCGGCAATCGCCCCCACATCATTCGCCGCAAGCAGCGAGCCCTTCGGCACGTGCTTCGTGAGCCATCTGGCGGTGGTCACCTGCATATCAGTGATGTTCTTCACGTTCAGCGCGTACATCCTCGCCTGATCGGGTTGCCGGGCCAGGGAGGCCGCGAAGATGAGCGCCAGCCCTGCTGCTGCGGCCCACTTCCCGCGCTGCCGATAGCGTTGCTGCCACAGCCACCAAGCGCCGGCCATGCCGACGATCAGGTAGAGGGGCCCGAGGCTGGCGAAGTACCTTTGCCCCTGGAACCACGGGGGCCGATGGAAGCCTGTCGACATGCCCCACGCAACCGGCTGGACGACCATGAGCAGTGGGATCAGGAGCGACCGGAACCCTGAGCCATCCGTATCGTCCCACCTCCGCACGAGCCGCGCGAAGCCGAACAGGAACGGCACGAAGAGGACCGCGTTGTTGCCCGCCCACATGAGCAGCAGCGCGCCGACCTCCTTGATCGGAGCGACCAGCAGCGACTGTGTGAGCAGGTCGTTGTTCCGCATGGCCAGGGCAAAGGTCACTCCGAAGTTCCACGCCTTGATGTAGTAGCTGCTCGGCAGCGGCCGCCCGATCACGCGCTCATTGTAGATAATCAGCGGCGCGATGAGGAGCGCGAACAGCGGCACGTGGACGGTTATCTCACCCAGCCAGCGCGCGCCGTACCGCTGGCCGCGCTGCTCCCTCGCCGCCATGAGAAGGCGATCCAGCATCGCGAGCGGGAAGAGGAGCAGCAGCTCCGGGCGCGCGTAGACAGCGAGCCCGAATACCGCGGTGGGGGCGAGCGCCTTGATGCCATGCGCCCTGCGGAGCCGCACGTGAAGCAGAATCCCGAGCACCATCAACCACATGGATAGGGGTGGCTCCATGCCTGAGAGCGCGATCCACGGCAGCGGCACCGTCAGGGCTACGCCCAGGGCAACGGCCGCACCGAAGGCGCGGCTCGGGATCAGCGTGCGCGCCAGCGCCGCGGCAGTGATCGCCACGAGGCAGCAGAACAGCCAGTTCAGCACGGCGGCGGTGAAGATGTACTCGCCGGTCAGCCGGTATCCGAGCGCGAGGATCAGCGTCCAGAGCGGCCCGGTCGTCGTGCTCGCGAGGTGCCCGGGGTTGAAGGAGAAGCCGTATCCGCGCGCCAGGTTCTCGGCGAACCGCACGTGGATCCAGCTATCATCCAGCGGGAAGCCGAACTCGCCGACCGCGTGCCGCGAGGCCAGCAGGTAGATGGTCATCAGCACCGCGACGAGGACGGGCACGATGACGTATACTATGACCGCCGGCCATCGGCCGCCTCCAGACGGCTGTCCGCCGCCGCCGCTCTCCCCCGGTCGCTGGCTATCGAGTGCCATAGGATTAGTGTTTCCACATCACCCGCAGCGAAACCAAGCAAGCGAGCGACGGTATGTGGCCCTTCCCGTGGAAGCCCACCAGGGGCCCACTGACGCCCGCCAAAGAGGTGAGGCGTGGAAGGCCTACGAAAGGACAGACCCGGGAGGATCGTATGTTCTTGTCAGTGTTTCAGATCGAGCAGATCAACCACGCCAGCTTGAATCTGCTGGAGTCGGTTGGCGTGAAGGTGGATCATGCAGACGTTGTCGCGAAGCTGGCACGCGCCGGCGCGCACCTTGACCGTGATCGTGTTCGCGTCCCTCGCGAGCTGGTTTCGGAGTGTGTCGGCAAGGCCCCGCGTATGATCAAGCTGGCCGACCGGCGCGGCGGCTGCGCGCAGGTGGGCGCGGACGGGGGCACGGTCTTCTGGGGCGGAAACGCGCTCTGCATCGCCCGCGGTCGCGAGCGCAAGGAGATGGATTCGGCGGACCTCGCTCAGTTCACGCGGCTCCTCGACGCGCTCGATCACGTTCACGGGGTTGTTGGCACAAGCATCAACGACTACCCGCCGCAGGTTCGCGACTTCGTCGGCTTCCGCATCCTCGCCGAGAACTCCACCAAGCACCTGCGGCCGGTCATCTTCAGCGGCAACGGGCCACTCGCTATCATCGAGATGGCGGAGGTGCTGGCCGAAGGCGCTCCCCTCTCGGAGCGACCGATCGTCAGCTTCGGTTATTCGATCGTCAGCCCGTTCCACTGGGCCCGCGCAGCGATGGAGCTGTTCCTCAACACCTCCGGCCACGGCCTGCCGATGATGGTGAACGCGGAGCCGCTTGCGGGAGGCACCTCGCCTGTGACCCTCGCGGGCGCGCTCACTCAGGCGAACGCGGAGGCGCTCTCAGGCATCGTCATCTTACAGGTGCTCGAACCAGGGCGGCCCGTTGTGTTCAACCTGGGGTTCGCGCACATGCTCGATATGCGATCCGCGCTCGCCACGAGCGGGCGCATTCAGGACGCACTGATCGCGGCAGCAGGTGCGGAGATCGCGCGATACCACGGCCTGCCGTCGGCCTCCTGGATCAGCAGCGATAACTTTGTGTGTGACGAGCAATCGGTGCTGGAGAAGGCGACCACCGGGATGCTCCACGCGCTCGGCGGCGTGAACATCATCTGGGGCATCGGGCAGCTCGAAACGGAGTTCACGCTCTCGCTGGAGCAGGCCGTGATCGATAACGAGCTGGCGGGCATCTTTCTGCGCGCCCAACGCGGCATCGAGGTCACTCCTGAGACCATCGCCGAGAGCGTCATCCGCGAGGGTGTGGAGACCGGCGACTTTCTCAGCCTCGACCACACTCTCGCCCACTTCCGCGCCGAGCATCTCGAAAGCGATCTCCTCTCCCTTCAGCGCCGCGAAGCATGGGAGGCAGCTGGCTCTCCGACGTTGGGTGAACGCGTTGCGAAGAAGGTCGAGGAGATCCTCTCTCGACCGCAGGAACCGACGATCACACCGGACCAGTCGGCGAAGCTGCGCGAGATTGAGGGGAGGTGGGTGAGACGGATGGTTTGATGCCAGAGGATGGCACGCGCCGAAGTATTGACGAGGAGAGGCGCTCAAATGTCGGTTTGCTCAGGTGGTTCGCGGGATAAGAGCTTCACTGTTGTGATGCGAGGGCCGTCTGCTGTCGTATTCAGGCAGAGCGACCAGCTTCGCGCAGAGGGTTTCCCTTCGGACGCTGGCCCGGTCAACATCGTCTATCAGTCGCGCTGGCTAAGGGCCGACTCCGAAGTGACCGTGCCGGGACACCTCTGGGTTGAGGTGTCAGGCAAGGGAGCGTCGCTGGACCAGTCACTGAGAGCCTTCCCACAGGCGGGCCTTGCGCTACTGCCTGTTCTGTCGCTGAGCGCCAACGCCGCGATCGGCGACCCTGAACTGGAACTCGGTTTTGACAGCACGCAAGGTGCCGGCGAACGCGACTATTTTCAGAGCAATCTGCCGCCAGAGCGTGGTGGCTTGATGTATGTTGCTCGCTACATTGACTCGAATGTGACAGTCGCTCTAGTTGATGCCATCAAGCGGCATCCTGAGCGCGAGCGATTGCTCCGAGCAGCAGAACAGTACCGACTAGCGCTTGGCTTCTGGGAGCGGGGAGGCGAAACGCTGTCCTTAGCCCATCTGTGGATGGCACTGGAGACGCTGACCAAGCCGAAGATCACAGCGGAGCGTCAGATCAGAGGGATGTGTCCCGAAGAAGATCTGGCCAGCGCTCTTGGCGTGTCGCTAGAAAGGGGATGGAAACGAGAACTCCATGCGGCGGTGAGGAAAGACCTGTTGCTGCACGGGGATGGCGAGTGTTATCGGAAGGCAAAGAAGGCCCGGAATGGTCTTGAGCATGGCTACCTCGATTTTGGCGAAATCCGCGAGTTGTCGGGAGATGTCCGCCCTCGCGTGGCTGGTCATGTACGAACCGCGATCCTCGAACTGTCCGGAGTGGAGGGCAAAGCGCTGAAGGTTCTCACCGAAGATCCGTTTCACGAGCCACTGGGGCACTGGGCACCTGCCAAGTATCTGCGAGGTCGTCTTGTGGGAGACAACTCGGAGTTGGCCCGCGAAGGGCACGCGTATCCGTTTGTCCGATGGAAGACCACCATCACCAAGTGCAGAACCAGGGATGATGGACAACTCGACATCGAGTGCGCTGAGGAGTTCACACCGGAACTGGCGGAGGGCATCACCTTCCAGCCGGTCTCACTTAAGGTACTTAAGCGAGACTAGCGCGGCCCTTCGATGCTCAGCCTACGGCGCGCTGTGTTTTTGGGATGCTTCCAGAGTGTGGCTCCGCGACCAGGACTCCCTTCGCTTGGCTCAGGGCAAGCTCACCTGGAACTTCGGATGAGGTCCAGCTTCTTGCCACGGCGCCACCCCTTGATCTCCCGCTCCCTGCGCGCCGCCCGATGTCTGTCGGCATAGCACTCCGAGTAGAGAAGCTCTGCGCGGTGCTGGCACATGCGGTGCTTGAGATCGGTCGTGATGCCCGTGTACAGCTTCCCTTCGCGCTCGCAGAGGTAGACATGCCACATGCGGAAGATCCCGAGCACGCAACTGGCTCCGCGACCAGGACTCGAACCTGGAACCTAGTGGTTAACAGCCACCCGCTCTGCCGATTGAGCTATCGCGGAGCACTCGGGTACGATGATGTTACCACAAAGAACTCGGCTGCTGCAACCGCGGGCGCGGCGCGTCGAAATGGCAGGAGCAAGTCGCCATAGGCGACCAAGGCTCCTGCCCAACGACCAGGGGCGCACAGCGGTGCGCCCTTACCTGACGGCCGCACTGATCCGTGGGTCTTTGACCTCCCCTGCACCCTCCCGCTATACTGACCCGCAATGACCTGGTTCCTCGACCTCTTCACGACAGGCTCCATCCCCGGCTCGGTGCTGATCATCGCGCTGGTGGCGATGCTTGGGCTGCTACTCGGCGCCATCCGCGTGCGCGGGGCGAGTCTCGGGGTGGCAGGGGTGTTGTTTGCGGGGCTGTTCTTCGGCCACGTCGGCGCGGTGATGGAGCCGAAGGTCGTCGAGTTCGCCCGCGACTTCGGTCTGGTGCTCTTCGTCTACGCCATCGGCGTGTCGGTCGGCCCCACCTTCCTCGAGCCCTTCAGACGCCATGGCATCGCGCTCAACCTGATCGCGGTGGGCGCCGTGCTCACAGGGTCGCTGCTGGCGGCGGCAATCTCCAGGATCGCGGGCATCAGTGTGCCGGCCGCGGTGGGCATGCTGGCCGGGGCGAGCACGAACACCCCGAGCCTCGGCGCCGCGCAGACCGCGTTGCGTGACCTGCCAGGCTACACCGAGCAGCTCGGCCAGCTCCCGGGGCTCGGCTATGCGGTCTCCTACCCGTTTGGCGTGGTGGGCCTCATCCTCGCGATGATCGTCATGCGGCCCTTCTTCCACGCCAAGGAGCCGGCCGGCGCGGGAGTGCTGGACCGGAGCGCGACCGCCGAAGCTCAGCCGGAAGAAGCTGCTGCAGGACCGGGAGCGGAGAGCGGCGAGGCCGAGCCACTCCAGGTGCTTCCGATCTTCATCGGCATCGCTCTCGGCGCCCTGATCGGGAGCATCCCCATCCCGATTCGTGGCCTGCCCGCTCCCCTGCGCCTGGGCCTGGCCGGCGGGCCGCTGATCGCCGCCATCGTCCTCAGTGCGCGCGAGCGCATCGGCCCGCTCTCGTGGCGGATGCCGCCCGTGGCCACCATCGTTCTGCGCGATGTCGGGATCGCCATGTTCCTCGCCTGCGTCGGGCTGATCTCAGGCCGGCGATTCGTCGAGACGATAGGGTCGGGCGACGGGCTGAAGTGGATGGCGTGGGGGGCGCTAGTCACAGTTGTGCCCGTCGTGGTCGTGGCGTCGCTCGGCCGCTTCGTGCTCAGAGGACACTATGCGTCAACATGCGGGCTGATAGCTGGCTGCTCGACCAATCCCGCCTCGCTCGCCTTCGCCGCCTCAACTACTCGCTCCGAGGCAACAACCGTGGTCTACGCCACGGTGTACCCGCTGGTGATGGTGCTGCGTGTGCTGTCCACCCAGCTATTCGTGCTGCTGCTGATGCGGTGAGCGGCGCCGGTCTACGGACGTTCGCCCAGTGAAGTAACATTGGGCGAACGTCTTTCTTCAGGCATTTGCTGGCATTATGATGACTTTCGCCCTTACTTCTTTGGGCGAAAGTCATTGGGCTGAGAGCAGCTCCGTGAGCCAATCGCCGGTTCGCTCTCGCAGGCGGGAGAGCGCGGATCTGATGCAGTCTGCGATCCCGACGTCGGTCTGGCCGCGCTGAAGCCCGCATACCTCAGCAAGCGCCCAGTCGACGCCCTTGCCGGCGAACTCCTGGGCGAAGCGCGCGTCTGCCGGGAACATCTCGCCATGTTCGTCCGCTGCACGGAACAGGAAGCCTGCGGCCGTGGCGACGGTGGTGAACGGCGCGGCCACGCCCTCGGCTGCGTCCATGAGCAGCGCCCCGATCATGCGGTCCTCGCGTGAGAGCTTGCGGGGAAGGTCGCGGCCCACGCGGTAGATCGTGTCACCGAGCGCTTGGTTGGCAAAGCGCGACAGCAGGTCTTCGATGTGCTCGTGCTGATTCACCTCGGTGAACTCATCCGGATAGCGGCGGATCAGCGCCCGGCCCGACTCCCACATCGCTCTGCGCGCCGCTTCCTGCACCCTCGCATCGGTCATCGCCTCCCACAGGTAGACCCAGTGCGAGCTCGCCAGATGCCCGAGGTAGGCGGACGCCGCGTGCCCGCAGTTGTGGATGAAGGCCTTCCGGTCGACGTAGGCGGCCATGTTCTGCTTTGGGTCGAGGCCGGGGACGTCGGGGATCGGGTTCCTGAATGCCTTGGCGTCGAGGATAAGGGTGTTGTATGCCTCCGCATAGAGCAGCAGCGGATCGCGCTTTCGCACCTCATCGGGCATGATCGGCACCATTTTCCCGATGCTCGTCTCGATCAGGCCAGCGCGGCTCTCCAGGGGGAAGCCTATCGGCAGCAGCTCTCGCAGCCCACGCCCGAACGCCTGCGCCGAGTTCCTGAGGTTCTCGCAGATGATGATGTCGAGCGGAGGCGCGCCGGCCTTCTGTCTGAGCAGCAGACCGGCTGCGATGGCGGGGTAGATGAACGGCAGCGCCTTCGGGCCCACGGCACTGGCGGCGATGTCCGCCGAGGCCAGTTCCCGCGCGACCGCATCTCTGTCGCGCCCATCGATGGCCGCGACACCTTCGACCCAGATCGTCTCGGGGTTGCGATCCTTGATCTCGACGCGATAGCGGCCCTCGCGATTGAGGGCCGCCACCAAGTCCCGATCGACGTCCACGAAGACGACGCTGTAGCCAGCGCGTGCGAAGAGCTGACCGACGAAGGATCTGCCGATGTTCCCCGCGCCAAAGACGACGATCTTCATCGCCCGCCGTTTCTCACCGCCTGGTGCCGTGAGCCTTGATGTACTGCTGCTCTCGCGCCGCATCCCAGCGATCGACCGTCTCGAGGGGACCGCGCGCATGCGGGTAGATGACGCCCTTCCCCTCCAGGCCCTGTGCCCGCACGGTCTCGATGAGCTGCTTCGCCGAGTCGAGCCCGCCGACGGCCGCGACGTAGTTGCCCGCGTCGACGGTCCCATCGGCCAGCAACCCCAGCGACTCGACGACATCTGAGGGGTCGCCGCCGCTGGACCCGACTGCCATCACCGAATCGTAGTGGATGCGGCGGGAGTCGAAGGAAATGACATGGTCGCCCAGTTTGAGTCCACCGAACAGGTTGGCGACGCCTCCTGTCGCAAGCAACTCGAAGGCCCTTTCCTGCACCGCCCGAATGCCGAGCGCGACGATGATGTCGTCGGCCCCGTGCCCGCCGCCCTCCTGGTCCAGCACGCCTTCGAAGTGGTCGGGGTCGGTGAGCACGAGCTTCGCGCCGAGGCGCTTCGCCTTCTCCGCGATGTCGCCTCTGATCTTATCGATGCGGACCTCGAGCGGGTCGGAGACGATCACCACACGCGGCCGGTATCTCAGAGCAAGCTCGACATGCATGCGACCCATCGGCCCAGCGCCGAGGACGGCCACGATGCCCCCCGGCTTGAGGCCGAGATGGGCGCGCCGGGGCGCGATGGAGCTGTCCTTGAGGAGGTGGAGAGAGTGCTGCTGCGCCGACACGACGCACGACAGCGGCTCGGCGAGCGCGGCTGCGAAGTAGGGCATGTTGGGGTCGGGCAACGGAAGCAAGCAACCGGTCTCTATGACCTCTTCAGTCATGAGGACGTACTCGGCGAACAGCCCATCGAGCGTGTAGCCAATAGCGATCTTGTCCACTCCGGCGGCATTGTCGCGATAGCGCTGGCGATGATGGCGCGGCCCGGAAGGAACAGCCGGCTGGACCGCGAACCGGGCGCCTGGCAGAAACTGCTCGGCGCCCCCCTCCCCTACCTCCACAACGGTGACGCAGCCTTCGTGGCCGACGGCAACCGGGTAGCGGCTCAAGTCCCACCCGTACATCAGCGTGTGCTCGCCGCCCTGGTCGATGATCTTGTTGTCCGAGGCGCAGGCATTGCAGGCGTCGACACGAGCGAGGAGCTGGCCGGGGCCGGGGCGTGGTGTTGGCACTTCCTCGAACAGCAAGCCCTCCATGCCGGGACCGTGCAGCCGCAGTGCCGACATCGTCTTGGGGGTGTCCATCAGGCCGCCCTTTCCACTGCCAACGTGTAGCCGCCCCCGCCGCCATAGCAGAGCGTCGAGAAGCCGCGCTGGTAGCCGTAGCGCTTCATCGCATAGAGCAGCGTCGTCGTGATGCGCGCGCCGGCCGCGCCGAGCGGGTGACCGAGCGCAATCGCGCCGCCATGGACATTGATCGCGACATCTGGAAAAGCGCGGTGGAAAAGCGGAAGCTGAATGCCGAAGGCCTCATTGCACTCGGCGATGGTGAAGTCCGTCGGGCAGCCTGCCGCGCGCAGCTCACCGATCAGCATTTCCGCTGACTTCACCGGCGCGAGGAGGTAATCGGAGGGAGGACCGTCGAGGCGGGCAGTGCCCATGACCCGGGCCATCGGCTCGACGCCCAGCTCCTTCGCGACATCCGAGGTCGTGAGCACAAGCGCCGCCGCTGCGTCCGCGGGAGTCGAGGAGTTGTAGAGCGAAGCGAGGTCATCGGGGTTCTCCTCGAGCTCGCGCGTGAGTCGCTCCTCGGGGACGAGGTCATCTGTATCCACATCGCCCGCGGGAACGGTCTCGTCCTTGAACAGCCCCTTCGCCGTCGCCTCCCGAGCTTTGCGATGGCTTTCCGCCGCGAGCGCGTTGACCTCTTCGACTGTGATGCCGTAGGCGGCCGCGAAGTCGAGCGCGTACTGCCGCATGAACCTCTTCTCGGCCGGCCAGAAGAGGCCGTCATAGGTCGTCGGGTCGACTAGCCCCGTCGCCCCGAGCTGTTCCTCGGCATTCTCACTCAACTGGAAGCGGTAAGCGCCGGCCCGCTTCACCGAGAGGCGCTGGCCCCTTCGGTAGCTGTCCGTGCTCCGCTGGAACGTCGGACCGATCAAGTAAGGCGCGGTGGTGCGGGACTCCATGCCGCCTGCCACTGCGATCTTGGCGGTCCCGACGATGAGCGACTCCACTGCAAGCCCGATAGCGTCCATCGCCGATCCGCAGACCGACTCGACCGAGCGGACATGGGTCTCAGGCGCGAGGCCCGCCTTCATTGCTGCTGCCTTCGCGGGCGCTAGGCCGAGGCCGGCCGAGACCACCATTCCCATATTGACGGTATCGATGCGCTTCGGGTCGATGCTCGATCGGGAGACAGCCGCGCCGATCGCCAGCGCGCCCAGATCAATGGCGTCGAATGCCGACAGGCTGCCCGCGAAGCGGCCGATAGGAGTGCGGGCGGCGGAGAGGATGTAGATATCTTCGCGCAGGATGTGAAGCATACTATCGGCCCACCATCGCGTTCGCCGCTCGCGCTACCTTCTCCGCGTTTGGGAAGTTCTCCGACTCGAGCGTCTGCGCCATCGGCGGCGGGATGTCGTAGGCGGCGACGATCTGTGCCGGCGCCTTCAGGCTTCCGAACGCGAGCTCTTGCGCGCGGTAAGCGATGTGCTCGCCGAAGCAGCCAGTCTTCGGGGCCTGGCAGACGACCAGCAAACGGCCGGTCTTCCGGACGGAGGCAGCGATGGTCTCCGCATCCAGGGGAATGAGGGTCCGCGGATCGACGACTTCCGCCTCGATGCCCTCGGCGGCCAGCAGGTTGGCCGCCTCCATCGCCACCTGGGCCATCATGAGATAAGCGACGATGGTGATGTCCTTCCCCTCGCGGCGGACCGCGGCCTTGCCAATGGGGACTGTGTACTCCTTCTCTGGCACCACGCCTTTCTCGGTGTAGAGAAGCTGATGCTCGATGAAGATGACCGGGTTGTCATCTCTGATCGCCGACTTCAGCAAGCCCTTGGCATCATAGGGAGTGGAGGGCGCGATCACCTTCAGGCCCGGCACCTGGGTGAGCATTGCCTCGAGGCTCTGCGAATGCTGTCCCGCGTAGCCGCGGCCGCCGCCGACCGTGGTGCGGACCACCATCGGCAGCGTCGCCTTGCCGCCGAACATATAGCGCGTTTTGGCGGCCTGATTCGCCGTCTGGTCCATCGTGAGCGGCATGAAGTCGATGTACATGATCTCGGCCGCCGGGCGCAGGCCGCACATTGCCGCGCCGGCTGCGACGCCGACGATGGCGGCCTCGGAGATGGGCGCGTTGAAGACCCGCTCACGGCCGAAGGACTCCAGCAGACCGACCGTCACCTGGAATGCGCCACCGTAGTCCGCGACGTCTTCGCCGTAGACGATGACGCGCCGGTCGCGGAGCATCTCCTCGTAGAGCGCCTCACACACGGCGTGCCGGTACATGATCCGGCCTTCGCTGTCCCGGCGGTACTGTCGCATGGGCCTGAGCAACTCCGCCGTGCGAAGGTCAGGGGAAATGCTATCAGAGGTCGTGTCGGCGAACAGGCCCTCCATGATCGTGGCCGGAGATGGCTCAGGGCTCCGCGCGGCAACTTCCAGCGCCTCGCGGATGCGGCCAGCGACTTCATCGCGAAGCGCCTTCGCCTCCGCCTCAGTCAGCGCGCCGGCCTCGATTAACTGCTGCTCGTAGGTATCGATCGCGTCACAGGCCCGCCAGGCGCCCTCTTCTTCGGTCGTCCGATACCGGGTCCGCTGATCGCTAAGGGAGTGGCCGAGGTAGCGATAGGTCAGGCACTCGAGGAGCACCGGGCCTTGCTTGGCCCGGCACAGCTCCGCCGCGCGGCTGACCGCGTCCCAGACCGCTACGACGTCCATGCCGTTCACGACTTCGGCGTGCATGCTCTCGTGATTGTAGGCGGCGCCGCGCCGGGCGAGATACTCGATGCCCGACACCTCGCCGCGCTGCTGGCCGGTCATGCCGTACTGGTTGTTCTCGATCAGGTAGATGACCGGCAGCCCATAGGGGAGCTGCCCCATGCAGGCGAAGTTCAGCGACTCGTGGAAGATGCCGTTGTTCGCCGCGCCATCGCCGAAAAGGCAAGCAACTACCTGATCTTTTGCGAGCTTCTGCACCGCCAGCCCGGCCCCGGTTGCGATGCCGAGCGAGCCGCCGACGATGGCATTCGCGCCGAGATGGTTCACGTGGAAGTCGGCGATGTGCATTCCGCCGCCGCGGCCACGGCAGTAGCCGTCCTCCCGCCCGAGCAGCTCCGCCATCGTCTTCACCAGATGGCGCTTGAGTGCGCGCGGGAGCAGGTCTTCGCGGCTCTCGCCCCTGTACTCCTCCCCCATCCACTCGGCGAGCTGCTTCGCCTCCATGCGCACGAGCGCATAGCCGCCCTTCGCGATGGCATGGCCGTGCCCCCGATGGGTCGAGGTGATGTAGTCGTCGCCGCGGAGCGCAGCCATCGTGCCGACGGCAACTGCCTCCTGGCCGATCGACAGGTGGGTGGCGCCGGCGAACGAGAACCCCTCGTATGGCTTCACCGAGCCGTCCTTGAGGGCGATGATCATCTCCTCGAAAGAGCGGACTGTGAGCATCCATTCGAGCAGCCCAACCGCATCGTCCCTGGTGAAGCGGCGGCCGATCTCATCGGCCACAGTGCCGCGATAGCAGAACTTCACGAGGTCGCCCAGGCCCTCTGTCGAGCAATCGAAGACCGGCAGGACGCACAGTTCCTTGACCATCAGTCGTCTCTCTCTTCGGGGAGTGCTCCGTGACTGAACCCCTGCGACTGGGCTGTCGCGAGAGCCGGAAAATGCCAGACCGGCCCCCGTTGCACGGGCCGGTCGCGCTTGCCTTCAGCTAGAGGATAGACGCCACCGCGTTCTCTGTCAACCGCGACCGCGCGTGGCCCAAGGGACTTCCGCATTCTGGCAGAAATGAAGGGCTGATATATCCGACAGGAGGTCTTCCGTGGGCGAGGCGGTTCCTGATATCGTCGTCGCAGGGCACATCTGCCTCGACATGATCCCGACGTTCCGGGCAGGGGCGATGACGCTCGGGGAGCTTCTGGTTCCCGGGAAGCTCATCGACGTCGGACCGCTGACAACCTCCACCGGTGGGCCGGTCTCTAACGTCGGCCTCGCGCTCCACCGGCTGGGCTTCCCAGTCCGGCTGATGGGGAAGGTCGGCGACGATATGGTCGGGCACGCCATCGTCGATATCGTCCGCCGGTACGGCGCCGCGCTCGCCGATGGCATGATCGTCACATCGGAAAGCCACAGTTCCTATACGGTGGTCATCAGCCCGCCTGGTGTCGACCGGATCTTCCTGCACTCACCCGGTGCGAATGACTCGTTCGGGGCCGACGATATCGACTACGCGAAGCTCGGCGGCGCGGGGCTGTTCCACTTCGGCTATCCGCCGCTCATGCGGCGCATGTTCGCCGATGGCGGCGGCGAACTGAGCACTCTTCTGCGACAGGTCAGGGCGCGCGGGCTCACCACCTCGCTCGACATGGCGCGTCCGGACCCGGCATCAGACGCGGGCAAGGCCGACTGGCGACGGATACTGACAGAGGCGCTGCCCCACGTTGACCTGTTCCTGCCGAGCTTCGACGAGACGCTCTACATGCTCGATCGCCGGCGGTTTGATGAGATGGAGCGAAGCGGGAAAGCCGACCTGAATGCGCAGGCGGAGGCGGGTCTGCTGCGCGCGCTGGCCGAGGAGCTGATCGGCATGGGCGCGGCGATGGTCGGACTGAAGCTCGGCAGCCAGGGGATGTACCTGCTGACCACGAGCGACCGGGCCCGTATCGCTGCCGCCGGCGCGTGTGCGCCGAAGAACCATGTCGCCTGGGCCGGGCGAGAGCTGCTGGCGCCGTGCTTTGCGGTGGAGGTTGTCGGGACCACCGGTTCGGGCGACTGCACGATTGCCGGCTTCCTCGGCGCCTTCCTGCGCGGTCTCTCGCCCGAGGAGGTGATGACCGCCGCGGTGGCGGTCGGGGCGTGTAACGTCGAGGCGCCCGATGCGACGAGCGGCATCCCCGAGTGGTGCAGTGTCGAGCAGCGGCTTGCGGCAGGCTGGGAGCGGCGGAGCATTGGCGTGACGCTGCCTGGATGGCGATGGGACGAAAAAGCGCTTATCTGGCGGTCAAGTGTAGACAAAGGCTGAGGGAGGTTGGTGCGATGAGGAGGAGTGAGGTCGAGCAGGCGCAAGCGAAGGCCGCGGCGATGCTGAAGATGGCAGGTATCGCGATAACGCCTCACGAGCGAGAGACGATGGAGGTCATCGACCTCGGACTTGGCGAGTTCGAGAACACCGGGCTCGCGCTCGTGGTGTACGAGAACAACGAACGGTACTGTGCGAAGGAGCTGGTCCTGCTCCCGCGCCAGACTTGCCCGGAGCACCGGCACCCGCCTGTTGGCAGCGACCCAGGGAAGATGGAGACATTCCGCTGCCGCTGGGGCAAGGTGTGGATCTACTCCGCGGGCGAGCCGGTAGCGAAGCCGAAGGCGCGCGTGCCGGAGGGAAGCGAGCCGTACTACACCGTCTTCCACGAGGTCGAGTTGAACTCCGGCGACCAGTACACCATCCCCTCGGACACGTGGCACTGGTTCCAGGCGGGAGATGAGGGCGTGATCGTATCCGAGTTCTCGAGCACCAGCCGCGACGAACTCGATCTCTTCACCGATCCTCGGATCGACAGAATGCCGCGCATTGAGGAGGGCTGAGCGACACGTCGCGGGCCGCCGAGCCTACATTATCATCTTGAACAGCTTGAGTATCCCCTGCTTCCATGCCGCCCGGTGGGTGATGCCGGTCGCCTCCGCCTCGACCTCCAGCCGGTGATCGAGGTACCACTGATACGAGCGGATCAGCGCGTCGGCATTGCTGTAGCGGGGCTGCCAGCCGAGCGCTTTCTCGATGCGCTCCGTTGAGACGAACGAGTCCCTATCGGCCGTGCCGTAGACCCATTTGTAGAGCGGCGACAGCTTCAGCACCTCGAACAGCCGGAGGGCGGCCTTGACGAGCCGGGCGGGGGTCGGCATGACGCGCGCGCCGGTTCCCGCGTAGGTGCAAAGCGCCCCGACGTCTTGGTTCACGGTGCCGAACGCCCTCGCTCCGACGTTGAAGGTGGCGTTGGCCTTCTCCACAGGCGCGGTGCAGGTCAGCCAAACGGCCTCGACGAGGTCCTCGACTTCGAGAAGCTGGTAGCGGTTGTTCCCCGAGCCGATAACGGGGATCTTCTTCCCGCTGTACACCCAATCGTAGAGGATCGCGAACACGCCCAAGCGGCCGGTGCCGATGAACGTCTTGGGGCGGATGATGGGAACGCACAGCCCCTTGTCCCGATACTCCTCGCAGATTCGCTCGGCCGCGATCTTACTCTCGCCGTACGGGCCGACACCGATGAGCGGGTCGTCTTCCTCAATGGGGTGCTTCTCCGGCACGCCGTAGACCGCGGTCGACGAGATAAACACGACGCGCGGGACGCCCTTCCGCAGGGCCGCTTCGAGCACGTTTCTCGTGCCGCCAACGTTCACGGCGAAGATCTCCTCGCGCTTCCACAGCGGCAGCGCCGCGGCCGCGTGGATCACGACATCGCAGCCGCAGCGCGAGATCGCGTTAGTGATCGAATCAGACTTCCGAACGTCCGCCCGGATCAAGTCCGCGCTTGGCGGGTAATCGGATGGCGAGAAGGGTGCGATGTCGCCGAGGGCCATACGCCCGACTCGATCGACGAGGCTGCTCGCCAGGTGATAGCCCAGAAACCCGGCCCCGCCGGTGATGAGAACATTCGGCCTTGTTGTCGGTTTGTCGTGTGTCACGGTGCTCCTCGCTCCGAGATGTTAGCCGATTGCGCGGCCGCGCGCAACGGCGTCACTCCAAAGGGTTTGCGCCCGCCCAGTGGAACCGAACTCCCATGATGAGGATCTGGCTCGATACCGATATCGGCTCCGATGTCGACGACGCAGTCGCGCTCCTCTGCGCGATCAGGCATCCGGGAGTGCGGCTCATCGGCGTCTCGACCGTCATGCACCGGGTGGAGATCAATGCATGGCTCGCGCAGGAGATGCTCAGGCGAGCTGGCATGTCTGACGTGCCGGTCCTGCCCGGCGCGGCTGCGCCACTGGGCGCGGATCCTGCTGCCGAGGACGCGAGCGATTGGACGCCCTCTCATGGGCGACTGGCGCCGCCACTGCCCCGCCTTTCAGCGCGGGATGACGGCGGGCGAGTCGAGGCGATCGCGCAAGCGATGTTGTCCGTCGCCGAACCGTACCACCTGCTCACGATTGGCCCGCTGACGAACATCGGACGGCTACTCAGAGCACACGCAGAGTTGCCCGAGCGGTGGCTCTCCGTCACTTGTATGGGGGGCCGGCTGGAGACAGGACCCGAGTACAATGTGATGGCCGACACCGAGGCCGCGCGGATTGTGGTCAGCCGAACCTCGCCACACCTGGTCGGCCTGGAGGCAAGCTCCTACACGCTCACGCGGGAGGAAGTCGAGGCCGCGCTCGACGCAGCCGATCCGGTATCGGCCTTCCTTCTCGACTGCTACCGCGAGTACCGGGCCCACGCGGACTGGCTCCAGGGCAAGGAGCGCGCGCCGATGACGCTCTTCGACGCGATCACGCTCATCTCGATGACCCAGCCCGAGCTGTTCACGTTCCAGCAGGTCAAGGTCATGGTCGAGAACGATGGCCGGCTGCGTCTGACTGACGACGGCTCCGCGGTGACGTACGCCACGGCTTGCGACTGGGATCGCGTGAAGGCGGCGCTCACGAGCCTTCTGCGCGGCGGGAGGCAGGCCTAACCTGCGGATTCTCTTGCATCATGCTAACAGCCATGATGCAAGAGAATCTCCTTAACGAGCCCTACGCTTGCTTCTGCGGACTTCCTTGAATCACAGGCTGTTACTATGATTCAAGGAAGTCCGTAGGGGCACTGCGGCCGGCGTCAGGTATCTGTCGAGCAGCCCCTTCACGGCCGGGTCGTCTGCATATGACGCGTCGATGGGCACCAGGCGCTCCGTCGCCGTTGCGAGGCGCCATCCGCCGTCTTGCTTCTCGAAGGTCAGATCGAAGACGCCCAGCACCACGCCCAACTCGCCCGCTTCGACCATCGGCACCTCGCGGCCGCCTGGGCCCTTCAGCAACAGCGGCGGCGAAAGGAACTCGTGGGCGTGTGCGCCGACGATCGCGTCGATGCCGTCGACCTGCGCGGCAAGCGCGGCGCCATCACCACTCCCGATGTGCATCAGCAGGATGAGCACGTCGCAGTATCGCCGTGCAATCGGCACCCACTGCTTCGCAGCCGCGACGGGATCGCCGATTGTCCAGCCTTTCAACCATGAGTAGTCGGGAGGGAGTTCGCATATCAGCCCGAGAAAACCGACGCGCACAGGACCGAAGGTGCGCACGACGAACGGATGGATCCCTTCGACGAAGGCGAGAGAGTTACATCCGGGCGGCGGGCCATCGCCGAGCGTCAGGTTGGCCGCCAGCCACGGGAACCGGCTCCGGCGGATGAGCGAGAGCATCATCCCTTCCGAGGCCGGATCGCCCCAGATCGCCTTCAGCTCGTTGTTGCCGACAACGAGCATGTCGTAGCCCATGAGGTTCATCGCCTCGATCTCGGGCTCGCCATACCAGCGCTCATGCCAGGGGCCGCGCGTGAAGACGTCTCCGGTGTCGACGACCACCACGTTGTCACGCTGAGCGCGGAACTGGTGGATCGCTGTGGCGCGCCTAGCCATGCCGCCGAGCTCGCGTTCCTTGTCGGCGAAAGGCGAATCGGCATTCTGGTAGAGGTGCGGCACCAACATGCCGTGCACGTCGTTGGTGTGGAGGATGGTGAGGCGCCAGGTCTCGTTCGCCCATCCCGGCACGACAAGTGCGACCAGCAGCAAGACGAGGGCCAATCGTCGCACGGCGCGAGACATCGGGGTCCTCCGGTCGCTGACGAGATGAATGGCGGGAGCTCCCGCTCCTGCCCAACGGTCGCCTTACAGGTAGAGGTCGGCGAGCCGCCTGCTTCTCTTGTCCAACGCGTTCAGGTCTTCGATCAGATATCGATTGCCGTCTGCGTCGCGGATCACGAGCCGATTGCGGCCGACGTACCAGACCGACTCGGAGCGCGAGACCATCTCGAAGCTGTTCCAGCCGCGGTCTGTTTCGACCTCCCAGCGGGCGATTCCCATGCCGGGCTTCTCGTCGATGCGCCCGATGCGGAGGATACGAGGCATGAAGTATGCCTCGTCCGCCTGCTGCAACACCAGCTCCCGCGATTCGCGGTCGAGCCGCCGTGGCTCGATCAGCAGCCCGATCTCCTTGCCATCGGCGTCATGGAAGTAGACGAAGCGGTTCGGCCGCGAGATGGGAAAGGCGGGCACGAGCTTGACAGTTTCGTAGACATAGCCGGAGAGACGGAGCTCGACCTGCCCCTGCTCGTTCACGCGCACCTGCATCTGAGCCGGGTCGAGCACGGTCACCGACGGCGGAGTGAAGTCGCGGCCCTGATGCTCAGCTTCCGCCATCGTCGTGTCCCTCCGCGGCGCCGACCGTCGTAGTGACGCGGCTCTGCGCGGTCACAAGGCGGGCATACTTGCCGTCCTGCGCCATCAGCTCCCCATGGGTGCCGACCTCTGAGATGCGACCTTCCTCCAGCACGACGATGCGATCGGCATTGCGCAGCGTCGAGAGGCGGTGGGCGATGGCGAAGGTCGTCCGCCCGGAGACGAGCCGCTGAATGGCATCCTGGATGAGCATCTCAGTTTCGGTATCGACCGAGGAGGTGGCCTCGTCGAAGATGAGGAGCTTCGGGTTGTGCAAGATGGCCCTGGCGATGGAGATCCGCTGGCGCTCACCACCAGACAGACGCACGCCGCGCTCGCCAACCTGTGTGTCATACCGATCCGCCAGGTGCATGATGAACTCATGGGCATTCGCGGCCTGGGCCGCGGCGATGATCTCCATCTCACTGGCCTCGGCCCGGCCGTAGGCGACGTTATCCGCGATGCTCCCATGGAAGAGGAACGGCTCCTGCAGGACCATCCCGATCTGGCTGCGCCAGCTTCTGAGCTCATACTCGCGAAGGTCGTGGCCATCCGCATAGATCGCCCCGCGGTCGGGGTCATAGAACCGGCAGACCAGGTTCACCAGAGTGCTCTTGCCGACGCCGGTCTTGCCCACGAGTCCGATCATCTCACCGGGCCTGACATCGAGGTTGATGTCGAAGAGGACCGGCTCGCCGTCCTCGTAGCTGAAGTAGACGTTATCGAACTTGACCGCGCCCACGAGATTGGCAGCGGGCCGGCGCTCGCGAGATCGGTCGACCTCCGGCTGGGTGTCGAGCACCTCGAAGACGCGCTCGGCCGCGGTGGCGGCGAACTGGAACCGCTCGAACATATTGCTGATCTGGCCGATAGGGCCGTAGAGCTGCCAGAGGAAGGCATTGAAGGCAACGATGCCACCAATGGTAATGTCGGCGCCGGCTGAGATGAAGAAGAGCTTCCCGCCGTAAGCCCAGACCAGCAGGCTGCCGAGGGAAGTGATCAGAGCGATCGCCGCCATGAAGCCGCTGCGCAGTCGGGCGGCCTGGATGCTCGTCTCCGTGTATCCCTCGTTCCGCAGGTCGAATCGCTCGACCTCACGGTCCTCCTGAGCGAACGCTTTCACCACCCGGACGCCCGGGATCGCGTCGGCCAGCACCGCCTGCATGCCGCCCATTCGCCGGCGAGCACTTCGGTAATACCGGCGCACTCGCGTGCGGATGAGACTCGTCGTCAAGATGATCAGCGGGACGGGCACCAGCGTGAGCAAGGTCAGCGTGACATTCATCTCCAGCAAGATGATGAGGATGATGATGACGGTGAACGCCTGAACGACGATCTCCTGGAGATAGTCAGCGACGAAGTCCTGGATGTGGCCGGTGTCGTGAGTCAGCCGGGACATGATCTGTCCGGTCTGGCGGCGCTCGTAGAAGCCCACTGCGAGCTGGTGCAGGTGGCGGTAGGTCATGGAGCGCACATCGGCTACCACGCGCTGGCCCAACCAGGCCAGCAGGTAGGCGCGATAGTAGCTGAAAACGGAGCGACCGATGAAGATCCCCGAAAGGATCAACACGGCCGGGCCGAGCCGGTCGTACTGCCCCTTGCCGATGACGTCATCTATCAGGTACTTGGTCATCAGCGGGGGCAGAAGGCCTATGAAGGTCGCGACCCCTGCCAGGAACAGCCCGAGGATGGCCCATCCCAGGTATGGGCGGACGAAGCCGAGCATGCGCCAGGCCATCTGCTTGCGGTCCAGGCACTGCGGGCAGACACCCTCGCGGTCGAGCACGCGGCCGCAGATGGCGCACCGGGCCGCGCCGCGCTCCCCGACATCGCCCACCAGCTCAACTGCCGGCCGGCCGAGAGCTGCCCGCGACTCGGTCGCCAGCTTGGCCATCTCGCGGCCGGATATCTCGGCATCGCGGGCGAGCGATTTGGTGAACCTGGCCAGGGCTACAGTCTGGCCCTGTGTGACAACGTCGAGGCGGGCGTTGCCCACAAACTCGTGAAGCTCGATCCGCTCGACGTCGTCGAGCAGCACATGGGCCTGCAGACGAAGCCCCTCCGAGTCCCAGCGAAGCGCAGTAAGCGACTGATCGGTGCCGATCACCCAGGCGTCGCCGAAGTGGCCCGGACCGTGCAGGTCCGCGTACTGGACGACCTTCACGGGCTCACCCGGCGCGTTGGCGGTCAGCCACGCCTCGACCTCCAGCGGGAGGCCGTTCGGCGAGACCTGCTCTTCCTCTGGCTTGGGCAACGACGGCAACCGCATGACAGATGGCCCTAGTGACCTATCCTACACGTGTTCTCAATGTCACCCAGACTTTCGCACCCGCCTAACATATACCTCGTTCGGCGCGTCCGGCGGAAGGCGGTTGTCGTCCCGCTGCGTCCGGTAGAACCGGAGTCAACTGGTTCGCGCCTGCCCACAGCTACCCGTCCATCTCGGCCGCCCGGTCGGCGACCCGACCGAGGAGGTCGGCGAGCACAGCCTGCTCCTTCGCAGTCAGCGACGACATGAGGCTCTTGATCCGGTCGAGATACGGGGGGTGAAGTCGCTCGAAAAGCTCTCGCCCGGCCGGCGTCAGAACCGCCCGCGTGATGCGCCGGTCCTGCGGGTGCGGGACACGCGCCAGGTAGCCCGCTTCCTCCAGGCGGTCGATCAGGCCGGTGACGTTTCCGGAGGTGACGTACAGGCGCTGCGAGATGTCGTTCAGCTGCGTCCCGTCAGTGCCCGATTCGGCGAGAACGCGCAGGATGTCTAGCTGCGATCCTGTCAGCCCATGCTCTCGCAGGTCGCGATGCACGGCACGACGGATCGCTGCTTTGGCTCGCACGAAGCTCCGCCAGACACCTATCGCCGGTTGTTCAGACGCTCGCATAGGACCCCTTCGTCGATAGTTTAGACCAGAACAATCGATATGTCAAGGTTTATATACCGCAAAATGACCGCCTGATCGTGTCCAGCAACCCACATCGCGAACCCGCCACGCCAGCTCCGTGCTGGGGCCGGGGTCAGGACGAGCCGGTCACGAGTGCACACATCGAGCCTTTCGGGGGTTGACAGGAGGGGTGCATCCGGGAATAATCAACTGCTGCGAGATCACGCGCCGCAGACCGATGAGTCGGGGCGAGATCGCACGCACGAGTCCACTCAAGGAGGAACTCACAGATGGCATGCTGTGGATCGAAGAAGGAAACCGAGAAGAAGCAGACCTGCGAGACTGAGAAGAAGCAGACCTGCGAGACCGAGAAGAAGGAGACCAAGAAGTCCTGCTGCAAGTAGGACTCGGTCCCATCTTCGGAACCAAGTTTCGGGGCAGGAGCGATGCTCCTGCCCCATGTCTTCCCCATCCCCCTGCCCCTGTGGTCGGCGGCTACGCCGCGAACTCTCGGGGCCGCGGCTGCCTCGTAGTCCCGCACACCGGGCATGTGCCTCGGGGACGCGCCCAGTCGCAGAGCCAGTGACCGCATCGCATGGGCACATCTTCCCGAAGGGCGCACGCGCCGTAGAGAAGGTGGTGTGCCTCGAAGGTCTGGCACCCGTCTGATCGCCGGCCGCAATCCACGCATCCGAAGAGGGGGACGCGTGGCTTCGGGTCATGGCCGAACCCCAGAAACTCGACCCGGCCCCCGCACGTCACACACGTCCACTCCCCGCGCTCCCTGAAGCGCTGCACGAGGTGTGAGTACGGCACGTAGGCGATGTGTTCTCCCATGGCTGCGATGTCCTACGGACGTTCGCCCAATGAAGTAACCCTGGGCGAACGTCTTTCTTCAGGCGTTTGCTGGCCTTATGATGACTTTCGCCCTTACTTCCTTGGGCGAAAGTCATTAGTGGCAAGGGTTGTTGCCTACTACCATGTTTCCCCTGGAGCAGTCACATCCCACGTGCGGATCGGCCTGGCCTGTGCTATAGTCGGTATCCGGGGAGAGAACCCGGACAATCATCGGAGAGTGAGCATGGTTGCACTCCTATACGCTGTCGGGGCAGGCCTCGTGATCGCCTGCGCATCGCTGGTCGAGAAGCTCGGCCTGGCGACGACTCAACGGTATGCCGCGCTGTTCGTGCGAGCCGGAGCGGTGGCCGTCTTGCTCGGGGCTTCGGCTCTGCCGCTTCGGAACTACGCCGACTTCAGCGGGTTCACGACCAGGGCGGTCATCTTCCTCGCGATCGGGGGCCTGCTCGCGGGGCTCGTTGCCCACTTCCTCTACTGGCAGAGCCTCAAGGCCACCGGCCCCGACTACGCCGTGCCGATCATGGTCGGGACGAGCCAGGCTGCGGTCGTAGTGCTGAGCATCGGCCTGCTGCGCTCGAAGGTGTCGGCCGGCCAGGTGCTCGGCGTGGCGATGGTGATCGTCGGTATCGCGCTCATCCAATCGCTGAAGCCGCGATGAGCCGCCTCGCTGCCCGTTAGGGCTACCGACCGGTCTCGTCGAGCGAACGGAGGCCGGAGTCGGCCGGTGCGCCATCCGGCTGCGTCTCGCTGGTGGCGGCTGGCTCCATGCCCGCAGCACCCAGTTCCTGCAGCCGCTCCATCGCCAGCGAACGCCATGGCCCGTAGGCATAATCGGTGAGGAGCTTCCGGTAGCACTCGCGCGCCTGCTGCTCGTAACCGGGAAGCGCTCGCGCGATCTCTCCGGCGCGTATCAGTGCGGTTTCTCCCTGCTGGCTTTGCCCGCCCTCGTGGCCGACGTCCCAGAACAAGCGGAAGGCGTCTTCCTTGTGATCTCGCTCCTCGAGCGCGCAGGCGAGTGGAAACCGAAGGTCAGCCGGGATCGACGCGATGCTGCCACTCTTCTTCAGCCCAAGGTAGGAGCGGACTGCCTCGTCTTCTTTGTGTTGCCGCGAGTAGAGTCCGAGCGCACGGAGGTAGGCTGGGGCCGCCATCTCCGTCTTGCCGCTCAGCTCGCGAGCGCGGGCCAGCGCGTACCATCCCTCTGGATCCTCAGGCGACTCGCGGGTGGCGCGCTCGAGCTCGGCTGCGTATGCGTAGGCTTCGTAGGCGCCTTCCGGCGGGCGCTCCTCCTCGGTAAGGTCGGTCCGCACCACTCGCTGACGGAGTTTCAGGCCGATCGCAAGGCCCATCCCGACCAGGAAGCCGCCCACATGCGCCCAATGGGCCACGCCCGCTCCAGAGACTCCTCCGCTCGACTGCACCGCTGTTGAGAGCAAGCCCTGCACAGCCTCCCATCCAACCCACAGTCCGAGGAACACGGGGGCGGCGATCTCGATGACACCCATCTTGAAGTAGATGATCAGCCACCAGATCAGATACCAGACGCGCACGCGCGTCCGCAGAAAGCACACCGCCGACAGCCCCATGATGCCCGCGATCGCGCCCGAGGCGCCGACAACCGGCACACCAAGCGAGGCAGGCGCGAACAGCACCCCCATCAGGCTGTGGCCCAGCGTGGCTCCGATATTCCCCGCCACATACACGCCCAGCATCAGCCACGGGCCGAAGATGTCCTCTGTCAGGGTTGCGAACAGCCAGAAGAAGACCATGTTCATGGCCAGGTGCATGAATCCGGCGTGTATGAACATGGCGAGAAACCAGGCGGCGAGGCTCGGATGGGCTGGGACGTATCCGGGCGGCAGGGCGTCCGGCTGGTAGAGCTGATACGCGAACACGGCCATGTTGGCCAGGATGATCGCGTAGGTGAGATACGGTGTCCGCCACCGCGGCCGAGTTGTGCCCAGCGGCAGGAAGAAGAACACGCGAGGCCCTCCCCTGTTCTGGCCCTGCCCTCTGCCGCTCTTCGTCAGTGCCTGGCCGGTGTCCTCTCTCGGGGGACGGCCGAACCCAGAATGGGTGAGTGCTCGGCAGCGCGCTAGCGGACCGCTTGCTCGCACATTTCGGCGCATTTCCCCTTGACAATCCGGCCCTCGCGGGCTAGTATAGGTTCGCGTGTCGAAGCGCGCCAACATCGAAAGCCGAAGTCGGGGTGAGCACATCCGCTGAGCCGGGAGCAAAGCTCCCGGAGAACCGGTCCGCCCATTGCTGGGCGCGTCGCGGAAGCTCTGCTTCCGCCCCGGATCAGCCGCTCTCCGGTCTATCGTCGCTTTCGGAAAGGAGAACGGCTGATGACCAGCGGTAAAGTGAAGTGGTTCAACGACGCAAAGGGCTACGGGTTCATCGAGACCGCAGAGGGTGACGTTTTCGTCCACCACTCGGTGATCGAGTCCCAGGGCTTCCGCTCTTTGCGCGAGGGCCAAGAGGTTGAAATCGAGATCGGCAAGGGCGACAAGGGCCCGCGCGCTCTCAAAGTTCGACCGCTGTAACCAGGCTCTCGAACTGAGAACACGAGGACTCCGGCAGTGCCGGAGTCCTCTCCATTTGGGGCAGCGCTCGCCGAACGACTCAGATGTCCGCAACGGACGGTGTCATCCCCTCCGCCAGCCCGAGCATCTCGATCCGGCTGCATACGAACTTCACCACGCCGAAGGCGGGGTCATCCGGCCCCGAGAAGTACTCCGACGAACCGGGGATCCCCGCGAACACCCGTCGCTTCACCGATGGCTCGGTCACCGCCCTCGCGGTGCCGGTGAGTGTTGCGACCCGCGAGAGGTCCGCGTTCTGCAACATGAGCTGCGCCTCCGGGTGAACCGCGATCTGCGCCATCTTCCGGGATTCGGCAGCGGCCGCCATGTAGATTGTGAGCGGTTCCTCGAGGTAGCCTCCGCCCATCCAGCGGACCTGCGGAAACCCTCCGCCGTCGACGGTTGCGAAGACGAACGCGCGCCCGGAGCGAACCAGCTCCAGTGCCGCATCGATCACGCCCTGCCTATCCATGGACAACCCTCCGATCAGATTGGCCGCAGGAGGCCGCGGCCCGGTAGGTGGTTCCACCCGTGCCGCCCGACCCCTCGGTGCTCCGCGCGACAAGGGTAACGCGGTTGTTTGTCGTGACGACACTACGATGTCGCGACTCCCGCGCCGCGGGCGGGAAGCTGAGGCCGGCTTCGGGCTGTCAGGCGCGTACGATGCAACTGTCCTCGCCAGGAGGTATCTGCGATGAAACTGACACTCGCTAAGCTGGTGCTGCTGGGGCTGGTGGTCGCACCGATGGCGGCCCCGCTCGCCGCGTACGGGGAGCTCCCTCAGGGCTCGACCCCAGCGGCGTTCATCGGTTCAGCAGGCGACTGGATGAACACCAAACCACTCACCTGGGCCGACCTCAGGGGCAAGGTAGTGATGGTCGACTTCTGGGAGTACACGTGCGTGAACTGCATCCGCACCTACCCCTATCTGAAGGCATGGAATGAGCGATACTCCAAATACGGCCTCGTGATCATCGGTATCCACCGGCCTGAGTTCGACTTCGCGAAGTCCAAAGCGTTCGTGGCCGCCGCTGCCCGGCGCGCCGGCCTCGCCTACCCGATCCTGAATGACCCCGATTACCGGAACTGGCAGGCCTATCATGAGCATAGCTGGCCGTCGAAGTACATCTTCGATCAGAGCGGCCACCTGGTGGACCAGCACATGGGGGAGGGAGAATACCAGGAGACCGAGTTGCTCGTCCAACGGCTGCTCAGGAAGACGCACCCGGGCGCGGAGTTCCCGAAGCCGTTGCCGCCGCAGAAGCCGGGCGATGATCCGAGCACCAACTGCTCGGAGCCGACTCTGGAGCTCTACACGAATCCGGACCCGGCCTATCACGATCTCGGCAACCTCCCATCGGGATGGAAGATGGGGAAGGCCGAACGCTTCGTCGACCGGCCCCACGAGGAAGGGAGGCTCTACTACCAGGGCACGTTCATCCCGATGCGGCAGCGGCTGCGCCACGGAGGCGCGACGAGCGACCTGCATGACTACATCGCCCTGCGCTACCGCGCGACGGAGGTCAATGTCGTGGCGGGGCGGACGGAGGCTCGAGACTACAAGGTCTATGTCTGGCTCGACGGCAAGGCTATCCCGAAGGCGTTCCAGGGCGACGACATCGGCCACGACTCGAAGGGCAGCTACTTCACCGTCACAGCCCCGAGGATGTACAACCTGATCAGAGGCCCCTATGGCCCACACGAGATCGTGCTGGCGTCGGACTCACCTGACTTCGAGATCTACAGCTATACCTTCAGCGGTTGCCCGCAGAGGTGGCCCCAATGAAAAAGCGGCCGCCGTCATACTGCCTCCAGGAAGTAGATTACCGGTGCCGAGATGACCCCGGCCTCGGCCATCGTCCTCCGCAGGCCCTCGGAGGCGAAGAAGTCGCGGGCCAGCCTCACGTTTCCCGCGCTGAACTCGCCGATGAGCTCATTGGGTTTGTCGACATTGCGGTAGACATGTGGTTCCGACACCCCAGCCCTGAGCCGAGCTTCCTCGTGCCGATCGAAGACCGGACGCCACTTCCTGTAATCCTCAACGTTGTGGACAACGAGGACGGTGTACTCCATGGTGCCGCTCCTTTCCTCGGCAAGGGAAAGGATAGCCACTGGGCTCCTCACTCGTCACGATGCCGAGCGAGTGGGTGTCGCGTTCGGGCAACACGCGTGTCAGCGGCCGTAACGAGCAGTGCTCTCTAGACCCCGATCACTGATTCCACGGCAACATACCAGCACATGGCAGGCTGCCCGATACCGCCTGCGAGGGCGCTGGCCAGTGGTCGCAGCATGGCGAATTCGGTTCCAGTGACTCCGAACCCGCGCTGCGTCAGCAGCCGGCCGAGCCGGGCATCGGACCTGGGGCAGAGCACTGTCACCGCCGTGTCAGAGGGTGCCGCGGCGAGAAGCTGCGCAAGGGCCGGTGCGGCACGCTCATCGTGCGGCAGGACGACGTCGCTCAACACCGCGAAGGGTGTGGGTTGGCCCGCGACGAGCAGGTCGCCCGTGCACCATGCGCCAAGCCCGCCCACTCCCGCGCGATGGAGCGTCACGGGATAGTCGCAGGGTCGCTCGATCCTCCGCCATCGCCAGAGATCATCGTCGAGGTCGAGCCAGCCGTCGCGGTCACCCAAGCCTGCGGCGAAGGCGGTGCGGGCCGCGTCGTCCGGCGGAATGGCAACCGCGGCGACGCCGGCGTTGTCGCGTCTCGGAGGTGCGACGAAGCGGTCGACGCGCTCGTACACTCTGTAGCCCAGGCTTTCGTAGAGGCGCTGCGGCCCGGCCGGAGGGCTGGCTTCGAGTGTGTTGAGCAGGCTCACCTCCGCGCCCGCCGCGCCCATCGCCTCCAATGCCCTCCCAATGAGGGCCCTCGCCAGGCCACGCCTACGGTGGTCGGGATGGGTCATCACCTCGTCGATGATCCCACAGAGGACCATCTGGCCTGCGAGCCGCATGCGTGCCAGAGTGACGAGGACGCTGGACACAAGCTCGTCGCCCACGAAGGCCGCCTGGCAGAGGCGCGGGTCCATGCCGGGCCGCGCGGCGAACCAGGTCACGAACGAGAGAGTTGGCACAACGACACCATCGTAGTGCCCGAACGTCAGGCCGTTGAGGTCCGCGATGGCGCGGTGGAGCGCGCCCCGGTCGGCGATGTCCGCATGTGTGCAGAGCCGGTACTGGCTCATCGGCAAATCCTTGTCCATGTGTTCTCTCAGGGAACCGGCACTTCCTCCGACCAGCAGGAGTGCCCGCGGCGACGGTGCAAGAAGTCCGGGCGAGAAGCAAGGAGGAGAACCATGGAGAAGAGACGATTCGCGCTGATCGGCGCCGGCCTATTCGGAGAGGTGCATGCAGGGGTCTATGGCGCACACCCTTCTGCGGAGTTCGCGGCCGTATGCGACATCAACGCGCCTCGGGCCGCCGAGGTCGCGTCGCGGTACGGCGCAGCGCGCTCGTGCTCGGATTGGCGGGAGATCGCAGCCGACGACAGCATCGACGCGGTCTCGGTGGCCACGCCCGACTTCGCCCACACGGAGATCGCGGTCGCGGTCGCGAAGGCCGGCAAGCACGTGCTGGTCGAGAAGCCGCTCGCCACTACCGTCGCGGAATGCGAGCAGATCGTTGCCGCCGCTCGTTCGGCCGGCGTCAAGCTAATGGTGGACTTCCACACTCGCTGGAGCCCGGCGTTCCACGAGGTGTGGTCTTGGATTCAGTCCGGCGCCATGGGCGCGCCGCGCCTGGTCTACGATCGTCGGAGCAACACCACCTACGTTCCGTTCAAGATGCTCTCGTGGGCGAGCAAGTCCTCTGTCCTCTGGTTTCTCGGCAGCCATTCGATTGACATCGTCTGCTGGCTGATCGGCGAGTGGCCGCATCGCGTCTACAGCGTCTCCCGCCGCGAGATACTGAAGGGCCGGGGGGTCGATACCCCCGACTCGTTCCAAAGCATTCTCGAGTTCCCGGGCGGCGCGGTTGCGCACATCGAGAATTGCTGGCTGCTCCCGGAGTCGGCGCCGCATGTCGTTGACGTGAAGACCGAGATCATCGGGACGAAGGCGGCCGCCTACATCGACACGACGTCGAACCGCGCGCTCGAGGTCGATGGTGAGTCAGGCGTCCGCTACGTGGACCTCATGGGCGGGCCGGTCGTCCACGGCAGGAAGACCGGATTCGTGACAGAGAGCATCAAGCACTTTGTCGAGTGTGTGGTCGAGGACAAGCAGCCGCTGGTGACGGGCGAGGTGGGCCTCGAGGTCACCCGTGTCGCCTGCGCCATCGAGCAATCCGCGGCGACGGGCTTGCCTGTGGACATCAGTCGGTAGCGCCACGCCCAGAGTTCAGCCAGTGGCAAGAGCAAGCCGCCTCGGCGACTGAGGACCGTGTCGGCGCCGAGGGATTTGTCGTCTCAACCGAACATAGACGGACCTGCGCTGTGTGGTGCGAGCCCCAATGTCGGCCCAGATGGCAGTTCTGCGGAACAATGGGCCTGGACGGCTCGGGGCCAACCGACCATAATCTCGCTTGACAGGGGTTACGTGCTGAACGCCTCGTAGGGTGGAAACGGGTTTGGCAGCGCACGGCGGATGAAGGGGATCCGCCGTGCGCTGCTGCTTCCGGCGCCGCCATCAGCTCAGCGGTACGTATCAACGAGGCTTGCTACGCGAAGCTGTGTCTCCAAGTCGCCCCGCGAGATGGGCTCGGCCGGCGCGACCGTCACGGTCAGCGGCTCGCCCGGGAACAGATGGAGGAAGTTGTCGGAGAACGCTGCGTCCGACGAAGCGAGCCCGAGCCAGACCCACAGTGCCGGGCGTTCCGCGGTCAGCGTCACCGCGAACCGTCGGTGCTCGGCATCCGAGACAGACCACCTGATCGCGGGGTCGGGCAGCTCGAGGTGCTTCGGCCGAGCGAACAGTGCGAGGTTCGATGACAGGCGCTCGTCGCCATCGCGCAGGTCCAGCCAGAGGAGCAGGTTCCGCGGGCCCAGCTTCGCCAGGTGGGGCCGCAGGTCGAGTGTCACCGCGCGAGTGTCACCATTTGGCGCTATCTCCACATCCATGCGTCCATCGAGAAGCTGGCTGCCCCCAACATCGGTGAGCCGCCACGATACCTCACCGCGTCGCGGCTCCTGCAGGTGGCTGGTTACGTGGATGTCGACATGGCCGCGCGCGAGGTCTTCCACCGCCGAGACCAGAACGGGCGCGTAGAAGCGCCCTGCCATGTAGTGCAACGCCTTCCACCGGCCGTGATAGTCGATCGACGACCAGCTCGCGCCCGGCCAGGTATCGTTGAGCTGCCAGTAAAGCGTTCCCATTCCCCTCGGCATCGAGCGCCGCCAATGCTCGACCGCGTACTTCATGGCCATGCCCTGGAGGATCTGGCTGAGCCATAGTGTCATGTCAAACGACGTCGGCAGTCGGAACCAGTCCAGCATGTACTGCATGATGAGGGTGTTACCGATGCCGCTCCGCTGGTGGTGCTCCATGACATAGCTGGTGACATTGCGGTCCTGTGGCTCGGTGAATCCGTAGACGGTGCGCGGCTCTGGGAACGACTGGAAGCCGAACTCGCTGTTGAACCGATGCTTGCAGGTGCGGTACCACTCGAACGGTCTGCGGCCGTGCCACACCTCCCACAGGTGCGCGTCGCCGCAGGTGGGGTTGTTGGAGTCGGCGCGGTCGCCACAGGGCGAGTGGGCGCTGCTGGGCCAGTAGTCGCGGTCGGGATCGAGCTCCTTCACCACCTCTGGCAGCAGCTTGTCGAACAGCCGCCCGTAGTCCTCCCAGGCCATCTGGTGGTCGTCCCAGTCCTCCCCTACCAGGCCCTGCTCGAGCTCGTTGTTGCCACACCAGAGCGCGATGCAGGCGTGGTGCCGGAGCCGGCGCACATTGTCCTCGGCCTCAGCGCGGACGGTGCGCATGAAAGCGTCGTCGAACGTCGGGTAGGTGGAGCATGCGAACATGAAGTCCTGCCACACGCAGATGCCCAGCTCGTCGCACAGCTCATAGAAGACGTCGTCCTCGTACACGCCGCCGCCCCAGACGCGCAGCATGTTCATGTTCGCCGCGACCGAGCCTCGGAGAAGGTTCTCGTAATGCTCGCGAGTCATCCGCGTGATGAACGCATCGGCCGGAATCCAGTTGGCACCCTTCGCGAAGAATGGAGCGCCATTGGCGACGAACTGGAACGACTCGCCCCATTCGTCGGGGTGGCGGTCGAGCCTGAGTTTTCGGAGGCCGATGCGCTTCGTCATCGAATCGAGAGGTGTGTGCTCGTCCTGAATCAGGTCAACTTGCACCGTGTACAGCGGCTGCTCGCCCATCCCGTTAGGCCACCAGAGCTTCGGGTCTGGGACGGCGAGCTTGATCTTCGCGGTCGTGCCGTCGAACGCGGCGCGGCCCTGCGTGACCTCCTGATCGCCGAGCATGACGGTGACGGCGGCCGTGAGGGTGGCCTCTTTGGCGATTTCCGCCGTGACGGTGATCGAGAGCTCGACCCGGCCCGCATCGTGCCTCTGCCGAATGTGCGCATCCGTCAGACGGGCGGTGTTGTAGGCGATGAGGGACATCGGCCGCCAGATGCCGCAGGTGGCGAGCACCGGACCCCAGTCCCACCCGAAGTTGCAGGGCTCCTTGCGCAGCCATGCTCGCCCTGCCGGCTCCTGCGGGCCGTGCCAGTCAGGGAGGACGCGGCGGGCACGATGCTCGCGAAGGTACGCGAAGGGCGAGGAGAATCTCACCTCGATGTGATTCGCGCCGGGCCGCAGGGCCTCCTTGACATTCATCTCCCAGGTGCGGAACATGTTGTCGCCCTGGCCGACGCGCTTCCCATTCACCGTGATAGTCGCGAGCGTGTCGAGCCCCTCGCAACGCAGGACCACGCGATCGTAGGCCAGCGTATCAGACGTGACATCGAAATCCCGGCTGTAGACCCAGTCGGCCTCCGAGACCCACTGGAGCGCGTCCTCGTTGTCGCGCAGGAACGGGTCGGGGATCCGGCCCGCGGCCAGCAGATCGGTGTGAACACAGCCAGGGACTTGCGCGGGGGCGGACCAGCTCTCCCCTGCGTGTGAAACGGTCCACAGCCCGCCTAGACTAACCACGACCTTCGTGGCTGCGCTTTCCATCGCACCGGGATCTCCCATAGTAGCACTCCGTTCGTTCCGCCAAGCGAGGATTCCCGACGGTGAGTCTCTTCCACCAACCGGGCAGGCCTCCCTCTGCCACTCTGTGAAGCAGCGATCCCACCTCGCCACGAAGCGCGAGCGTCCGCCATGCTGACAGGAGGCGTCGCCGTCCACACGTACGGATTCTCTTGCATTGCGGTGAGGACCGTAATGCAAGAGAATCTGCCGTGTGAGCCTCACGCTGTGCGCTATAGAGTTTCCTGCATTATGGGTATGAGCAACCATAATGCAGGAACCTCTATAAGAGGACAACTGAGTCCGCAGGAGGATACCGTGAGTGCGCTGTTTTCGCCGATCACCGTGAAGGGAGTCGACTTCCGCAACCGTGTCGTGATGCCCCCGATGGTGACGTTGGTCGCCGATGAGCAGGGGTGTGTGACGGACGAGCAGATCGAGCACTATGCCCGCCGGGCGCGCGCGGGCACCGGGCTCATCATCGTCGAGGCGACGTGCGTGCAGAAGAAGGGCCGCATTTGGGAGCGCGGCCTTGGCGCCTGGAGCGATGACCATATCCCCGGCCTGACGCGGCTGGCCAAAGCCATCAAGGAGGAGGGCGCCGTTGCAAGCATCCAGCTCGTGCATGGCGGCCCGCAGACGTCGGTCGAGCTATGCGGCGATCGCCCCGGCCCCTCAGAGGTCGACCCACCCCGCGGCGGACCGCGCTCGCGGGCGCTGCGCGTTGCCGAGATGCTAGCGATCCAGGATTCGTTTGCGGCCGCTGCGGTGCGGTGCGCGGCCGCGGGATTCGAGATGGTAGAGATCCACGGCGCGCATGACTTCCTACTCGACAGCTTCCTGTCGGCAGCGACCAATCGGCGCACCGACGAGTATGGCGGCTCGTTCGAGAAGCGCATGCGAATGATGGTGGAGACATGCACTCGGGCGAGCCGGGCCATCCACGACAAGGCGCTGCTGTGCTGTCGGTTCAGCCTCTTCAACAAGGAGCCGGGAGAGGTATCGCCCTACGATCTGGGCGCTCTGGTTGGCGCGCTGGAAGGCGCGGGGGTCGGCCTCCTACACGCCTCGACAGACGGCGCGCTCAAAGGATGCTTCGGCTCCGCGAAGACCATAGGCCAGTGGATCAAGCACACAGCGCAGGTACCTATCGTCGTCGCTGGTGGGCTGGGTAATCCCGCCGACGCGGAACGAGCGGTCGCGGGTGGTCACACAGACTTCGCGGCGGTTGGGCAGGCGATGATGGACGACCCGGAGTGGACTCAGCACGCGAAAGCGGCATTGGGCGGCTGATGGTCGCGTTCGGGACAAGGAACTCGCTTTTTCGCGTGCAATATGAGCATGAACCTTCGGCGCTGGCGCGCCGAAGCAACAACGACGAAGCGGATTGACGGAGGTCTGCAACAGACCGGAGCGTCGCGCTATGGCGGATGTGACGGAACTGCTCCATTCTGCCAGGCGGGCGGTCGAGGCTGGGGACTACAGGAAGGCGCTCCCGCTGCTCGAAGAGGCGGTCAAGCTGGGGCCGAACCTCTTCGGCGTCCAACTCTTGCGGGGCCTGTGCCTGACTGCGGTCGGGTACCACGCCGAGGCCGTCCAGGCGTTACAGCGCGCCGTCGACCTCAATCCCACGAGCGCCCAGGGGCACTACAACCTCGCGGTCGCGCTCGGCTCGGCTAAGCGCCAGAAGGATGCCGAGCAGCACTTCCGGCAGGCCCTTCGCCTCCAGCCCGGATACGAGGGCGCTGAAGAGGGGCTGAGATCGCTGGATGGGCGCGCGACGATTGGTGCCACGGCGCGCACTCCCACGTCCGCGGTCGTTCCGCCGCCGAGAGAGCCGCCTCTGCCGCGAGCCGAGGCCCCGAGGCCGGCGGCGAGACCCGAAAGAGCACGGGAAGCACGGCCCGCCCCGACAGAGACGACAAAGCCGCGCAAGGGGTACTGGAAATGGGCCGCGCTCGTCGTTGTCGCGGTCGCGGCTGCGGTTGCGATTGCCGAACGGCCGAGCGCAGAGGTCGATTCGAGCTTCATCGTCTGGCAGGCGCCGGGCAACTTCGCCGCGCTCGATTTCTCCCCCGATGGGCAGCTCCTTGCCGCCGCCGGTGAGAAGGTCACCCTCTGGCGAGTGACAAGTGGCGTGCTTTACCGCGACTTCACCTGGGGCGAGAAGGCTGAGGACCTCGCCTTCTCCCCGAGCGGCACCGCCCTCGCCGTGTCGTCCCGTGATGAGAAGACCGGCAATAGCGTCAAGCTCTGGCGCATGCCGGACAGCGGGCTGGTCGCCGTTCTCCCGCCGACCGCCGGCAATCGCCCGCTTGTCTACTCACCTGATGGAAAGCTGCTCGCCATCGGCACTGATTACATGAGCACGGCGACGCCGCTGGGCGTCCAGCTCTGGAGCATGCCAGAGCGAAAGGTCGTTGGCGCGGTGACGACGCCCGACCCGGTCGCGGCCGGCTATATCACCGCCATCGCATTCAGCCCGGACAGCAAGCTCATAGCGTCGGCCGACGACTCGGGCACGGTGTGGATCAGCAGTGTGCCGAACCGCAGGCGGCTGCAGACGATCCCGACCGACAATATGATGACCATCTCACTCGCCTTCTCACCGAGCGGCAAGACGCTTGCCTATGCGGGAAGCTCCGGACCGAAGGTGGTGATCTGCAGCGCGCCCGACGGCAAGCCGCTTCGCACCCTCGAGCACGACGCGAAGATCCGGGGCAAGCTCGGCCTTGCCCCTGCCGTCAACGCCCTCGCGTTCTCGCCCGACGGCAGCCTGCTGGCTACTTGCGAAGGAACCGGCGACCTGGCGCGGATCGAGCTGTTCAGCGTCTCGGAAGGCCAGCTTCTGAAGACGCTGGACGCGTCCCGGCTCCCGGCTGACCCGGAGGCCAAGAGCGACTCACCGCTCGAGCTGCGCGACATCCACTTCTCCCGGGACGGGAAGTACCTGGCCTGGTGCGGATCACGAGGGGTGACGGTAGCGAGAGTGGCGGACCTTATCGGGTAGCGCCGGCGTCACGAGGCAGGGACCGCCTCCGCCCGAAGCGAACAACGCCCCAGCCGCGCGGATCACGGAGGACAGTCATCCCATGGCATTCAACGGCCTCGGCATGCATCTCGGCAATCTGTCTCGGCTCTCATCGGCGAAGACGCGGTCGATCAGCCCGGAGAACACGACGGGTGAGAAAGGCAAGGGCGGCATGGCCGCTGAGGGGAGTGCCTCCCACGCGGCGCGCGATCTCGGGCAGGGCTGGAAGGTCTCGCCCTATGTCCGCATCCAGCCAGGCGAAGTGCACACCCTTGCCGAGATCAATGAGCCGGGCGCGATCCAGCACATCTGGATGACTCCGACCGGCCATTGGCGCTACACCATTCTGCGGATCTATTGGGATGGCCAGGAGCAGCCATCGGTCGAGTGTCCGGTCGGTGACTTCTTCGCCTGCGGATGGGGGCAGTACGCGCAGGTTTCTTCACTCCCCGTGTGCGTGAACCCGGGCAGCGCGTTCAACTCCTACTGGGAGATGCCGTTCCGGAAGAGCTGCAAGATCACGGTCGAGAACATCGGGCTCGAGCAGATGACGCTCTACTATCAGATCACGTACGCGCTCACCGACGTCCCCGACGATGCCGCCTACCTCCACGCCCAATTCCGCCGCGTGAACCCGCTGCCGTACAGGGATGTCTACACAATCGTCGACGGAGTGCAGGGCCGCGGTCATTATGTCGGGACCTACATGGCGTGGGGTGTCAACAACTGCGGCTGGTGGGGTGAGGGCGAGATCAAGTTATACCTCGATGGCGATGGCGAGTTCCCAACGATCTGCGGCACGGGCACCGAGGACTACTTCTGCGGCTCCTACAACTTCGACGTGGGCAAGGATAGGGGCGGCTACCGCGAGTTCACGACACCGTACGCCGGCCTGCCGCAGGTGATCCGGCCGGATGGTCTCTACTCGTCGCAGACCCGCTTCGGCCTATACCGCTGGCACATCGCCGATCCGATCCGGTTCGAGCAGGATCTGCGAGTGACTATTCAGGCGCTTGGTTGGAGAAGTGGCGGCCGCTATCTGCCGCTCCAGGACGACATCGCATCAGTCGCCTACTGGTATCAAACCCTCCCGAGCGCGCCGTTCCCGAAGCTGCCGGATAGGGATCAGCTGGAGGTGGTCTGAACTCCGGGGGGCAGGATGCCCTTCGACTGCGCTCAGGGCGAACAAGCTCCTGCCCTACGAGGTTGCCTGGCCTGCGTCCTGGCCATCCGGCGGCTCGAGGTGAAACTTGTGGGCATAGCGATGGATGGCCGGTGCGAGCAGGACGGCCGCGAAGACGAGGAAGATCGTGCCGGAGAAGAGCGCGTAGCACGAGGCGAAGACCTTCCCGCCGTGTGTGTGAAGCTCATTCACCGGCCCCATTCCCCCGAGGATCATCGACGCGTTGAGCAGCGCATCGATCCACGCCATCTGCTCGAAGTAACGGTAGCCCAGGACTCCGCTTCCCAACGCGAAGCCAAGGATGGCGAGCGCAACCGCGGCGTGAGCGGCCACGCGCCGCACGAATACCTCGACTGGTAGCAATGGTGCGCGCCGACTCTCGAACATGGCCATTCCTCCGAGGGGACAGGGCCCTCGGTACGTCTTACCATATCCACGCGGTTCAGCATCCGCCAATAGGCCCGCGAGCAGGATGGCATGGGCGCGGGACGAAGGAATGATGCAAGTGTGTTCTCCTGAGGAGAGTGGTTTCGATGGCTGGCTTTCCACGGACGGAAGTGGGCGGGATATCGGTTCCTCGCCTTGTCTGCGGCAGCAACTGGATGCTTGGGTACTCCCATCAGACGAAGGCGAAGGACCAGTTCATCAAGGATCTCTTCGACACCCCATCCAAGATCGCGGATGTCGTCGAGGTGTTCGCGCGGGCGGGCTGCAACGCGTTCATGAGCATGCCAAGCGAGTTCGTGCGGGAGGCGCTGGATGAGGTCGAGCAGCGCACCGGCGTGGAGATGATCTGGTTCGCGACTCCCTCCTATGGCGAATGGGGCAAGCCCGACACCTGGAAGCAGCAGGTCGAGTTGACGAAACGGCTTCGCGCGCAATTCTGCTTCCCACACCAGACAGTGACCGACCCACTGCTCGATAGAGTCAACCGCCGCCTCGATCCGCTGCTCGTCGATCACCTGCGGTTTGTTCGTGAGATGGAGATGATACCGGGTCTGAGCACCCATGCCCCTGAGGCGATCATCTGCTCCGACGCCTCCGACGCGGATGTTGTCACCTACATTCAGCCGTACAACGCTGCGGGCTTCCTCTGCCACGTCGAGACCGATTGGCTCCAGCGCGTCTTCAGCAGCGCGAAGAAGCCGGTACTCACCATCAAGCCGCTCGCCGCCGGCCGCCTTCACCCGGTGACCGGGCTGACATTCGTCTGGAATACGCTCCGGGACCGCGATCTCGTCACCATCGGGACGGTGTGCGCCTACGAGGCCGAGGAGGTGATCGAGATCAGCCTGTCTTGCCTGGAGGGACGCGAGCCGGACATCGATCTCCAGTTCACGCGGAGCAAGCGCAGCATCGTCACCGGGCACTAGCCTGCCGGAGCGGGCGACACGGCTCAGGCGCCCCCTGGCACGAGGGCGCTGTGTGTGGCGACAGCCGCACAAAGGTCCGTCGGAAAGCAGGACCTCCGGTCGCGGGAGGAAACTAGCCAGGCGAGGGACATCTGTGGTATCATGTCTTATCTGTGCCCGCGGATCGAAACCTGGCCGGTGCGATCGCGGCGATAAGAAAGGGAAGGAAAGGGTCCGAATGGCGACCAAGAGCCTGTACGTAGGTAACATTCCACACGGGACATCAGAGCAGGAGCTGCGAGAACTCTTCAAGGAGTTCGGGCCCCTCGGCGATGTGCGGATCATCGAGGGGAAGGGCTTCGCGTTCGTGGATGTCCCGGCAGAGCGCGCTGCTGACGCAGTCGCCGCGATGAACGGCAAGGACATGAACGGTCGCGCAATTCGCGTCGATGAAGCCAGGCCTCGACCAGCCCGCACAGAGGGTGGCGGTGAGAGACGGAGCTTTGGCGGTGGCGGCGGTTTCGGCGGAGGCGGGGGTGGCGGCTTCCGTGGCGGCGGCGGCGGCCGGCGCGACGACCGCGGTGGCGGCAGACGAGGTCGCTTCTAGCCGCTGTTCACCGAGCAGCGCGAACTGACGGAGCCGGAGCGTATCGTGCGTCGGCAGCGGGCGGTCTACGGCCTCCCCGCTGCCGTTGCGCGTGTGTGGATATCTCGGACTGACGCCAGCACCATGGGGCAGGCAACAACGGTGGCAGGTGAATCGCCAAGGATGCGCCGCGGCGTTGTCTTCTGGCTGAAGGCGGCCCGCGCGCCATTCTTCACCGGGAGTCTCGCACCGATCCTGGTCGGGACCGCGCTCGCCTTCAGCGGGTCCGGACATCTCAACTGGGCTTATGCGGTGCTGGCATTGCTGGCCCTCACCTGCCTGCACGCCGGCGCCAATCTCGCGAACGACTACTACGATCACGTCAGCGGCAACGATGAGGCGAATGTCCGCTACGCGACGCCGTTCACTGGCGGGAGCCGTTTCATCCAGGAGGGAAAAGCCAAACCGGGCGAGATACTGCTTGCCTCTCTCATCTCGCTCGGGCTCGGGGGCGTGACGGGCGTCTACCTGGTGTGGGCGACGGGCTGGCCGGTGCTCGCGCTGGGAGTGGTGGGCGCGGTCACCGGCTTCTGCTACAGCGCGCCACCCCTGAAGCTCGGCTACCGCGGCCTGGGCGAGGGCTTCATCATGCTCGACTTCGGCGTGCTGCCGGTGCTCGGGGCCTACTACGTGCAGACCGAGGCATTCACGCTTCCCGCCCTTGTCGCGTCACTGCCCGTGGGCTTCCTGATGACGAATGTCCTGTGGATCAACCAGTTCCAGGACGCGGATGCAGACGCGGCGGCAGACAAGCGGAACTGGGTCGTGCGCCTCGGCCGGCGGCGGTCAGTGGCGGTGCACATCGCTCTCTTCGCGCTGACATATGCGGCGATTGCCGCCGGCATCATCTGGCGATTGCTGCCGGGCTGGTCAGCACTGGCGTTTCTCGCAGTCCCAATCGCCGTCCGTGCCAGCGCCGTATCGGCGAAGCGCTATGATCAGCTGGACAGACTGACGCCGGCCAACGTCGCGACCGTCGGCGCTCATCTCGTGACGAGCCTGCTGCTGGCGATAGGTCTCGTGCTTTCGCGGGTGTTGTAGCGGCCGAAGTCCGGTCGCGGCAGAAACGCCGCTCCCACAGAAGGCCGCGCTCACGCTGCTCAGGAGAGACAAGCAATGTTTGAAGTCGTGAGGAACGTGCCTAGCCCGACCCCCTACGGACGCGTCGACCTGGGCGAGCTTCAGGACCCAAACGCGATGGGTTTCACATTGTGGTGGCTCGGCAACGCCGGCTTCGCCATCAACTGGGCGGACCGCGTCGTTTTCATCGATCCAATCATCGAGCTGTGCGATGAGTCTGACCCATTGATGTCGGAGATCGGCCTGCCGCTGCGCGGTCCACTCCCCCTGCGCGCCAGCCAGGTCACCCACGCCGACCTCGTGCTATTGACCCATGAAGATGGAGATCATACGGGGCCGCGGACGACGCCCGAGTTGATTGCGCGGACGAAGGCGACGTTCGTCGGCACCGAACGCACCGCGCGGCAACTTCGCGACTACGGCCTGCCAGAGGCGCGCATCCGGGTGGCGCGCTACGATGAGCCGATTCAGCTCGGCGACCTGACTGTCACCCCGACCCCTGCGCGCCACCAGGAATCACAGAACCATACCGTGCGCGGCGACTGCTGTGGGTTCATCGTTCGCGGGCCCGGGCTCAGCCTGTGGCATCCGGATGACACAGATCTGCTGGAAGAGCATCTCACGATCAAGGATATCGACCTGCTGCTACTCCCCATCGCGCCGCACGTTCTGAGCACGCAGGGCAGCATCACGCTCGCGGCCTCGACGCGCGCGCGTCACATCATCCCCTGCCACTACGGCACATATGTCTCGGACGTCTACTGGTGCACGGGCGACCCGGAGGCGGTGAGGGTGGGCGTCGAGAACGCGGACGAGCGCTATCACATGCTTGCTATCGGCGAGAGGTTTCATCTCGCGGTGTAGCACCGCAGTTGGCAAGCTCCTGGGTCCCGGCTCCTGGACAGGAGAGGAAAGAGCCGATGCGGAATTGCTGCTTCGGGCCTCGCTGCAGTTTCTCCACAACAGGGCAGGCCGTGGTACGCCATGGATGAGCGCACGCGCAAGAACCTCACCTACCTGGATGGCCGCTACCGCTGTGGGCTGACAGAGGGGCGCTACTACGCGCACGAGCCGGTGTATGGTGCCGGGTCCGAGCATTCCGAGCCTTACCAGGCCGCCAAAGTCGCTCGAACCTACAGCTTGCTCCGGCGCCTATCGCAGATGCAGTTCGAGAGCCTGCTGGACGTGGGCGGATCGGAAGGCTACCACGCGAACCTGGCGAGACAGCTCCTCTCCTGCAAGGTGGTCACCTCCGACGTATCGTTCGAAGCGAACCTTCGCGCGGGGCAGCTCTTCGGGCTGCCAGCGGTAGCCAGTGACGCACACTGGCTACCCTACCGCGACAAGAGTTTCGACGTAGTGCTGTGCTGCGAGGTGCTGGAGCATGTCTCAGACCCAGTGGCAGTCATGTGCGAAGTGGCCCGCGTCGCCCGGCGCTATGCCGTCTTCACGACTGAACAGCTAGCGAAGCTCCCGCGAGAGCGGGAGATACGCCTGTTGCTGGCTGACACGGAGTCGCCGCACTCTGAGCTTCACTGGTTTCTGCCCAGCGACTTCGCAGTTGTGCTCGGGGAAGGTGTCGTTCACGAGCGCCAGGCGGTGGTGACCGAGAGCCTATCGAAGCAGCTCTCCGTCGGCCGGGAGCCAAGCCAGACAGAGATCAGGGAATTGGTGCTCGACATGACGCGGCTGGGGCCGTCGGCCCGGCCGGAGCTTGGCATTCTCGTTGTGAAAGCACTGGGTGATGCAGCGCCGCTCGACCTATCGAAGGCCGGTGATGCGGCACTGCTGGATGCGATACTGGCGCAGCGAATCGACCCGGGCTACGCAGCGGGGGAGGCGAGCGAGGGCATTGACCCATTCGTCAGCGAGCGACTGTCGTGCCCGGTCTGCCTGGTCGGCCTGGAAGACGCGGCCGGAGGCTTGGGGTGTCCGGCGTGCGGCCGGCGCTTCGAGGTGGATCAGAATGTGCCGCGGCTCTTTCTCGCTGAGGAGGGCGACGCTCTGCATGCAGACGGTGCCCGCTGGCCATGGCTCACTGATGAGGGCAGAAGGCTGCGCGAGCTGTTCACGGCGCCGCGCGCAGGCCGCAGCCGACTGCTCTGCTATCTGCTCAACCTGGAACTGGCGCTGCTGGGCGTAACCCGAGACCTCCCCAGTCCTGACGTGGACTACTCGAACTCGACGAGGCTGCGTCGGACGTTGGAGAGGGTGGCGGGAGGACGCGAACTGCCGGAGGCGCCGTCGCGCGCGCAACGGCCCTGGTGGGATGCGCTTCCTGCGAGCGCTGCTGAGATCGAGGCACTGCGGTCCCTCGGGGCCAATACCGTCAGGCTGGTAGCGCACATGACTCAAGCCGAGGAAGTAGCCGGCCAGCGGGCGAGCCTGCCGGCCAGGGCGCTTCGGCGCGCTAAGCGCGCGGCACTAGGCATCTTGGCTTTCCCACGCCGTAGCCAGGGCGGGAGCGCGAGTGAGAAGGTCGCTGCTGCGTACGCTGACGCTGGGCTCTTCCACCCGGAGTGGCCGGCAACGCGCGCTGATGCGGCCATGTTCGTAACGCGGTTGATGGCGAGGGGCGAAGCCGGTTCTCAGGAGGCCGCAGGCGGGCCCTCGTTCCCGGACGTGCAGCCGGACCATCCAGCATACCGGGGCGTCGAGCACATGCTCGCCGAAGACGTCATGTTCGGGTACGCCGATGGCATGTTCCATCCCGCGAGCCCAGTGACCCGCGGGGAGATGTCGATCATCCTGGCGCGCGCGTTGGCGAGGCCCAACGCAGCTGTCCCGGAGCATGCAGGAACGCTGACCTTCGCCGATGTGCCCCCGGAGCATCCCGCTTACAGCTACGTCGAGTATGCGGTGGCGAGGGGCCTGGCTGCCGCGTCTGCCGACGGCCGCTATCGCCCGGATGATCCGCTTGCCCGGGCCGAGATGGCGACCCTCGTGGCGCGTGCTGCGGCCGATGGCGAGCCAAATGTGCCAGAGGCGACCACCACCACGTTTGCTGACGTGGCCCCCGGCGACGATTGCCACCGATACGTAGAGTACCTGGTCGCTCGCGGGATCCTCGCCAGGTAGATATTCACCTTGCGCATCTCACCTGCGGTCGGCGAGGGTGCGCGCTCTCGGGGGTCAGAACAGGGACAGCAGCCCCTGGGCGGCCTCGCCGAAGTCCTCTTCCTTGAAGCAGAACCTGAGATCGAGGAACCGCTGTCGCAGCGCCTTCACCTCATCTTTGGCGTTGGCATCGCGCAGCACGACATCAGCGATCAGGTACGCAAGCGCCCGGAAATCGTCCGCCTCCATCCCGAAGCGCGTCATCTCTGACACGCCCATCCGCAAGGACCCTGCCGCGGAGAAGCTCTCCTCCGACGGCGCGGCCTGATAGTTGCAGATGATGTTGTTCGCCTCCAGCCGCCGCGCCATCTCCGGGCCGCGGGCATAGCCCACGTTCACGATCACCTGATGGGTTTCTGTGTAGCCGATTCCCGGATCGCCGGCGACTGAGAGACCCGCATCCTTGAGCGCCCGCGCAAATGCCTTCGCATTGGCAATAACCTTTGGTTGGTACTCGTCCTTGAAGTGGTTCATCTCGTAGCTCGCGAGCAGCAGCCCGAGCAGCGTGCCCAGGTGGTGGTTGGAGACGGAGCCGGGGAAGGTCCGGCGAAGGATCGCCTCCCACAGCCCGTAGCGCTCCTCATCCTCGGTATAGCGGCTGCCGATCACGCCTCGCTGCGTGCCAAAGAACGTCTTATGGGTCGAGCCAGTGACCAGGTCCGCGCCCTCGACGAAGGGCTGCTGGAAGTGCGGGCCGATCAGCCCGAGGACATGGGCCATGTCGTACATCACCACCGGGTTCATGCCCCGCTCATCGAGGAACCGTCTGATCTCAGCGACCGGCTCCTTATGCAGCACCATGCTCTTGCCAAAGATGATCAGCTCCGGCTTGTATTGGTCGATCAACTCGAACGTGGCGGGCACATCGATCTGGAACGGGTTGTCGGCCAGCACGGGGAAGTTCACCACGGCCGGCTTCTCGCGGCGGGGGTCGCGGGCGACGTAGTCGCGCAGCGTGCCCATTGGCTGCGCGCTCAGATGGCCCCCTTTGCCGATATCGTTGTTCATCACATAGCTGATACGGCGCGGCTCGGCCTTGCGATCGGCGCGGTTGAGATAGTCGAGCATCGCGCTGAAGATGACAGCGTTCGCCATCAGCCCGGAGGTGACGCGCGCCTCGACCTCGGCGCAGCCCAGGAACTTCCTGAGCTCTTCATCGAGCAGTCGCTCGACCTCGGCGATGAAGTCGACGCCCTGGTAGTAGAACACCTCGGCATCGTAAAATGCCTTCACCTGCTTGTGCTCCTCATAGCGGAACGCCGGGTCCATGACTGACAGGCGCCTGACCATCGGCGATGGCGTCGTCTCGGACGGGATCAGGTTGATGCACTCCCGCTGTCGCCACGTGGTGTTGGCGACGGCCATGTCGAGCAGCCGTCGAACCTTCGTTGAGGCGCCACCTACAGAAAGCGGTTGCTCAGCCGGTTGGTAGCCGCAGATGATGGGCCGCGCATATGGAGGCGCTTCGCTGCGGAGGTGGCATGGCACCACGACCGCGGGCAGGGCGCGGCCCCGCGCCTCGACGGTCAACTCGTCGTCCTCCAACACGTCGCAATCGACATAGGCGAGGCAGATCGCGCGCAGCTCGTGCTGATCGGTAACGACCGAACGCAGCCCGTCGCCCTCGAACTTCCAGTAGGGCGCCATCGTTCCGCTGGTCAGATAACCAACGTGCTTCGGGCCCTTGAACACCTTCGCATCGGCGCGGGCGACACCGGGGCCCGTGAGCGCGACGGGCTGCAGTATCCTCGGCAGGTCGGCCCGGGACGAATAGTCCCTGTTCAGGATCCGACTGTAGGCTTCACGCTGCCGCAGCAGCGCGGCGCGCCCCGCGTAGTCGCCCTTGAGGGGCGAGAAGCTCACGCTCGGGCGTGCGGACGCGCAGGCGAAGGCCGGTATCTCCTTGCCGTCGGGATCGACACCAAGCTCGTTGCCGTACAGCGGCAGGCCCGCCTCCAAGCGCAGAGTATCTCGCGCTCCAAGGCCGACCGGCGTCGCGCCCGCGCCCACAAAGACGTCCCACAGCTTCGCCGCGTCCTCCCGCCTCGTGAACAGCTCGAAGCAGAGCGGCTCGCCTGTGTAGCCGGTGCGGCTGACCCGCACCTCCGCCCCGGCGATCTGCACGACGCTGAGCTCGTTCCGCTTCGGCTCCGGCAGAAAGCCCGTCTCGATGACTCCGAGCAGAATATCTCTCGAGAGCGGCCCCTGCAGTGAGAACATCGCGATCTCAGCCGTCTGGTCGCTCACCTGCGCATCGCGGAAACCCGTAAGAAGCGAGTCTAGGTGCGCGAGGTCCTTCTCGCGATTCGCCGCGTTGACCACCAGGAGGAACTCGTCCCCCACGAAGCGGTAGAGATAGGCGTCGTCGACCGCGCCGCCGGTCTCGGTGGAGATCAGCGTGTAGTGTCCCTCGCCGACGTCGAGCGCCGCCGCGTTGTTTGTGAGAACGTGCTGGAGGAAGGGGACCGCACCCGCCCCCCTGATCACGAGCCGGCCCATATGCGAGATGTCGAACAGCCCTGCCGTCCTCCGGGTGGCGAGGTGCTCTGCGACGATGCCAGTCGGGTACAAGAGCGGCATCTCCCAGCCGCCGAACTCGACCATCTTCGCGCTCAGTTCGACGTGCTTGGAATAGAGAGCGGTCCGATTCAGATCACCCATATGGCTTGCTCCGTCTCCGAGGTGTCGCCCTTGCCGCCGACGAATACGATTCGCGCTCACCAGGCAATGTCCTTGCGCGGCGAGCGACGGGCCGCATTTGGCCCGCCGCTCGGATCGGCCTGCATCCA